>Ga0193952_1000158_pt1 | contig 28288 bp, 22 predicted proteins | sample BB_3_MG_FD_140368 | JGI IMG/M metagenome (GOLD analysis project Ga0193952, IMG submission 140368) | Microbial mat bacterial communities from the Broadkill River, Lewes, Delaware, United States - BB_3_MG | ecosystem: Environmental > Aquatic > Freshwater > River > Microbial mats | place: USA... | reverse complement strand
GGTATGTCTGCTTGGAACATCTCTGATGTTAAAAACCCAATCAACAACTATTACAGAATTGATGCAGATGATAATGCGATAAGGTTTTCCAGATATTCATTAGGAATTACGACTAATGCGGTTTTACGTGTTTATTTTTAGATAGTTATTCGGAATTTATTACGATTGTTTGTGAATTTTAGGTTAAATCTAGGATTAGATTCGATGCTGTTAATAATTATTAAAAATATGTATTATATTTGTCGCTGAAATGGGTTAAAAATGTAGCTAACTTCCCTAAATAAAGTTCATTTTTAGCATTTCGTCGGATAAATTTACCGTTTAAGGATGTTTTTTAATCGAATAAATTTTGTTAGCTCAGTTTTTTTTATACTTTTACACCTTATTTAGCAGAATGCAGAACAAGTATATATTAGCCTCAATATCAGTTTTTTTAGTAGGTTTCGTTTCTATGGCGCAGAGTAATACACCTCCTCCGCCATTACCGCCACCACCACCTGGTCTTCCAATAGATGGCGGAATTATTGCATTGTTTGTTGTTGCTCTAATCTATGGTATTTACAAAGCTTACAAATTATCTGCCAAGCAAAGGGCTTAATGTCTGAGCTCATTTAGTCTCTTAACGTATTTTCCAATTACATCAAATTCTAAATTTACTGTATCTCCAATTTTTAAATTTTTAAAAGTGGTATGGTTATATGTATACGGTATTATTGCTACCGAAAACTGATTTAACTTTGAGTTTACAACGGTTAAACTAACTCCGTTTACAGTAATAGAACCTTTTTCAATTGTAATATTATTAAGGTTTTTGTCATATTCAAAAGTAAAAACCCAACTACCATCTTCGGCAATAATATCAATACAATTCGCTGTTTGATCGACATGCCCTTGAACAATATGGCCATCTAGTCGGTCTCCAAGCTTCATCGCACGTTCTATATTTACTAATTCGTTTTCTTTTAGAGAGCCTATGTTGGTTTTATCAAGAGTCTCTTGGATAGCAGTAACAGTATATGTGTTTCCTTCAATACTAACAACGGTTAAACAGACACCATTGTGAGCAACGCTTTGATCTATTTTTAATTCATTTGTTATAGAGGTATGCATCGTAATATGAAGATTTCCGCCATCCCTATCTAATTTTTCAATTGTACCTAAATCTTCTATAATACCTGTAAACATAATTTGTACTTTATTTAGTTAAATTTGCAGTTACAAAGTTAAAGACAAAAAATGAAAAAAGACGAAAAGATAATTGTAGGGATTTCTATTGGTGACCTCAATGGTATTGGTGCAGAAATTATCATTAAAACCTATGAGGATCCAAGGTCGTTAGAATTGAATACACCTGTTATTTTTGCTTCGGCTAAAACCATGCAATTTTTTAAAAATCATTTTAGTAGTAAAATTAATTTTTTCAATATTGATTCAGTTGAGAAAGTAGCTCATGGAAAAGTTAATGTGGTTGAGGTTTGGAGCGAACCTGTAAAAATTCAATTTGGCATTGAAGATAAAAAAATAGGAGAATATGCTATAAAATCTCTTGAAGCAGCGACTGAAGCTTTAAAAGAAGGTGCTATTGATGTATTGGTAACAGCTCCAATTAATAAACACAACATTCAATCTGAAAAATTTAATTTCCCAGGTCATACAGATTACCTGGCAAAAGCCTTAAACGGAAAAAGTTTAATGTTTATGGTCTCAGATGAATTGCGAGTTGGCCTTCTAACAGATCATGTTCCGCTTAAAGATGCTAGTAATGCGATTACAGAAGGTCTTGTTAAAGAAAAAATAACAACAGTAACAAAATCGTTAATACAAGATTTTGGCATAAGAAAACCAAAAATTGCAGTTTTAGCCATAAATCCACATGCAGGAGATAATGGAGTTATTGGTAATGAGGACGACACGATATTAAAACCTACCTTAGAAAAAATTAAGGCAGATGGTACGTTGGTTTATGGTCCCTATTCAGCAGATAGCTTTTTTGGTTCTAATACCTATAAAAATTTTGATGCCATAATTGCTTCTTATCATGATCAAGGTTTAATTCCTTTTAAAACTATTGCTTTTGGAAAAGGAGTAAATTACACAGCTGGTTTAGATAAAGTAAGAACTTCTCCAGATCATGGTACAGCATATGAAATCGCAGGAAAAGGGATTGCAGATGAAAGCTCAATGAAGCAAGCAATCTATACGGCAATCGAAATATTTAGACAGAGAGAGAGCTATAATTACTACAGTAAAAACCCCTTAAAGAAAGGATCTCGATAGTTATAAACAAAATTTGTTGATATCTAGGCTTTAAGTAAGGAAAAATTTATATATTTGCACGCTCAAATTGAATGTGATAATGAAGGCATTAAAATCTTATACTATCCCTTTTGTAGGATTAAAAGAAGGAATGCACCATTTTGATTTTCAAATTGATAATACGTTCTTTCAGCATTTTGAATATGATGAATTTAATGCAATTGACGTTAAAATTGATCTAGAATTCGAAAAAAAATCAACACTTTTAGAGTTGAATTTTTCGGCAGAAGGCTCAGTAAATGTGAATTGTGATATTTCAAATGAACCCTATAACCAAGCTATTAACGACAATTTTAAATTGGTAGTTAAGTTTGGTAACGAGTATAATGACGATAATGATGATATCTTAATTGTACCACATGGAGAATATGAAATTAATGTAGCACAATATATATATGAGCTTATTATTTTAGCCGTTCCTATTAAAAGAGTTCATCCAGGTATTGAAGACGGTTCATTAGAGTCAGATATACTTTCAAAATTAGAAGAATTAAGTCCTAGTGAGGATCATAAAACAAAATCATCAGAGGATATTGATCCTCGTTGGAATAATTTAAAAAAACTATTAACGGATAAATAACATTTAAAATGGCACATCCAAAGCGTAAAATATCGAAAACAAGAAGAGATAAAAGAAGAACACATTATAAAGCTTCTGTACCTCAAATAGCAACTTGCCCTACAACTGGTGAGCCACACTTATACCATAGAGCACATTGGCACGAAGGTAAATTATATTACAGAGGTCAAATACTAATTGACAACTCTGTAGAAGAAGAAAATGTAGCATAAGTATTATGCATGCATACAAGAAAACGCTCCATTGTGAGCGTTTTTTTTGTTATTATTTTTTCAATAGCGCAAAAACCACTTACTTTGCGTTAATATTTGCCAAAAAATGATGAAAATTGAATAAAACACCTCAGTTTTTACCAATTTTGCATACTTTTAATTATCTAAATCTTAATAATGAGTAAAATCACAGCAGCAATTACAGCTGTAGGAGGCTATGTTCCTGATTATGTTTTAACAAACAAAATCCTCGAAACTATGGTTGATACCAATGATGAGTGGATCACTTCAAGAACAGGTATTAAAGAACGTAGAATTCTTAAAGAAGAAGGAAAAGGAACATCGTTTTTAGCGATAAAAGCGGCAGAAGAATTAATTCAAAAAACAGGATTAGATCCAAAAGAAATTGATTTAGTTATTGTTTGTACCGCTTCCCCAGATATGAAAGCTGCTTCAACGGCCGCTTACACAGCGAGCCAAATAGGTGCAGTAAATGCTTTTTCTTATGATTTAGAAGCTGCGTGTTCTAGTTTTCTTTTTGGAATGTCAACAGCATCTGCTTATATAGAGTCTGGCCGTTATAAAAAGATTCTATTAATTGGAGCAGATAAAAATTCATCATTCATTAATTATAAAGATAGAGCAACATGTATCATCTTTGGTGATGGAGCAGGAGCTGTACTTTTTGAACCTAATGAAGAAGGTTTAGGATTGCAAGATGAATTATTAAGAAGTAATGGAGAAGGTAGAGAATTTCTTCAAGCTACTTATGGTGGTTCATCGTATCCAATCACAAAAGATACATTTGACGAAGGAAAACATTATGTGTTTCAAGATGGAAAAACAGTATTTAAAAATGCCGTTTTTAATATGGCAGATGTCGCAGAGAAGATAATGAGCAGGAATGATCTTGTTAACAATGATATTGCATGGTTAGCAGCACACCAAGCTAACAAACGTATTATTGATGCAACTGCAAATAGAATTAATTTAGAAGAAGATAAAGTAATGATGAACATACAAAAGTATGGTAATACAACATCTGCAACTTTACCTTTATTATTACATGATTACGAATCACAACTTAAAAAAGGTGATAAAATAATATTTGCCGCTTTTGGTGGTGGATTTACTTGGGGCTCAATTTATTTTAAATGGGCTTATAATTCCTAAATAAAAAACTAACTAACAAATATCTAAACATTATGGATTTAAAAGAAATTCAGAACTTAATAAAATTTGTAGCTAAATCTGGCGCAAGTGAGGTTAAGTTAGAAATGAATGACGTTAAAATTACCATTAGAACGGGTTCAGAAAGTGAGACGACAATAGTACAGCAAGTGCCAATGCAAGCAGCTCCTGTAATGCAACAGCATATGCCAGCACATCAAGCAGTAGCGCCAGCAGCAGAAAGTCCTGCGGCACCAGCAGCAACAGAAGATTCAAAATACATTACTATAAAATCACCAATAATTGGTACCTTTTATAGAAAGCCTTCTCCAGACAAACCAGTTTTTGTTGAGGTTGGTACAGATATTAAAGAAGGCGATGTGCTTTGCGTTATTGAAGCAATGAAGCTATTTAACGAGATTGAATCAGAAATTTCTGGTAAAATTGTAAAAGTATTGGTGGATGATGCGTCACCAGTAGAGTTTGATCAGCCACTATTTTTAGTTGATCCATCATAACCAAATTTAAAATTCCAAAACATAAATCCCAATACGTTGGAATTTGGAATTTGAAATTTTAAATACTTAAAAGTTATGTTTAAAAAAATATTAATTGCCAACAGGGGAGAAATAGCGCTTAGAGTTATTAGAACCTGTAAAGAAATGGGCATTAAAACCGTAGCGGTATACTCTACAGCAGATGCAGAAAGTCTTCATGTTAAGTTTGCAGATGAAGCTGTTTGTATTGGCCCACCAGCAAGTAGTGAATCTTATCTTAAGGTTGCTAATATTATTGCTGCTGCTGAGATAACAAATGCAGATGCGATACATCCAGGTTATGGATTCTTATCTGAAAATGCAAAATTCTCAAAAATTTGTGAAGAACATGGTATCAAATTTATTGGTGCTTCTGAAGAGATGATTGATAGAATGGGAGACAAGGCAAATGCTAAAGCGACCATGAAAGCAGCAGGAGTTCCATGTGTACCAGGAAGTGAAGGAGTAATTGAAACGTTTGAAGATTGTAAAAAAGTAGCCAAAGAAACAGGTTACCCAGTAATGCTTAAAGCTTCTGCTGGTGGTGGTGGAAAAGGAATGCGTGCCGTTTGGAAACCTGAAGACCTTCAGAATGCTTGGGAATCTGCACGTGCAGAATCTAAAGCTGCTTTTGGAAACGATGATATGTATATGGAGAAGCTTATTGAAGAGCCTCGTCATATCGAAATACAAATTGTTGGTGATTCTCGCGGAAAAGCTTGTCACCTTTCAGAACGTGATTGCTCTATACAAAGACGTCATCAAAAACTAACAGAAGAAGTGCCTTCTCCGTTTATGACAGATAAATTGAGAGCCAAAATGGGTAAAGCTGCAGTAAAAGCGGCTGAGTTCATTAAGTATGAAGGTGCTGGTACTGTAGAATTCTTGGTAGATAAACATAGAAACTTCTACTTTATGGAAATGAATACACGTATCCAAGTAGAACATCCTATTACAGAACAGGTTATTGATTTCGATTTAATTCGTGAACAAATTTTAGTGGCCGCAGGTGTGCCAATTTCTGGTAAAAATTATACACCAAATTTACACTCTATTGAGTGTAGAATTAATGCTGAAGACCCATTTAATGATTTTAGACCTTCACCAGGAAAAATCACTACACTTCATGCACCAGGTGGACACGGTGTGCGATTAGATACGCATGTTTATGCCGGTTATAGCATTCCGCCTAATTACGATTCTATGATAGCAAAGCTTATTACCACAGCTCAAACAAGAGAAGAAGCTATTAATAAAATGAAGCGTGCTCTAGATGAATTTGTTATTGAAGGAATTAAAACAACAATACCTTTCCATAGACAATTAATGGATCATCCAGATTATTTAGCAGGTAACTATACTACTAAATTTATGGAAGACTTTGTAATTCAAAAAGAGATTGAAGAATAAAAAAAAACCAAGCTAATAAGCTTGGTTTTTTTTTATATGATTGTCGTTAGGATCTAAATAAATGTAATATAGAAATTGATTATTACACTTTTTTAAAATTATAAAAAAATACCTTAACTTTAAGGATTATAAAAAAAACTAACTATGAATAAGAATTACGTAATAAAAATTGCGACAATTGTAATGGCATTTATCTCATTATCTGCTACTTCACAAAATTCAGATGAATTGTGGACAAATGTTAATGCTGTAAAGGCTAAACAAACAGAACAAATTTTAAGAAAAATAGAACTTAAAACAGAGAAATTTTTTCAACTCAATATTGAAGGCTTAAAGAATGCCTTACAAAACGTTGGAACCAGAGAAAATACGGGTAACACTGTTATATCTTTTCCTAATTCAGAGGGCAAGTTAAATAGGTATAAAGTATTTGAAGCGTCGTTAATGGAACCAGAGCTTCAGGCTAAGTTTCCTAATATGAGAACATATGCTGGTCAAGGTATTGATAACCCAACAGAAATAATCAGATTTAGTATCACACCAAAAGGTTTGCACGCAATGTTTTTAGGAACATCTAATGGCACTCAATTTATAGATCCGTTTTCAGTTGAAGGTAACATCTATACCGTTTATGCTAAGAAAGATTTAGAAGCAAGAAATTTTGATTTTGAATGTGCTGTAATTGATGATTCAGAATTATTAGAAAGATCGTATGAAGATGTTGCTGCGGCAAGAGATGCAGACGACGGAACGCTAAGAAACTATCGTCTTGCAGTAGCTTGTACGGGTGAGTATGCAGCTTTTCATGGAGGTACAAGTGCAGGTGCTTTATCGGCAATAGTTGTAACAATAAATAGGGTTAATGGTATTTATGAGAGAGATTTATCAGTGACAATGACTTTAGTTGCTGCTAATACAAATATAATTTTTACAAATGCATCCACAGATCCTTTTAATAATAACGACACAGGGGTTTTAATAAATCAAAGTCAAAGTATAATTAATGGTCTTATTGGGGCTAATAATTATGATGTAGGTCACACATTTAGTACTGGAGCTGGTGGTTTAGCTGGTTTAGGGGTAACTTGTATTAACAATCAAAAAGCAAGTGGAGTAACGGGTATAGCGCAACCAATAGGTGATTCTTACGATATAGATTATGTAGCTCATGAATTGGGTCATCAATTTGGTGCACCACACACATTTAATGGAACGGTTGGCAATTGTTCTGGCGTAAACAGATCAGCTTCAAATGCATACGAGCCAGGAAGTGGTTCAACTATAATGGCTTATGCAGGTATTTGTGGATCAGACAATATTCAAATAGGAAGTGATGCATATTTTCATCAAAATAGTATTGACCGTATATGGTCTCATATTACAAGCACAGGTTCTTGTCCAGTAAATAGAATTGTTACAGGGAATACAGAACCAGTAGCAAATGCGGGTGCAAATTATACCATTCCTCGTGGAACACCTTATAAATTAGATGGTAGTAATTCTACAGATATAGATGGAACAGCAACACTAACATACACTTGGGAACAATACGATTTAGGGTCAGCAGGATTACCAACAGAAACTACAATATCTGGTCCATTAGTAAGATCTTTTGAAGGCACTTCAAGCCCTGTTAGATATGTACCAAGACTTTCAGATGTAATAAACAATGGTGGTACATCAACGACATGGGAAAAATTAGCAATGGTTAACAGAAATATAAATTTCAAATTAACTGTTAGAGATAACGATGCTGTTGGAGGGCAAACAGATTCTGATCAGATGACAGCAACTGTTACTACTGCGGCCGGACCATTTATAGTAACTTCTCAAAACGTACCAGGACAAACTTGGGATGTAGGTACAACACAAACCGTTACTTGGGATGTTGCAGGGACAACTGGAAATGGAGTAAATGAAGCTAATGTTAATATATTATTATCTACAGACGGCGAAAACTTTGATACGGTTTTAGCTTCTAATGTAGCTAACGATGGCTCACATGATATTGTAGTGCCTAATGTGTCCTCTAGTACTTGTAGAATTATGGTTGAAGCAGCAAATGGTATATTTTTTAATGTCAATAGTAATAATATCCTAATTGGTGCTAGTATAGATTGTACTACTTACAGTGATGAGAATGCCAACGTTGCAATAGACGATGGTTTAGGTGAAGGAGGAACACCTTCTAATGGGGACCCATTGGTAAGAACGATTAACGTTCCTGATAATTTTACTATTGAGTCTCTTAAATTTAATGTAGATATAGAACATACCTTTGTTGGGGATTTATTAGTAAGATTAATCCATCCTAATGGAGGAACTACATTAGTTAACGTTTGGTCTGGAAACTGTGCAAGTAGTGATGATATAGTTATAGAATTTGAAGATGGTGCACCTGCAATAGATTGTGATTTTACTGGAGATGGGAATACTTATAGCCCATTTGAGCCATTATCTACATTTGAAGGTTTAAGTTCTCAGGGAGATTGGACAATTCTTATAGCAGATTTCTTTGCTGGAGATACAGGGATATTAAAAAGCTGGTCATTAGAATTCTGTTCTGAATCTTTAAGTGTTAAAGACAGTGAATTAGACAACTTAAGCATATATCCAAACCCAAATAATGGCACGTTCAATATTGGTTTTAATCCAAAATCTGGAGAAGCTATTACGGTAGAAGTTTATGACATAAGAGGTAGAGCTATTTACACTAATATATATAGTAGTGTAAACAGATTTGAAGAAGTTATTCAGCTTGATAATGCACAATCGGGTGTTTATTTATTAACTATAGCTGATGGTTCTCAAAAAGTAACTAAGAAAATTATAGTTGAATAAATATTAAATTATATTTAAAAAAGCTCCTAACTTTAGGAGCTTTTTTTATGCTATGAATCTATCCTATTGGGAAATACAAACGTGGTTATCTAACGTAGACTACACCATTATTGGAAGTGGTATTGTGGGACTAAATTGCGCATTACAATTAAAAAAGCGTTTTCCTAAGGCTAAAATTGTAATTCTTGAGAAAGGAATTTTACCTCAAGGAGCAAGTACAAAAAATGCTGGTTTTGCCTGTTTTGGAAGTCTCAGTGAGATTATTGATGACTTGAAGCAACATTCTGAAGCTGAGGTTTTAGAATTGATTAGAAAGCGAATAAATGGTCTAAAGATACTTCGTGAAATACTAGGAGATAAAACGATAAACTATCAAAATTTAGGAGGTTATGAATTGTTTTTAGAATCTGATGATACACTATACAATTCATGTTTAAATACAAAGGATAAGATTAACCAACTCTTATATCCCATATTTAACACAGATGTATTTTCTTTTAAAACGAACAATTTTGGTTTCAAGAATATAAAATCAGACTATAGTTTTAATCCATTTGAAGGACAAATAGATACCGGTAAAATGATGGATGCTTTACTTAATAAAGTACAATCTTTAGGTGTGAAAATATTAAATAACACTGCGATTGAAGCTTTTTCGGAAGATACAAGTACCGTAAAAATCAAAACGAAGCATTTTGAATTTTCAACACAAAAGTTATTTATTGCCACTAACGGATTTGCAAAACAACTCAAGATTTCTGAAGTTAAGCCAGCCAGAGCACAAGTTTTAATTACAAAACCTATAGAGAATTTACATATTAAAGGTACGTTTCATTTGGATGAAGGTTACTATTATTTCAGAAGTATAGACCATAGAATATTATTAGGAGGTGGACGCCATCTCGATTTTAGAACAGAAGAAACTACTGCGTTTGGAGAGACACCAATCATTCAGAATAAACTAGAAGAGCTTTTAAAAACGATTATTTTACCAAACACTGCCTTTGAAATAGACCATCGTTGGAGCGGAATAATGGGAGTTGGCAAACAGAAAAAAGCAATTGTAAAACAAATTTCTAACCATGTGTTTTGTGGAGTGCGTTTAGGAGGAATGGGAGTTGCTATTGGCAGTTTAGTAGGTAGAGAATTAGCAGATTTAGTAGAATAAACCATGAAGAAACTGTTTCGTTTTTTTGGTAAACTATTGTTATGGAGTATTATTTTATCCATTGGCTTTGTGGTTTTATATAAGTATATACCCATTCCGGGAACACCCTTAATGGCAATCCGTTATTTTGAAGATAATGAATCTAAAATGTGGGAACACAATTGGGTGCCAATTGAAAATATGTCAGAACACATACAATTAGCCGTAATTTGTAGTGAAGACCAGAAGTTTTTAGACCATAATGGATTTGATATTGAAGCTATTGAAAAAGCTTATGAATACAATAAAAAAGGAAAACGGATTAGAGGAGGCAGTACTATTAGTCAGCAAACAGCTAAAAATGTATTCTTATGGCCAGAGCGAAGTTGGTTACGCAAAGGGTTAGAGACCTATTTTACATTTTTAATCGAAAACATATGGAGTAAAGAGCGTATCCTAGAAGTATATTTAAACAGTATAGAAATGGGGCCAAATATTTATGGTATTGATGCTGCCGCACAACATTGGTTTAATAAAACAGCAGCTAATTTAAGTGCTTATGAAGCTGCTGCAATAGCTTCAATATTGCCTAATCCAAGAACATACCGTGCTAATCCTGCTACCAATTATATACAAAAACGAAAGCAATGGATTGTAAAGCAAATGCAATTCTATGGTGAATTTAACTTGAAGACTCAAAAATGATTATTAAAGAAACCTTATACAATCGTTGCTTAAACTTTATTGATGAACGATTAATTACCGTAAATAAAACCATTTCTGATATTCAAAATTCACTTCAGTCTGAAACCAAAAGTAGTGCAGGTGATAAGCACGAAACAGGACGAGCAATGCTACAACTAGAACGCGAAAAAGCAGGTCATCAACTAGCCGAAATTGAAAAACAAAAACACATTCTTCAAAAAATTAATATCGATACTAAACACCAAAAGGTAACATTAGGTTCTGTGGTAATAACAACACAGGCTAATTATTTTATTGCGGTGAGTGCTGGTGAAATAATTGTAGATAATACGGTTTATTTTGCTATTTCTGCGGCAACTCCAATAGCACAATTATTATTGTCTAAAAGTGTTGATGATGAGATTGTTTTTAGAGGTAATGGGTTTAGAATTTTGAGTATTTTGTAATGTGAATTCGTCTTATTTTACTTCAAATCCAAGCTGTTATTTTGAAATCTCTATGTAGATAATTTTTTCTTTTTTAAGTTCAAAATCATGCTCAATAAATATAGATATAGTATTATATTTTGCTTCAATTAACCAAGAATTACCATTAAAATAGGCCATTTTTACAATTGCTTTTAATTGAGATTTTGGAACAATTTTAACTTGATTGGCGTAAACAATCCCATAGGGTTCTATCACATTAAATTCTCCAAAAAAAGATGCAATTAATGGTAATTTTGGATTCTTGTATAAATTTTGAGGAGTGTCTTTAGCAATTATTTCAGCATTATTAAGGACTATAATTTGGTCTGCAAAGCCAAGCGCATCATTCCTGTCGTGAGTCGCAACAATACAAGTTATGTTCTTTACTTTCAAATAATTAAAAACATTACGTCGTAAGCCTTGTTTTTGAAAATTATCAATATGACTAAAGGGTTCATCTAACAATAAAATTTCAGGTTCTTTTGCTAATGCTCTAGCAATGGCAACCCGTTGTTTTTGACCGCCACTTAATAGTTTTACTTTGGTTTTGGCAAAGGCTTCGAGTTCTACAACTTTTATTAATTCTTCAGTACGTTTTTGCTTATCTTCAGGATAAAATCTAGAGAGGTATTTACTGATGTTTTCTTCAACAGTTGTAAATGGCATTAAGTCAAATTCTTGAGTTACGTATTTCATAAAATCGTAACCTATAACAAGGTTGTGCTTTGGTCCTAAAATTTCTTCATCTTTCCAGTAAATCTGACCTTGTTTTAAATCATATTCACCATAGATTAATTTTAATAGTGTGCTTTTTCCGGAGCCGCTTTCTCCTATTATGGCAATGTTTTCTCCCGCTTCAACATTAAAGTCAATAGCATTTAAAACCTTAGTTTTTGTATATCCAAAAGTGACGTTTTTTACTTGAAGCATTTTACAAAGATATAGGTTTCAAAAAAGTAATTAGCATAAAAAAACCGCTTGATTTCTCAAACGGTTTTAAAATAATTATAGTCTTAAATTAGTTTTTTATAAATTTTCGTTTCATTGTTTTTCCTTCAGATTCTAATCTTAAAAAGTATATACCACTTGTTAGATTTGAAACATCTATGGTGTTTGACTTAAGTTTCATGTTAAGAACACGTTTCCCATTCATATCAAAAACAGTTGCTATTTTGTCAATTACATCTGCAGATGTTTTAATTGTAAGCTTATTTTTAACAGGATTAGGATATATAGATACATCAGACAAAGTTTCGTCTTCAATACTTAAAGTAGAATCTTCTACTATAGTATGTGTTGTATTTATTTCTGGGTTAGCAATATAATCTACAATTCCAGACGGCCAGTAAATTGTAATGCTATTAATTGTAGTATCAGTACCAATACCAAAATGAGTATTTAACGAACTCATAAATTCAAAACCTTCGCCGCTTCTTACGTCTCTAATTTGTTTTCCTGATGGTGTTAGTATTTCCACTCTAGCACCAATACCATTAATATTGCTTTCTGTACCTACGGTATTGATTTTTATCCAATTATTAGCGTTGGCGTTATTAATGTGAATATTACCGCTGCGAAAAACGTCTAAAAAACCATCATTATTTGCATCTCCTATGGCACCACTTGGTGGCATATTAGAGTCATAGTTTGTAAATGTAAAATCACCATTATTAAATAAAATATCACCATTACTTAAGATGTCTACATAGCCATCATTATCAAAATCTGCAGGTGCATTTTCTATTCCCATTTGTGCATCTAAAACGCCAGAACCCGCTGTTACATCTGTAAATGTACCATCTCCATTATTACGCATTAATTTAGAGTATCCGTTAGTAGAACTACTTGCTCCAACATAAACATCCATATCACCATCGTTATCAAAATCGGCCCAAGCAGAAGACCATGTTTGTACGTTGTCTCCTAAATTAGAAGAATTATTATGTCCAACTCCTGGGTAGTTAGTATTGTACCAACCATTACTATCAGCAACATTTGTAAAGACACCGTTTCCGTCGTTTCTCCATAGCTCATTAGTGCTAATTGTTGTAGAACCACCTCTACATTTTGCGATAAATAAATCCATATCACGATCATTATCAAAATCTATCCAAACGGTTCCATAATTTCCACCTCCTGGTGTTAATCCTAGACCATTAGGTACCACTCCTGTACTTTGTCCTTGGTAGTAGTTTAAGTTTCCAGAACCATCGTTAATATAATAGACATTGGCTTGTATATCGTGACAAACAAATGCATCTAAATGACCGTCATTATTAATATCTACAAAATTAGAACGTTGAGAGAAAATATCTTCAGGTCCCGAAATTTCGGTATATCCAGTGCCCGTTTCATTTGCTTTCATAAATGTGACTCCATTACCAGAGCCATATAAAAGGTCATTGTAACCGTTGCGGTCAAAATCTCCAGCAGCTAAACTCCATGTTGGCAAATAGTTGGCGTTAGGTGTTGTGATATTTACAGCATTAAAACCTCCTGTGGTTAATTGGTAGTGTACATTGATGTTATTTGTGCTTACAGAAACAACATCATCTAAAAAGTCTCCGTTAAGATCAACTAAAGCAATATCATACGATCCTGTAGTATTGATTGTGTTAGCTGTGAAAGTTACAGGATAGCTAGATAAGTCAGTGCCAGTTGTAAAGCTTGTGGTTGTCCAAAGGCTATACCCTTCTGAGCCACAAATGGCTCTAACATAAATGATATAATCAGTCTCTTGTGTTAAGCCAGAGAAAGTGTAAGATACATTAGTGGTTGTTGTACCAGAAGTAGGAGGAGCGTCTGAAGCTAATTGTACAACTACTTCCCATGATGTTTCAGAATCTCCAACATTCCAATTGGCTTGAGCGCTATTAGCATTAACATTGCTCGCTGTTAAATTAAGTACACTAGGACATGCAGGAGGCTCAGAAGATATTATTGTTGGTGAATCCATACAAAAACCCCAGCCATAAGTTGTATTGTCATTATAATAAATACGGTATCTAAAGTTTTGTAATTGATTATTTGTAAAAGCAGTAATATCTAACAATTCACTTGTAAAAGTTGTACGTGGTCTATTACAAAAATTCGAACCTTGATTCGTGTTGTCTTCAATTGCATTACCCCAATTTGTCCATGTACTGTTATCTGCATCCCAATATTGTAATCTAAATTCTTCAGTACCAAAAATATTGTACACATATTGAAATGTGACTATAATTTCAGTTTCATCTGAGTTAAATGCAGAAGAAATATCAATTATTGGTGATTCAGCAGCGATATTATTATCTGATGTACCACCGGCATCGTCATCGTCAAAAGAAAATGAAGAAGAGTTCTCTGTTGGATTTTCATAAAAGAAAGCTACGTCGTAACTACCCGAAATACTCCAATTAGCGTTAGGCCAATTTGCCGATTGGTTTAATACTTGTGCTTTTGCAGTAAAACAAAACAAAGTACAAAGCAATGTGATAAGTAAAGTTTTTTTCATCATTAATTAGTTTTTAGTTGCAATCTATATTTAGGGAGTTTATCCATTCTTCGATGAGATTAACTCCTTCATTATGTCTTAAGCTTCTTCCAAGAAGTGGCATTCTTGTAGAGGGTTCTATTGAGTTTAGTCTATAGTGCAAAACAGAGTTTCTAGGATCGCCAGGCTCAACAATATGACCAAGATCTTCTCCAAGGTCTGTGTCTGGATCTACACAGACTCCAATGTTACTATAATCTTGAGTGTCATTAAATCCAAATCGCATAGGTCTATATGAGCAATGTGTTTCTTCTGAATGGCAGTGTGCACAATTAATATCTAAATAAGCTCTAACTCTTGATTCTAATGATTCAGAGCTATCACTGTAATTTGGTAAACGCGAAATTGTTTCCGGTAATGAATTGTCTAGATAACCCAAAGATACTAATTTATTGAGTTGATTTTCAGGTCCATCACTGTAATCATATTCCAAATTTAAGTTTCTTGGCTTTGGACCTATAGGTTCAGGTGTTTCTAATATTTTATGACATGTAAAACATTTGGCTTCAGAAGGAACTCTATATTGAACGGTATTTATTTCTCCATTTTCTTGCCATTGTAAATCAACATAGCTTCCATTAAGATCAAAAACAGCTTCATTTTGTGCTTCGTTCCATACATAACTAGCAAATACCCAACCTTCGTTTTTTCTAATCATTAAGCGTGTTTCAATGAGCTGTGTTTCGTTATTTGGAAGTACATTATCATAATAGAAATTTTTAATTAAAACGGCACCAACAGGGAAATCTAAAGAAACATCATCGCTAATATATGTTGCCTTTGTATTGTTTGGCAGCCATATAAATCGCTTCTTTTTTGCATAATCTGTAAATAAAACAGAGTTTAAATTATATGGAACAACTCCAAAGTTTGGGGTTAAATCCTTAAGGTCACCTTGAAAAAAGTTATATTCTGAAAGTGTTTGATATGGAACATTTTCTAAATCTAAAGTAATGTTTGATTCAGAAACGATAGTTATAGTTATGGTTTCTGTTTTACAATCACCCGAAACAGTACATATCGTATATTCAAAATTATCTACACCAATTTCATTAGGATTTGCTGTGTATTTTACAATATCATCACTTGGGTTATTAGGAGTATTGTTGTCAATTATAACAGCATTTCCTCTTGTGGGATTGCTTATTGTTAGTTGGCCACTTGAGGGAATATTAGAATCATTTGAAAAAATAAAAATTTCTGCTTCTGAGTTTTGAACTATAGTTAAGGCATCTGAAGTTGTTTCTATACTTAAGGGCGTTAGATTATCATCTGTACCACATGAAAACATGATAAGAATTGAAAATAAACCGAAAAATTTAGTGTAGTTTTTTTTCATGTATTAACCCTATATTATTAATAAGACAATCAACTTTGCTAAAACCCTACCTTTTAGATAAAAAAATAGGATTAAATCTAATATTTATTTAGTCAAATCGTTAATAATTTAAAAAAAACGTTTATGACTTATTTGAAAACATTGTACTTTAAAAGAAAAAACCGATTCAATACTTTAAATCTAACGTATTTATTGAATTTAAAATACAGGTAAATAAGGTACATAGGTACAAAGAATGCGACTAACTTATTCTTTTTGTATAGCGCGGGTTTTAACTTTACTAAATACCTAAAGTACTTTTCTGGGGTCATTAAAAAGCTAATGGCATATTTTATTGGATTTTCAATTTTTGGAGCTTTATAAGTAATTCCAACTTGGTTATCTCCTACATTTTGATAAAACCCATGACTTAAAGTGTCTAAAAACTTTAATTTTTTTGTGTTTTGAAACAAACCAACTTTAAGGGCCATTTTAGACATTGAGTTTTGCATATTCTCTTCAGAGTAACATAACGTGTCTAAGCGTTCTAAAAGTTTTTTATGCAAACCAAACATTTCTTCTTGGTGTGCTTTTATATGGTTATCATACAACCATTTTTCTTCGGGTTTATGGTATTCTAAGGTATAGTCTTTTGCCTCTAAACTATAACCCAAGGCGCTTCCATGGTCTGCAGCAGAAAATTGCTCATAGAGTTGCATATTTGCCATTATAATGCTGTCATTATAATCTGTATATGGTAATAATGAAAAATTAAGCCCGTAACGCTGTGTTTTTGGTTGAATATCATAGATTTCGCCTAGTCCAAGATAAAAACCTGTAACAGGAATTTTATAATCAAAAAACTTGTAAATAGCCTCTTGCATTGTACCTCCCCAACCAATATCTACAAGGGCAATACCATTGGCTTCTATATCAGAATTAAAAGAGTTTATATAAGTTTTAAATGCCTCGTGATTTGCACGTCTATGCGTATCATAATACGTTTTAAACGTAGTGTTCTCTTTTAATTTTTGAAAATTAGAAGATGTAAAAAAGCCTTCAATAGTCGTTTTACTTTCTATGTTTAGTTCAGATACGATTTGAGTTTTTAAATCATCAGGGCAGTTAACAGCCGTTAAAAAATCAGCAACAGAAAGATTGCTGTATTTTTTTCTTAGATAACCAAATTCTTCAGATTCTAGATCCTTTAATGCAATTTGAAGTGATGCTTGTCGAGATATTTTTAAATAATGCGTATTAATTTTTTTGCTCTTATCGATAAGGGCAAATTCTTGATAAGAATCAAATAGTTTTTTTAAATATTGGCCTTCTCGAGACAAAAAGAATAAATCTTTAAGACCTTTTCTTTTTGCAGTTTCATACATGCGCTCAATAAACGTATGATAAAATACAATATACTCTGTGTAAGGGATTGCAGACGCTTTTTTACAGGTTTTGTACACATCATTAATGATGCTGTTTAAGTGTTTTTTATCGTTTCCAAAATTATTGCGTTTATTTTGCTTTAAGTATTTTTTATGTGGTAGTTGGAAGGCATTAAGTCCCTGTTTTATGGCATTGGTATAATCGCTTCTTAAATTATCTCCAATCATCATTACATGCTTTGCTTCAATAGCTAAGTCTGAAAGAATAGGACCGTAAATTGTTCCTTTATGTTTACTTTTTTCTAATTCGGCAGAACTATAAATACCATCAAAGATATCTATGATGCCATGATGCGTTAATAATTTTTCGAAAAGCGTTTTTGAACCGTAAAAATCTGAAACTAAATATACTTTTCCTCCATTAGCTTTAAAGTTTTTTAGCGTATCTAATACCTCTTGATTTAAATACTGAACACTTGCTTCTGCTCTTGCATCAGCAGCTTCAAAAAGAGACAGAAAATCGTCTTTTGTATCTATTGAGACGATATCTGCATTTATAAGGCGTTTACAAATTTCTTCTTTTAACGCTTCGTAAGGAATTTCAACATCTTCTTTGCCTAAGGTTTCAATAAGATAGTTAACAGATGCTTGCCTTGTAAAATAAAGCTCGTCAATAGAAGTGGATAAGCCTAATTCTCTAATCATAAGTTTTGCCCAAATACGTTGTGTATAATTGGGGTGCACTTTTCTGTGAACAATAGTATCGTAATAGTCAGTAAAAAGAAATTTTATATGCTTTTCTTTAAGTTGACTTTGAAGTTGGTTAAGTGACAAATGATTTAATTTGGTTAATATCTAAAAACGTGTTACCCTTTTATTTTTTCTTCAATTTTGGTTGGTAAGACTTCAAATCCCATATTATAAAGTGTAAAACCAAAAATATCGGCATATTGTTCAATGGTTTTGCTTACAGGTGTACCAGCTCCGTGGCCAGCATCTGTTTCTATTCTTATAAGTGTTGGATTGTTACCTGTTTGTTTGCTTTGTAATTCGGCTGCAAATTTAAAACTGTGTGCAGGTACCACACGATCATCATGATCTCCAGTAGTTACCATTGTTGCAGGATATTCTACACCTTCTTTTACATTGTGAACTGGCGAATAGCCTTTAAGATAGTTAAACATTTCTTTACTGTCTTCTGCGGTTCCGTAATCGTAAGCCCAACCAGCACCAGCAGTAAATGTATGGTAACGTAACATGTCTAAAACACCAACAGCAGGTAGTGCTACTTTCATTAATTTTGGGCGTTGTGTCATAGTTGCTCCAACTAATAAACCTCCGTTAGAGCCACCTCTTATGGCTAAGTAGTCTGAAGAGGTGTATTTTTCTGAAATTAAATATTCTGCCGCAGCAATAAAATCATCAAACACATTTTGTTTTTGAAGTTTAGTACCTGCATCGTGCCATGCTTTTCCGTATTCGCCACCACCTCTTAAGTTTGGCACAGCATAAATTCCGCCTTGCTCCATCCATACGGCGTTTGCAATACTAAAACTAGGAGTTAAGCTGATATTAAATCCGCCATAACCATAAAGAATTGTTGGATTTTTACCATTGAGATTTATTCCTTTTTTGTGCGTAATAATCATTGGTATTTTAGTGCCATCTTTAGATGTGTAAAATACTTGTTTGCTTTGGTAGTCTTCTGGGTTAAAATCGATACTTGGTTTTTTATACAATTCTGAAGTACCATTTTCTATATCATACTTATAGATGCTTCCTGGCGTTACATAATTAGTAAATGAATAGTATAATTCTTTGTCTTCTTTCTTTGCGCTAAAGCCACTAACAGTTCCTACACCAGGTAATTCAATCTCTCTAATTAGTTTGCCATCATAATCGTACTGAAATACTTTAGATACCGCATCTACCATATAATTAGCGAAAAAGTAACCGCCTCCTGTTGATGGACTAAGTACATTATCAGTTTCAGGAATAAAATCTACCCAATTTTCAGGACTTGGATTTGAAGCATCAACAGTTACTATTTTTTGATTTGGTGCATCCAAGTTTGTCATAATATATAATTTAGAACCTACATTTTCTATAATGTTAGAATCTGAATTTGTATGACCTAATATTTCAACTAATGGTGCATTTGGAATCGTTAGGTTTTTGATATAAAGTTTGTTTCCTGACGTTGAAACTCTAGGAGTAATCACTAAATACTGATTGTCTTCAGTAACATTGGCATATATATAACGGTGTTTTTGCTCTGAAGTTCCTCCATAAATAAGTTGATCTTCAGATTGCTTTGTGCCCAATTTGTGATAATAAACTTTATGTTGATCTGTTTTTGCAGACAACTCACTACCTTTTGGTTTGTCGTAGCTAGAGTAGTAGAAGCCTTCGTTTTTGTACCAAGACATCCCACTAAATTTTATATCTACTAAAGTGTCTTCTACAATTTCCTTAGTTTCTGTATTCATTACTAAAATCTTTCTCCAATCACTTCCTCCTTCAGAAATAGCATAAGCTAGTGTCTTGCCATCTTTTGAAAAACTAGTACCTCCTAAAGAAATTGTACCATCTTCTTTAAATGTGTTGGGATCTAAGAATACTTCAGCAGTACTTGGGTCTGCATCCGTTTTATATCTATAAATGACATATTGGTTTTGTAAACCGTCATTTTTATAAAAATAGGTATAATCACCTTCTTTAAATGGAGATCCAATTTTTTCGTAATTCCAAAGTTTAGTGAGGCGTTCTTTTAATTCTTCCCTGTAGGGAATGTTGTCTAAATACCCAAACGTAGTTTCATTTTGAGATTTTACCCAAGCTTCAGTTTCTTTGCTTCTGTCATCTTCTAGCCAACGATAAGGGTCTGATACAGTTTCGCCAAAAATAGTGTCTGTAACGACAATTTTATTAGTTTTAGGATAATCTACAGTAATTGTTTTCAAAGCTTCGGTTTCGTTTTTACATGAAACAAAAATACTCAGTACTAAAGCAACGAGAAGTAATTTTTTCATAATTAGTTTTTTTTGAAATAAACAGCATTTACTTCAAATATAAGACTTTCGTTATTTGACTGATGTCAAAAAACTAAAAACTTAAGGATGAAATGGAGGGCAATATAGAGACTATAACAACTAACTAAATAATTAATTAGTTGAAATACACAAATTAATCGCCATTTTGAAAAATCTACAACTGTGCTAAGTCGCTTTATACTAAAGCATTATCGATAAGGAATTCTGCTATTTGTACAGTATTGGTGGCCGCACCTTTTCTAAGGTTGTCACTTACAACCCACATATTTAAAGTATTAGGTTGTGACCCGTCTCTTCTTAAACGACCAACAAAAACATCATCTTTACCGTTAGCATACATTGGCATAGGGTATGAATTAGTTTCTAAATTATCTTGAATTGTAATGCCATCTGTAGCATTGAGAAGTTGTCTTACTTCTGCAATATTAAAATCATTTTGAAACTCTACATTTATAGATTCACTATGTCCTCCTGCAGTTGGGATTCTTACAGCAGTTGCAGTTACGGCAATTGTACGATCATTTAATATTTTTTGAGTCTCATTAACCAGCTTCATTTCTTCTTTAGTGTAGCCGTTATCTTCAAAAACATCGCAATGTGGAATGGCGTTTTTATGAATTGGGTAAGGATAAGCCATGTCTCCTTTTTTACCTGAGATTTCATTTTCCATCTGTTCTACGGCTTTAACGCCTGTACCAGAAACGGATTGATACGTAGAAACAACAATACGCTTAATTTTATAGTTTTTATGAAGTGGAGCTAATGCCATAACCATTTGTATGGTAGAACAATTAGGGTTGGCAATAATCTTATCTGTTTTAGTTAGCTCTTTAGCATTTATCTCAGGAACAACTAATTTCTTTGTATGATCCATTCTCCAAGCTGAAGAATTATCGATAACTGTTGTTCCAACTTCTGCAAATTTTGGAGCCCATTCTAAAGACGTAGAACCTCCTGCAGAAAAAAGTGCAATATCTGGTTTTGCTTCAATAGCTGTTGGAATACTTATCACAGAGATATCTTTTCCTTTGAATGTAATTTTTTTGCCAACAGAACGTTCCGATGCTACTAATAATAATTCATCTAAAGGAAAATTACGCTCTTCTAATACTTTGAGCATTACATTACCTACCAAACCTGTTGCACCTACAATTGCTACTTTCATGTGTCTGAATTTATTGTTTTCCAAAGGTCACACGTTACTCGCTATATATTATTCCCTTAGGTAATAGCGTTTTTAACATGCTCATTTCGTGAGTTTAAATTTATAATATCAAAATTATAGCTTTTGTTTAATTAAATCAGTCAATTTAGTCTTAAATATGTGATAAAAATTGCGCTTATATTTTATTGATTTTGCAATAACTAAGGTTTATATAAAAAGAAAAACCCAGGCTTTTTAGCCTGGGTTTAGTTAAAAATAATAGTGTAGCGATGACGCTATACGTGTTTTATTTTTTTAATGAATCTCTGATTTCTATTAATAAATCAACTTCAGATGGTCCTGCAGGTGCCTCAGGTGCAGGTTCTTCTTTCTTCTTCATTTTATTTACTCCTTTTACTACAAGGAACATTACAAATGCGACAATGATAAAGTCAATAACATTAGTTAAAAATGTACCGTATTCTAAGAAAACGTCTCCAACTATTTCACCAGCATCATTTAATGTGCCTTCTTTTAACTGGTATCTTAATGCTTTAAAGTCTGAGTCGAAAATCATACCAATTAATGGAGAAACAATACCTCCTGTAAATGCAGTAACCACCTCTTTAAAAGCAGCACCCATTACAAAACCAACGGCAATGTCTATAAGGTTGCCCTTCATTGCAAATTCTTTAAATTCTTTTAACATAATTCGTGTTTTTTAATAGTTAGTTAATATGTTGATAAGACCCTAAGTTAGTTAAAAAAGTCACATTATGTTAAAAAAAAAGTTATTCAGGCAGAAAAACCCGTTTTACACGTTGTGATATGGCAGTTAGAATTTCATAAGAAATTGTATGTGCTGATTCTGCTAAGTTACTTGCAGTATAGGTAGCATCGAAAATAATAACCTCATCTCCTTCTTTACAATTAATGTCTGTAATGTTTACCATAATCATATCCATACAAACATTACCAATTATTGGTGCTTTTTTACCATTTATAAAAACATAACCATTTCCATTTCCATAAATACGGCTTATACCATCTGCATGACCAATGGGTATGGTTGCTGTTTTTTCGTGTCCTTTAGACGTGTATGCTCTATTATAACCTACGGTTTCTCCTTTTTCAATCTCATGAATTTGAGAAATTACTGATTTTAAACTCGCAATGGGTTTAAGGTTTTTGTCTTCTTCAGCAGAATTTCCAAAACCATAGAGTCCAATGCCGGAGCGTACCATGTTAAAATGAGCTTCAGGGTAATTGATAACACCAGAAGTATTACAAAGATGTAGCCAAGGTTTAATACCTGATTTTTCTTCAAATATTTTAGCAATAGTTTTAAATCTTTCGATTTGTAGCTTAGAAAAATCTAATTCATTAGCGTCTTCACTCGCTACTAAATGAGAGAATATAGATTTTACTTTTACAACTGAGGTCTTTTGAAGTGTTGAAACAATAGTTTCAATATCATTTTCTTTAAAGCCAAGTCGATTTAAACCTGTATTAAATTTTATATGAACAGGATAGTTGTTTTGAGATAGTGCTTCGGCAGTTTTTATAAATTCATTTAAAACATGAGGACTATAAATACTTGGTTCTAAACAGCGCTCTATAAGTATTTTGAAATTTATAGATTGTGGATGAAGGACTAAAATGGGTGTTGTTATTCCTGCATCTCTTAAGGCAATACCTTCATTTATATAAGCGACAGCAAAATAATCTATGTTTAATTTTTGAAGATGCTTTGCAATTTCTACAGAATCACTTCCATAAGCAAAGGCTTTAACCACGGCTAAAAATTTAGTTTGTGGTTGTAATTTTGATTTTAAGTAGTTGAAATTATGAGTAAGTGCACTTAAATCAATTTCAAGAACGGTTTCTAGAGCTTTAGGCATTCCGATTTTGGTCTTTAGAGTCTATTTCTTCAGCATCGTTTACCTTTAATAATCTTACTTTATCGCGTTGCATACTCTTATAATAGGCCGCTCTGCTTAAAGGTTCATATTCATCAACCTCACCAAGTAAAACGAGATCGTCACTTAGAGCTTTTCTGTAACTGTATTGTGCTAAATTTCCTGTTTTTGTACAAACGGCATGTACTTTAGTAACATACTCTGCCGTTGCCATTAAGTTTGGCATTGGTCCAAACGGATTACCTTTAAAATCCATATCTAAACCAGCCACAATAACACGAATACCTTTGTTGGCTAAATCGTTACAAATTCTTACAATTTCATCATCAAAGAATTGTGCTTCGTCAATACCAACCACATCGCAGCCATCTGCTAAAATTGGAATATTAGCAGCAGCAGGTACAGGAGTAGAGCGGATTTCATTAGCATCATGAGAAACTACCATTTCTTCATCGTAACGTACATCTACAGCAGGCTTAAAAATTTCTACTTTTTGTTTTGCAAATTGCGCACGTTTTAAGCGTCGGATTAATTCTTCGGTCTTACCTGAGAACATGGATCCGCAGATGACTTCAATCCACCCAAATTGTTCTTTCTGATTTACTGTATTTTCGAGAAACATTTTGTAATTTTAGCACTAAATGAAGTAGGACTTCGTTTTTTTATAAAGGTCTCGCAAATTTATTAAAAATCAAAAGTAAAACTCAGGAAAAGATGAAAAAGAAATTAGAATCAGAATTAGTTAGTATTGCACATAGGATTCTGAAACTGACAGGTAGAGAAGATATAGATCAATTACACAAGGAAGTCTCTGTACTTTACGAAAAATTGACTGTTTTAAAATTTGCTCAAGAAAATTTTGAGGATAAAATGCCAACTATTGGTCACGACTCTTCATTCTTTGATATGTTGGATACAGCTTTTAATAATAAGGTGAGTGACAATGTTGAAGTTGAAGATAGAACTTACATTAATTTAGATGAGGTTGAAGATGATGGTATTATGGAACCTGTGATGACAAAAATAAAGGATATGTTTGAACATATGCCTAAAGAAACTGAGCCGGTAGATACCTTATTAAAGAATGCTTTACCAGAAGATATAGAAACTTCATCGTCAACAGAATTTGAATCTATTACATCTGGTTTTGAAGATATTCCAGAATTTGAACCTATTGAAGAGGCTCAAAAACGTGAAGCCGAATCAGAAAAAAAATCCCTTAATGATAAACTTAAAGGAAAGCGTTTAAATATAGGTCTCAATGATAAATTAGCCTTTATTAAACATTTATTTGAGGGTAGAAACGAAGATTACGATCGTGTAATTTCTCAAATAAATACAACAAATTCTTTGAGTGAAGCACGAACGCTAATTTTAGAAATGGTAAAGCCAGATTATAATAATTGGGAAGGTAAAGAAGAATACGAAGAGCGTTTTATAGAGCTTGTAGAAGGCCGTTTTAATTAATAATTTAAATAAACATAGCCCACAAAAGCATCATCAAAACCATTAATTTCTAAAATATAGAAATACGTACCAACGGGTAGTAATTTTGAACTTTGTAAGAGTCCCATATTAGCTTTACCACTCCAAGTATTCAAATAGTTTTTGGCTTCGTAAATTTGCGTGCCGTAACGGTTGAATATTTTAAGAGTGTTTTCGGGATAATCCTCTATGCAAGGAATAAAAAACACATCATTCTTTCCATCGTTATTAGGGGAAATACCTTCAGAAATTGATAAACAATTAGAAATTTCTACAGTAGCATTATCTTCATTATTTGTAAGATCTCTATCGGGTTCATTAACGCTATTTAATCTTGCAACATTAGTTAAATTTTCTGAAGAGACCACTTTAGCCGTTAAGGTTAACGTTTCAAAATTATTGGCATCAAGGTTGGGGATATTCCATATAAAAGTTGTGTCATCAAAAACACCAGAACTAGTGGTTGCAGAAACAAATTCATAACCTTGCGGTAAGGTATCAATGACTTCAATTAAAGTGGCGGTTGTAGTTCCTAAGTTTGTCGCTGTAATGGAGAAATCAACATGTTGCCCCAAAACAGCTTCGGTAGGTAACGCGGTTTTAATGATTTCAATATCAATATCAGAGGTGTCAATAATAACATTAAGTGTCGCATTGGTTTGAGATGTATCTATGTTATTGTTGTTTGTGAAATTCAGAAAATTATTAAGATAAGTACCTGCAATTTCAGAAGTCACTAAAACTGAGAATGTGCAACTCACAACGCCTTCTGGAAAGACCAAATTTTCTATACCAACAAATGTATCATTAGTGGTTCCTATAAATGTTGCTGTACAACCGTTAGCTTGAATCCAATTAGGCGCACTTAAAAGTGTTACTCCATTTGGTAAATTATCGGTAAATGAAATATGACTTTGTGTAGGGGTATTCGCTACATTAAAAACAGTAAATGTTAATTCGCTTTCACCTCCCTCGATAATCACCTCTGGCGTAAATGATTTTTGTAAAACAGGCGCAATGACTAGAACGCTATTAATAGAAATATTAGATTCTGGTGTTAATTCTTGGTTGTTTGTAGGGTCAGGAATGGCTTCTGCAATATTATTAAAAGCGCCACCAACACTAGGCGCAGTGACAGGAATACTAACTCTAACGGTAGAGCCCGCTTCCATTGTAGGAATGGTTCCTGATATAAAATTACCAACAGTATTAAAGTTAGTAATGCAAGTTGCATTTCCAGAGGTAACTGTACAGGTTGGGTTTCCGACAATAGTAAAAATAGGATTAACAGTGTTTTCGAAAATAACATCTATAGCATCAGCACTTGTAGTACTATTACTAATATCTACAATCCAATTAAAGGTTTGATTGACGTCGACTTGAGTAAACTCAGGATAGGTTTGCACTATTAAATCTAAACATTTTGCAAAATATGTATTTACAGAATCTGAATTATTCTCTGGGCTAGTGTCCTCTAAATCATTTGCAAAATTTACGCTGACCATATTGGTTCCTATCATTGGGGCTGGCGAACATTCTAACATCCAATCTATGGTTACATTAAAGCTTACCGAGCTATTTGGAGGTAATGCCCAATTCTCTTCTGGCGTAATTTCCCAAAAAATATTAAGTTCTCCATTTTCAGAGCTACCATCTAAAGGAATTCCGATATTAGCATTTTCAATGTTAAAACAAGAAGCTGTTCCTGTTGTAGCAACGCATTCTACATTTGTTAATATTGCAGATATTTCAGGATCGTCATCACCTATTGTGGGCATATAATCTTGTAATTCAATAATTGCATCTTCTTCACTGGCATTTGTAACTGTAATTTCATAGGTTACCAAACCCCAAGCAGCTGTGTTTTGAGGAGAACTTCCTATAGGTAATTCTGGACTTATTTGTGTTTTAGTAACATGTAAATCTATTGAATCTTCACTATCACATGGTTCTACAGAAGGCAAAAGTAGTTGGTTAGAGAAAAAATTATTATTAGGATTAGAGTCTACCAATTGATTATCTAAAATATTAGTTGCGCTTCGTATTACGGCTACAATTCCGGTGGTGCTATCGTTACATTCGGGTTCTAAATAACTCAAAACTGTTTCAATAGTTATCGTCGTATTGGGTTGCAAAACAAAATCATTACTCACCCATATTTGATTACCTATATTTAATGAGAAGTCATTGCAGGTAACAGGTCCGGTTGTCCCTAAGCAAGTAAGCGAACTTATACTCCAATCTAAAGGAGATAAGTTTTGAAAAAAGAAACGCATAGGTGTAGCTGCAGGACCGTTATTGCAGACCGTTGTTATAAAAGTAATGTCTTGCCCATAATCTAAACTTTCAGAAATATCTGGATTTGTTTGTGTCGTTTCAATACAAAGATCTGTTTCTGGGCAAAGTTCTGCCAAAAGGAGTTCTGTGGTTACGTCGTTTGAGTTAACAACAGCAGTATTAGCCGAATTTAATAGAATCGTAATATTGCTGTCAACAGTAATAGGCATTGGATTTGGTGAACAAGATAGATTTGTATATCTGTAAATCATTTCAAAGGTTATACTGCCTCCTGATGTGATATTAATTGCATTATTAAAAGTAAATAATGAGCTAGCAGATTGAATAACACTTGAACTTCCTGCAACATCAGTTAAATCTGGACATAGTGTTCCGTTTGTAGAGTTAATACAAGCTAGCGAGATAAACTCTGCAAAAGGCTGTCCATTAATAGAAGGAGAACTTAGGTTTAAGTTGCCAATAATAGTAGAAACAGGAAAGTCAATATCACTATTATTAGTAATGGTAAATTGATAGGTTACTGAATCTCCCCAAGCATTAATTGCTGTGCCTTCCAAAGGATTGATTTGCGTGTGTGTTATCGAAAAATCAATTATAACATCTAATACATCAATAGATATTATGGCTTGATTATTACTTGTGTTAATGTCTTGAGTATTTGTGGGCGGGCTCACAGTACCATTTGCTGTAATACCACCCAAATTAGTTGGTGCCGTTACCAAAACAAGTAATTCTACACTGGCGTTATTGGGCATTGTCGCAATGGAGGC
>Ga0193952_1000152_pt1 | contig 28876 bp, 31 predicted proteins | sample BB_3_MG_FD_140368 | JGI IMG/M metagenome (GOLD analysis project Ga0193952, IMG submission 140368) | Microbial mat bacterial communities from the Broadkill River, Lewes, Delaware, United States - BB_3_MG | ecosystem: Environmental > Aquatic > Freshwater > River > Microbial mats | place: USA... | reverse complement strand
AGAGTTTTAAAAACAAATTATGGCTCAACAGGTGAGGGTGTTTATTTAGTTAGATTACAAAATGATGGTTCTATTATTTCAACAGAAGCTGTAAATAATGAAAAGTACTATTATGATGATATTCATGAGTTTATCTCAAAGTTTGAAAAGAATTTTGAGGAAGATAGTGAATATGCTGCTTATTTTCAAGGTAAAACGGGTTTTGTAGGTTGTAGATATTTAGAGCGTATCTCAGAGGGTGAAATACGTGTTTTACTTGTAAATGATAAAGCAATTTCAGTTGTACATAAAAAACCACAAGAAGGCGGTTTCTCTGCTACATTATTCTCTGGTGCTAAATATAAATATGAAGAACCAACAAATCCTAAGTGGAAGGAAGTTGTAAAGCTTACAATGGATGGTTTGGATGATTTAAAACCTTTCTTAGGAGGGCAAAGTTTTCCTTTATTATGGACTATGGATTATATTTTAGATTTTAATGAAGATGGAAGTGATAAATATGTTTTATCTGAAATAAATTGCTCTTGTGTAGGAATTACTAGTGAACTTCAATATTCAAAAGAAGTAGCTTTAGTATTCAAAGACTAATATTTTTAAAATAGCTTTTTTGTTATGATACAAAATCGTAACAAAAAGGTGAAGTATGGAATATTTTGAAACAATAAAGTGTGATGATTATGAAGTGTATAACTTAGATTATCATAATAAAAGAGTTTCTAATACAGTCGCTATGAATTTAAATCTTCAAGAGTATATTTACGCACCTTCAAATAAACTTCTTCGATGTAAACTTATTTATGATGATTCTGGTGTTTTAGAAGTAAATTACTTTCCTTATAAAAAAAGAGAAATCAAATCTTTTAAATTAGTTTTTGATGATACTATTGATTATTCAAAAAAGTATTTAGATAGAACTTACTTAGATAAATTAAGTGAAAAAAAAGATGAATGTGATGAAATTATCATTATAAAAAATGATTTAGTAAGTGATACTTCTATTGCAAATATTGCTATTTATGATGGAAGTGTTTGGATGACTCCAAAAACACCACTTCTATATGGAACTACTAGAGATAGACTTTTAAATGAACAGGTATTAATTGAAAAAGATATTACAGTGGAGATGTTAAAAAATTCTAAGAAGTTAGCTTTAATGAATGCAATGATTGATTTTGATGAAATAAAAGATTATTCTTTTAGCTTATAAACTCTTCTTAGAAGTTTATTCCATTTATCTTCTTTCCCCCAGTTTATTTTTACTTTTTGTGTAAATTTTTCATGGGTAAATTTATATGCACCTAATTCATTAAATGCAAATTTTGGGATTAGTTTTTTTCTTTTTGTAAGAGGAATTACTCTAAAACTAAGATTATCAAGTACTAATGGTGATTTATTTTTATTTTCCACATATAATAAAACCATATGTGCAGCCCTTGCACCTTTTATATCAACAACTGCAAAATACATATTTTCTTTTTTTATTCCAAGTTCAAGAAGTGTGAAATATTTTGAAATTGCATAATCTTCACAATCTCCATGACCTTCTAGTAAAAACTCTTTTGGAGTTGCCCAGTAATCTTCTGAGGATTTTGATGATATATCATGAGCAGGTAAAATCTTATTTAAAAATGAGTTTATATGAGATAGTTTTCTAATTAATGTATAATCGACAACTTTTTCTTTTAGGGTTTGGTACTTATTTAATCTATTGATTATAAAGCTTTTCTTTTTTGATGAATTTATATAATTCATATCTTTTTTATTTAGTTTGAACTCGTAAGCGTTCATATAAGAGATTATAAAAATAAGCATAATTATTTGTTTCATAAGATATAATAGCAAAAAAATTATAAAATGGATAAAATATTATGATAACAGATATTATAGAAAATGAAAATTATAAAAATTTAGTATCAAAGCAAATTGTTGAAACAATTAATTATTTATTAGAAAATGATCAAGAGTTTTCAATCACTGCAAATTTAGAACCTATTACATTTGATCCTGAATTACCAGAGAGTATTAAGTCTCAACTTGCGAAGTATTCACTTTTTACTTTAAGTAACTACACATATACTACTATTTTAATGACAGATGATTATTTATCTTTTGAAGCAGGTTTTGGAAGTGAAAACTTTGGTTCAACGGTAAAAGTTCCAATTCATTCAATTTTCCAAATTGTTGTAGAAGAATCAATTTTATATTTAAATTCAGTAGCAACTGTAGATAAGTTTAATAAAAATACAAAACAAAATTCATTAAATGCATTTAAAAATAATCCAAATAATAAAAAATTTAACTAATAAGTGTGATTAAAACTAAGTGAAATATGAAAGAGAAATAAAACACGCATTTAAAGTTTCTATTCCAGTTATGATGGGATATGGAGTTTTAGGTTTTGCATTTGGATTACTTTTAGTATCTTTTGAATATCCATGGTATTTAGCTCCTATTATGAGTCTTTTTATATATGCAGGAGCCTTACAGTTTGTTGCAATAAACTTTTTTAATGCTAAAGCTGGATATGTAGATATTGCAATTGCCACTTGGTTTATAAATATAAGACAATCTTTTTATGGGTTATCACTACTGAAGAGATTTAAGAAAACTGGAAAACTAAAACCATATTTAATTTTTGGTTTAACTGATGAAACCTATGCACTTCTTACAACTATAAAAGATGATGAGCAATTAAAAAAAAGATGGTATTACTTCTTTTTAACTGCTTTTAATCAATCTTATTGGTTTACAGGAGCAACACTTGGGGCAATTGTTGGAAGTAATATTAAGTTTAATACAGCAGGTTTAGAGTTTTCTCTTACCGCACTTTTTGTTGTTTTATGTATTGAACAATATAAGAACTTACAAAATGTAGTACCTTTCTTAATTGGTGGAACAGCGTCATTAATTGCACTTTGTTGTATTCCAAGTGATAAGATGTTAATTGTATCAATTATTTTAGCTTTGATTTTAATGTTTACATTTAGAAAAAGTGTTGAGAATGACTAGCTATGAAATTTATATTGCAATTGCAATTATGGCTGTTGTGAACTATTTTACTAGAGTGTTCCCTTTTTTATTTTTCAGAAAAAATGAACTTCCTTCTTATGTTGTATTTATTGAGAAGTTTTTTCCTGCGGTTATTATGACAATTCTTATAGTATATTCTGTAAAGGATGTGGACTTCTCACTTGCTCCTTATGGATTAAAAGAAGTAGGTGGTATTGTATTTACAGCTGTTTTACATCTAACTCTTAAGAACTATTTAATTTCAATTTTTTCAGGAACTATTTTTTATATGGCTTTAGTGCAATATTTATAGCACTAAAGTTTCCCTCTTTTTTCCCACCATTTATTTTTATACTTTCATCATATTAAAACTAAAGGAATATAGATGAAGAAAATTTTAGCAGGTTTATTAGTAGCAGGTTCAACTCTTTTTGCAGGAACATATGCTTTAGATGCAAGTCATTCAAAAGTAGGATTTAAAATAAAACACTTATCAATTTCAAATGTTTATGGTACATTTGATAAATTTGATGCAAATATCGAATATGATGAAAAAACAAAAGAACTAACTGTTTTAAATAGTAAAGTAGATGTAAATTCTATTAATACTAAAAATGATGATAGAGATGATCACTTAAAAAAGTCAGATTATTTTGATGTTGCTAAATATCCAAGTTTATCTTTTAAGTTAATAGAAATAAAAGATGATAAAATGATTGCAGATTTAACCATTAAAGGTGTGACTAAAAAAGTTGAATTTGATTATGAAAACAATGGAATTGTAAAAGATCCATGGGGAAATACTAAATTAGGTTTTTCTTTAGAAGCAAAGATTAATAGAATTGATTTTGGACTAAAAGCAAATAAAATTTTAGATTCAGGTTCACTTTTATTAGGCGAAAAAGTTAAAATTACAGCTGATATTGAGGCTAAAAAAATTAACTAATAAAAAAATAAGAGATTAGATGAGATTAGAAGATTTAACACTATTATATGCAGAAGATGAGCAAGGAATACAAGATACAGTAACTGAAGTTCTAGATTTATATGTGAATAACGTCATTACAGCAACTAATGGGGAAGAAGCATTGGAATTTTATTGGCAATACAAACCATCTGTTCTCCTTTTAGATATTTGTATGCCTTACAAAGATGGGCTTAGTGTATTAAGAGAAATTAGAAAAATAGATATTGATACTCCTGTGATTATCATGACAGCACACACAGAAAAAGAGTATTTACTTAATGCAGTAGAGTTACATATAACAAAATATTTAGTTAAGCCTTTTGATAAAAACTCTTTATTAGAAGCACTAAATGCTTGTTTAGAATTGCTTAGTAAAAAAAATGATAATAAAATCAACTTAGCTGATAATATAGTGTTTGATTATTCAACTCAAACAATTATTAAAGACCAAGAAGTAATATCTCTAAACAAAAAAGAGAGATTACTTCTAAATCTTCTTTTAAAAACCCCAAATAAAGTATTAAGTTATGATGAACTTGAATATCACATTTGGGATGAAAGTATAAGCAGAGATGCACTAAAATCTTTAATAAAAGACCTTAGGAAGAAAACTTCCAAAGAGATTATAAAAAATATCTCAAAAGCAGGTTATAAGTTGGAGATTAAAGATGTTTAGAAAAAGTATATGTATAAAACAAAAAGGTACTTTTTTTATTTTACTTCTTATCTCTATTTTACTGCTAACATTATATTTTCAAAATAAATCCACACATAAAAACTATCTAACTCAAATAGAAACAAATTACAAAAAATCATTTGACAATTATTATATGTTTTTTAAAAAACAGCAAATAGATTTTTATGATACTCAAACTATATTTATTCAAAATGATAAAACTATTATTCCTAAACTTATCGAAAAAGAGAGATTTTTAAAAGATATAAATATTATTGATTTAAAAATACAAACTTCTATTTATTCAAAAAAGATATTAGGGAAAAAGAGTTTTTTTGATGTAATTGCACTAGATGGAGATGTTATCTATAAAGTAATTAGCCCAATTGTTGAAAATGATAAAGTTGATTCTTTTATAGAATATATATTAGACCCAAGAGTTTTTTTACAAAGTATAAAAGACTTTGATGGAAGTAATGGAATCATTTATGTAAAAGATGATAATAAAGCAAAAGATATTTTTCTAAAAGAGTATTTAACAGATGAAATTACCTCTACTATGGCACAAAAATGTGAAGAAACAAAACTTAAGCCTGTGTTTGAAGTAAATGATAATTTTTTTGTTAAAAAAAATATGTATCTAAAAAACTTTAAAGGTGATAATGTTGCAAACACTATATTTTTTCTAAATGTAACAAAAGAGAAAAAATCTTATATTTCTTTAGTTCGAGACTCGATCTTTACAAGTATTATACTTTTTATTATTGCGGCTATTATTGTAAATTATTTCTTTAATTCTTTGATTAAACGAATATACCAAAATGAAATAGAGTTAAAAGAGATAAATAAAAATCTTGAAGAAATGGTAGAAAAAGAGATTGATCATAGATTAAAAGTAGAAAATGAAGCATTAAATGAAAAACAAAAAAGTGAACAACTTTTAATACAACAATCAAAACTAGCACTTTTAGGTGAAATGATTGGAAATATTGCACACCAATGGAGACAACCATTAATGCAATTAAGTGCAATACTTATGTACTTAGATGCATATAATGAAAAAGGTAAACTTACAAAAGAGAAGCTTGATAAAAAAGTTAATGATGGAAATTCTATTATTGATTTTATGTCTAAAACTATTGAGGATTTTAGAAACTATTATAAGCCTGAAAAACAAAAAGAAGAGTTTTTATTAAAAGATAGTATTGATAGTGCTTTATTTATTGTTAACTCTGCTTTAAAAAGCTCTAATATAAAAGTTAATACTTTATACTCTAAAAATGATTTAAAGCTTACAAGCTATAAAAATGAGTTTTCACAAGCATTTTTAAATATTATTACAAATGCAAAAGATATTTTAATTCAAAGACAAATAGAAGAACCTCTTATCAATATAGAAGTTAGTCAAAAAGAAGATAGTATTGTAATTTGTGTAAATGATAATGCCGGTGGAATTGATAATGAAATTTTATCAAAAGTTTTTGATCCATATTTTACTACAAAACATAAATCTCAAGGAACTGGAATAGGGCTATATATGACAAAGATGATTATTGAGAATAATATGAATGGAAATATAGAAGTTGAAAATACAAGCTTTGGTGCAAGATTTATAATAACATTGAAAATATAATATTTGAAATTGAAAAGTTAGTTTAGATAGTAGTAAAAATTAAAATAGGCTTTTGCCTATTTCAATTTATTTCTTAGGTGCAAATGGGAATAATGCTGATCCCCATGTAAGTCCAGCACCAAAAGCATCAAATAACACAGTGTCACCTGCTTTAATCTTACCTTGCTCATATGCATAGTTCATTGCCATTGGAATAGAAGCTGCTGAAGTATTACCATATTTATCTACAGTTACTACAGTTTGATCTTCGTTTAATCCTAAAGCTTTTCCTACTGCTGAGATAATTCTCATATTTGCTTGATGAGGAATAAAGTGGTCAATATCATCATTTGTGATATTGTGTTTTTTCATCATAACTTTAACATCTGAAGTTAATGTTTTAACAGCTAGTTTGAAAGTTTCATTACCTTTCATTTTAATACAAGCCATTTTTTGATCAAGTACTTCTTGAGAACATGGATGTTTACTTCCTCCACCTGGAGTTTTAATTAAATCATCATAGTTTCCGTCACTTGAACAGTTTACATCGATTATCGCTTCATCTTTGTTGTCAGTTGCTGAAATAATTGCAGCTCCTGCTCCATCACCAAAAATAAAACAAGTACCTCTATCTGTATAATCTAAGATTGAAGTATAAGTTTCTGCTCCAATAATTAGAACATTTTTTTTCATACCTGATTCAATAAATGCTTTTGCTACAGAAGTTGCGTATACAAATCCAGTACAAGCTGCACTTACGTCAAAGGCTTGAACAGGTGGTAAATCAAGTTTAGATGCAATTAAACATGCTGTTGAAGGCATACATAAATAATCAGGAGTTACTGTCGCACAGATTACTAAGTCAATATCTTCTTTAGCAATTCCTGCTCTCTCAATTGCTTGAGCTGCTGCTTTTGCTCCTAAATCAGAAGAAGCTTCGTTTTCTTCAGATATTCTTCTTTCCTTAATACCAGTTCTTTTAGTAATCCACTCATCACTAGTATCAATGATTTTTTCAAAATCTGCATTTGTCATAACCTTTGGAGGAATATATGCTCCAATAGATCTAAAAGCTGCATATGTCATTTACATATCCTTTTTAAGAATATAGAAAAAATATCTATAGATATTAATTACTATATTGTGCTAGTCTCTTTTCAATATCTTCGTTTAGATTTGAGCTTGCTGCATTAATCGCCTGAAAAATAGCATTTTGAATAGCTTTAGGGTTAGATTTACCATGTGCAATAATAACAGGAGCTTTAACACCAAGTAAAGGTGCTCCACCATATTCTGCATAATCAACTCTAACTTTTAAGTTTTTAAATACTTTTCTCATTAAAACTGCACCAGCAATTGAAATTAGAGATCTTTTTAAATTTTTCTTGATGATTTGGCCAATAGTGTCAGCAACACCCTCAGCTGTTTTTAGTAGGATATTTCCTACAAAACCATCACAAACTACAACATCAACTGTTCCTTTGAAGATATCACTACCTTCAACATTTCCAGCGAAATTTGGAATTTTTGATATTAAATTGTAAGCCTCTTTAGTAACTTCGTTACCTTTGCTTTCTTCTTCTCCATTACTTAGTAATCCTAAAATAGGATCATCTAATTGTAATACATCTTCAGCATATACTTGCCCCATAATGGCAAATTCAAAAAGATTCTTAGCATCACTATCTACATTTGCTCCAACGTCTAATACTAAAGTATTTTGGTTCTCGCTTGTAGGCATAAGTGTTGCAATAGCTGGTCTTGATACACCTTTGATTCTTCCGATTCTAAGTGTTGCAAGTGACATAGAAGCCCCAGAATGTCCAGCTGATACAATAGCATCTGCTTCACCATTTCTAACAAGTTCTATAGCTTTATAAATTGTTGATTCTTTTCTTTTAAGTGCGTCTGTAGCAGAATCGCTCATACTAATTACATCATCTGTATCAAGTATTTCAATTCTAGATATAAAGTTTTGTGGTATTAAAGATAGTAGTTCTTCTTTCTTACCAACTGCAATTGCAGTAAAATTATTGTTTTGTTTTAAAGCTGCAATAAGGCCATCAATGATAGGTTCAGGACCGAAGTCCCCACCCATTGCATCTACTGCTATTTTATACATTAGTTTTTGTATTCACCAGTGTTTGGGTTAACCGTATGAGGCATTTTCCAAGTTCCATCACTATCTTTTACAGGTTTCTTTAATGTAATTTTGTAGTGAGTTCTTCTTTTCGCTGCTCTAGTATGTGAGACTCTTCTCTTAGGTACTGCCATAATTATTCTCCTTAAAATTCTTTTTCGAAATTATCACCTTCTTGTGAGCATGACTCACAAATGTAATAATCACTTTTAATTGAGTTTAGTTCACCTTCGATGATTTCATCAAAGTCAATTAAACTATCGTCTATTTCAATTACTAAATCTTCGCAATCGTTGTTTTTAAATATTCCATCACTTATTAAAAAGTTCATATCTTCGTCAACATTAATTATATCTGTGATTCCACATCTACAACAGTCGATTTCAGTAGTACCTTTTAATTTTGCGTTGATTTTGGCTAATGATGTCGATATTTTACAAAAAGTACCTTCAATTTTAACTGAAGCAAGCTCAACAACCAATTCCTTGGGAGTTTGAGGTACTTTCTTAAATTCTATTTTCATTATAAAATACGTTAATTAATGAATTATTAACAAATTTCTTTTTGTGCAAAGAAGAAATTAATTTCATTTGCTGCATTTTCTAATGAATCAGAACCGTGTACTGCATTTGCATCAATTGATTCAGCAAAGTCAGCTCTAATTGTACCAGCTTCAGCTTCTTTAGGATTCGTAGCACCCATTAAGTCTCTGTTTTTAGTCATAGCGTTTTCACCTTCTAAAACAGTTACAACAACTGGTCCAGAAATCATGAATTCTACTAAGTCACCAAAAAATGGTCTTTCAGCGTGAACTGCATAAAATGCTTCAGCGTCTGCTTTGCTTAATTGCATTTTTTTAGTTGCTGCTATTCTTAAGTCTGCTGCTTCAAATCTAGATAAGATTTGACCAACTACATTTTTAGCTACTGCGTCAGGTTTGATAATCGATAATGTTTGTTCCATAACTGTGTAATCCTCTATTTAGTTTTTAAGTCGCGGATTATATCTAAAAAAATAAAAAAAGGCAAGTAGTAAAAACTACTTGCCTTTTTAAAAATGTATATTTGTTGTAATTAACTAAATATTAGTCTTCAACTACAGGAGTGTTTGGCTCACCTCTGTCTGCTTTTTGAACAGATCCAGTACCAACTTCGTCCCATTGAATACATCCCTCAGTTGGACATGCTTCAGCACATGCAGGCTCATCATTATGATCTACACACTCAACACATTTGTCAGCGTATACATAATAAGTATCTTCACCAGTTGGGTTATCGTCGTTATCAACAATTGCTTCTACTGGACACTCGTCTAAACATGCGTCACAGCTAATACAGATATCAGTAATTTTTACTGCCATAGTATATCTCCTAATTAAAATTTATCAAACTTTATCACACTAAATATAAAATTTTCTTTAAAAGAGAAAATTTATTAATTGAGAACTCAAAAGTACGCAAAATCGAAACATTCAGCCATATTCTTTTTAAAAATGATAATGATTATTGGAGTTTTTTTTGTTTTTTTATTAAGTAAAAAACTAAAAAATATACATATAAAGGATAATTATTATTACTAGATAAAGATTTACGAATTTTAAAATTTAAGCTAAATCGTAGTTTCTTTTTTTAAAAAATAGTATATAATTACTGCAATATTTTAAATTAAAGGAAACTAATATGTTAGTAACTAAAAAAGCTCCAGATTTTACAGCAACAGCTGTATTAGCAGACGGTCAAATTGTTGAAGATTTTAATCTTTATGAAAATATCGGTGAAAAAGGTGCAGTATTATTTTTCTACCCATTAGACTTTACATTTGTTTGTCCATCAGAAATTATTGCATTCTCTAAGAGAATTGAAGAATTCACTTCTAGAGGTGTTAATGTAATTGGTGTTTCTGTTGATTCACAATTCTCTCACTTCGCATGGAGAGAAACTGATGTTAATAATGGTGGTATTGGAAGAATTAAATATCCATTAGTAGCGGATTTATCTAAACAAATTTCAAGAGACTATGATGTTTTATTTGGAGATGCAGTTGCATTAAGAGGTTCTTTCTTAATTGACAAAGACGGAACAGTTAGACACGCAGTAATCAATGACTTACCTTTAGGAAGAAATATTGACGAAATGATCAGAATGGTAGATACTATGGTATTCACTAATGAGCATGGTGAAGTTTGTCCTGCAGGATGGAACAAAGGTGACGAAGGTATGAAAGCATCAACTGAAGGTGTTGCAGAATACTTAGGAAAACACGAGGGTGATTTATAATATATAATCATACTTATATATAAAGGGATGTCATCTTGACATCCCTTTTTTTAATTTTATTGACAAAAAAACAAATTAACACTACAATTACAGCAATACTTATAAAAACTACAAAAAACTACAAAACTACATATTATATGTAAAAATCAAAAAAGGTTAACATTACTCATGGAAGAGTCAAAAACTCAGAGCAAAGCTAAAACTACAAGAAAAACGAGGACACATATTCCTGTTGAGGGATATAAAATTGAACAACTAAGAGAATTTCCACTTGAACAACTTTTAGATATCGCTAAAGAACTAGATGTAGAAAACCCACAAGAACTTAAAAGACAAGATTTAATGTTTAATATTTTAAAACATCAAATTGATGCTGGTGGATTTATTCTATTTACTGGTATTTTAGAGATTAAAGATGGTGGATTTGGATTCCTTCGAGCTATTGATGGGAATTTCTCAGATACTTCAAATGATTCATATGTATCAGCTACTCAAATTAGAAAGTTTGCATTAAGAACTGGGGATATTGTTTCAGGACAAGTTAGACCTCCTAATAAAGAGAGTGAAAAATACAATGCTTTATTAAAAATTGAAGCTATTAACTACTTACCTATTAAAGAATCTAAAAACAGACCATTATTTGACAACTTAACACCTTTATATTCTACTGAAAGATTTAAGTTTGAGTATGACTCAAAGAAAATGACAGGAAGAATGTTAGATTTATTTGCTCCTATGGGTAAAGGTCAAAGAGGGCTTATTGTTGCACCACCTAAAACTGGTAAAACTGAACTTTTAAAAGATTTAGCTCACGGAATTTCTAAAAACCATCCAGAAGTACATTTAATGGTTCTATTAATTGATGAAAGACCAGAAGAAGTTACTGATATGCAAAGATCTGTAAAAGGTGAAGTATATTCTTCTACTTTTGATTTACCTGCACAAAATCATGTTAGAGTTGCTGAAATCGTTATTGAAAAAGCAAAAAGACTTGTTGAGATGAAAAAAGATGTAGTTATCTTACTTGATTCTATTACAAGATTAGCTAGAGCATATAATACAGTTACTCCATCTTCAGGAAAAGTACTTTCTGGTGGGGTTGATGCAAATGCTTTACATAAACCAAAAAGATTCTTTGGTGCTGCTAGAAATATTGAAGAAGGTGGTTCTTTAACTATTATTTCAACTGCACTTATTGAAACTGGTTCTAAAATGGATGAAGTTATTTTTGAAGAATTCAAAGGTACAGGTAACTCAGAAGTTGTATTATCTAGAAATGCAGCAAATAAAAGAGTTTACCCAGCACTTGATATTATCAAATCTGGTACTAGAAAAGAAGAATTACTTCTTTCTCCTGATATCTTACAAAAAACTTGGATACTTAGAAATGCTATTGCTGCAATGGATGAAGTTGAAGCACTTAAATTCTTATATTCAAAAATGCAAAAAACAAACAATAATGAGGATTTCTTCGCTTCGATGAATGAATAGATTTGTTTTGTAGTTTTAAATGTTTTCAAAGGAGTCTGTATTTTACAGGCTCCTTTTTTTATTTCTTAAAAAACTAGTAAAATATAGTTAATAATCAAAAAATCATATAAAAATTACTTTTAATTGTTAGAATAAATTAGGAAAGTGTTTAATTTTCTTTGCACTTAACACTTTCTTTATTGAAATTTCTATAGTATTTCAGGCTTAAATAAGGACACTTAATGATTAGTATTAAAAATTTAAATAAATATTATGGTGATATAAAAGTACTAAATAATATTAGTATCAACATTCAAAAGGGTGAAATCTTTGCAATTGTTGGACATAGTGGTGCCGGAAAGTCTACACTTTTAAGATGTATTAATGGTCTTGAAGATTATAAAGATGGCTCGCTATTAGTAGGTGAAAAAGAAATAAAATCTTTAAAGAAAGAAGAATTAAGAGTATTTAGAAAAAATATTGGAATGATTTTCCAACATTTTTCATTAATTCAAAGAAAAACAGTATTTGATAATGTTGCATTACCTATGGAACTTTGGGGATACTCTAAAGAAGAAATTACAAAGAAAGTAAAAGATTTACTTTCTTTAGTAGGGTTAGAGCATAAACTTGATTCCTATCCAAGTGAATTAAGTGGTGGACAAAAACAAAGAGTTGCTATTGCAAGAGCTTTGACTTTAGATCCAGATGTATTGCTTTCAGATGAAGCAACATCAGCACTAGATCCAAATACTACTACATCTATTTTAAATCTTTTAAAAGAGATTAATGAAAAGTTGAATATTACAATTGTAATTGTAACTCATGAAATGGAAGTAGTAAAACAAATAGCTCAAAAAGCTTTACTTTTAGAACATGGAAATATTATTGGTTTAGATGATACTGAAGAGCTATTTTTAAAACCAGATGAAAAGATGAAAGAGTTCTTAGGTGAAAATGAAGTTGTTCCCTCAAATGGTGTAAACGTAAAACTTTATTTCCCTAAAGATAATGCTTATCAATCATTTATTACAAAAATGGCAAGAGAATTAAATATGGACTTTAATATTGTATGGGGAAAACTAGAAGAGATTAATACTCACATAGTTGGAAACATGGTTATAAATATTGAAGATAAAAATAAAAATGTTGTACTTGATTATATCAAACAACATGATATTGTATGGGAGGTATTATAATGACTGATATTTTATTACCAGCACTTGGTGAAACTGTTTATATGTCTTTAGTATCGACATTTTTTGCAGTTCTTATTGGTTTTGCATTAGCTATTGTTTTAATACTTACTTCAAAAGATGGATTAAGAGAAAACCTAAAAGTATATTCTATTTTAGATGTTGTTATTAATACTTTAAGATCTTTTCCTTTTATTATTTTGATGATTGTTTTATTTCCTCTTACAAAGTTTTTAATTGGAAAAAGTATTGGAACAACTGCTGCTATTATTCCTCTTACAATTGGAGCTGCTCCTTTTATAGCTAGACTTATTGAAAGTGCTTTAAAAGAGGTGGATAAAGGTGTTGTGGAAGCTGCTAAATCTTTCGGAGCTAGTGATTTTCAAATCATCTTTAAAGTGATGTTAGTAGAAGCACTTCCTGCTATTATTTCAGCGATTACATTAACACTAATTACTGTTATTGGTTTCTCTGCTATGGCTGGAGCTGTTGGTGGTGGAGGTTTAGGAGATGTTGCTATTAAATATGGTTATTACAGATTCCAAACTGATACTATGATTTACACGGTATTAATTTTAGTTGCCCTTGTTCAAGTTTGTCAAAGCTTGGGTGACTATTTATATAAAATTACAAAAAAATAAAAAGGAAATTTATGTTAAAAAACATTTTTAAAATGGCATTTGTTGGTTTATTAGCCTTCACATTTGCTGCTTGTACAGATAATGAAAAAAAAGAAACAAAAAATACAGTTGAAGAGAAAAAAACTGTTATTAAAGTTGGAGCTACTCCTGTTCCTCATAGTGAAATTTTAGAGGTTGTAAAACCTTTATTAAAAGCAAAAGGTTATGATTTAGAGATTGTTGAATTTACTGATTATGTAACTCCAAATATTGCAGTTGACGAGGGTGAGCTTGATGCTAACTTCTTCCAACATGTTCCATATTTAACTGAGTTTAATGCAAATAAAAACACTAACTTAGTTAAAACAGTAAATGTTCACTTAGAGCCAATGGGATTATATTCAAATAAAATCAAAACTCTTTCTGAATTAAAAGATGGTGCTTCAATTGCAGTTCCAAATGACCCTACAAATGAAAGTAGAGCTTTAGATATGTTAGTAAAAGAAGGTTTAATGACTTTCAATGATGTAGCACTTAAAACTGCTGTTGATATTAAAGATAACCCAAAAAATATTAAAATCAAAGAATTAGATGCTCCTCAATTACCAAGAGTATTAGATGAAGTTGACGCGGCTATTATTAATACTAACTATGCTTTAGCAGCTAATTTAAATCCTCTTAGAGATGCTTTATTAATTGAATCAAAAGATTCTCCATATGCAAATATTGTTGCAGTAAAAGCTGGAAATGAAAATACTGATTACATCAAAGCTTTAAATGAAGCTATTAACTCGCCTGAAGTTAAAGCTTTCATCAAAGAAAAATATAATGGTTCAATCGTAGAAGCGTTCTAAAAACACTTTTTTATACTGCTCAACCCTAAAATCTAGGGTTGAGTAGTTTTTATCTAAACTCTTTTTTCTTTTATACTCACTATTACTTCCTATATACCTATTTGCAGCATTTGAAGGTGATGTTAGACTAATAGTTTTAATAACTCTATTTTCGTACTGGAACTGATGTACTTTTGGAATTTCATTTGATATTACTTCGTATTTTATCTTTTCTTTTTTAAGAACCTGTCTTAGGAAATATTCTGGACCATTTTTAGAATTACCACCTGTGAATATAATACTTTTAATATTAGGATATTTTTTTAAATAGCCTAAAATATCACGAAGTTCTATATCACTCATACCTAAATCACTTGCATCTATTTTCTCACGTGAACATGAATCTACAATATCACAAACACCAATTTTCTCTTTTTTAAGAAACTCTTTTCTCATGTTTGCAGCATCTATTGATTGGTTATAAATCAAGTTTAAATCATAAATCTTATCTAAGGCTTTCCATAATAATCCATCTTGTGAACCATAACAAAAAAGTACATCATTTTCTTTATACTCTTTAGTACAAAATCTAGGAGGAGGTAGAGTTCCTACTATGATTCTTTGTGTGTCTTCATGTAAAAATGGTTCGTATGGATGAAAGTGTCTAAACAAAATCTAGCCTTTGGTTTTAAAGTGCTTTGATTTTAACATATTAGTTATAACTTTTTTGCTATAATCTCATAAATTAAGTATAAGGTTTCATTTGAAAGTAGGGGTGTTTGATTCAGGTCTTGGTGGTTTAACAATTGTTCGAGCCATAACTGATATTTTTAAGGGTGCAGATATTTTTTATGTGGCTGATACAGCCTATGCTCCTTATGGTCAAAAAACTACAAATCAAATACTTGAGCGTTCAAAACAAATCACAGATTTTTTGATAGAAAACCATGATATTGACGTTTTAGTAGTTGCTTGTAATACTGCAACATCTGCTTCTATTAAGTACTTGCGAGAAGTTGAAAAAACTTTGATGGTTGTAGGAACAGAGCCTGGAATTAAACCAGCAATTGAGTCAACAATAACTTCAAAAATTGGAGTTTTAGCTACAACTGCTACTTTAAATGGTGACAAATATCAAATACTTGTGGATAAATTATCACAAGAAAAAGAAGTAACTCTTTTTGAACAAGCCTGCCCTGGTTTAGTTGAACAAATAGAAAAGGGTGAAATCTTACATGAAAAAACAGAATCTATGTTACAATCTTGGTTAAAACCTATGAAAGAAAATAGCGTAGATACTATAGTTTTAGGTTGTACTCATTATCCTTTAGTAAGTGATGTTATTGAAGAAGTTATGGGCTATGAAGTAAAACTTATTGAAACAGGTTCTGCAATAGCAAAAAGACTAAAAAGTCTAAGTTGTGAAAATGGACATGTAAATGAAGGAGATTTAGAAATCTCTATTTTATATACTGGAAATATAAATACAAATATGATAGATATGATATTTGAAAATAGTAAACAAAACGAAAAAATTATGATTAGGAAATGTGACATATGAGTGATTCACTACAAGAAAAAAGAGTTTTAGCTTTAAAATATAGACCCCATAGATTTGAAGATTTAGTAGGACAAAGTACTGTATCTCAAACTTTATCACTAGCATTGGATTCAAATAGATTATCTCATGCCTATCTTTTCTCTGGATTAAGAGGAAGTGGTAAAACTTCTACTGCTAGAATTATGGCTAAAGCTTTATTATGTAGTGAAGGTCCTACTTCAAAACCTTGTGAAGTTTGTAATAACTGTGTTAGTGCAAATGCAAATAGACACTTAGATATTATAGAAATGGATGCTGCTTCAAATAGAGGTATTGATGATATTAAAGACTTAATCGAACATACAAAATATAAACCTAGTTCTGCTAGATTTAAAGTATTTATAATCGATGAAGTTCATATGCTTACTACTCAAGCTTTTAATGCATTACTTAAAACATTAGAAGAACCTCCTGGTTTTGTTAAGTTTATTTTAGCAACTACTGATCCTTTAAAGTTACCAGCTACTATTCTTTCTAGAACTCAACACTTTAGATTTAATAAAATTGCAAATTCTGATGTTATTCATCATTTATCACATATTTTAAATGAAGAAAATATTGATTATGAAACACCTGCTTTAGAGATATTAAGTAGAAGTGGACAAGGAAGTTTAAGAGATACTCTAACTTTACTTGATCAAGCTATTATCTTTTCAAAAGGTAAGGTAACTACTCCTGCTGTTGTTGATATGTTAGGATTAATTGATCCTGAAATGATGGATAATATTTTCAATATAGTACTAAGTAAAGGTGATATTGTTCCAATTATTAAAGAGCTTGAGAATTATGAAGTATCACAAGTTTGTGATGAAATGACAATTTATTTAAAACAAAAGATGTTAGATAAAGATGCTAAGTTTGATTTACTATTATTTGATAGATTCTTTAGAATCATAAGTGATGCAAAGCACTTACTTGCTATTAATTCTGATGGTGGTTTTGTTCTTATTTTAACACTAATGAAAATGATTGAAGCTACAAATGTTAAAACTATAGATGAGATTATTAATCAAGTACAAAAGATTGAAGTAAAAGAAGAAATTTCACCTATTATTCAAAATGTTGTAATCCCAAATGTTGCTGCACCAGTTTCTACTCCAGCTGAAACACAGCCAGTTCAAACTATAGCAACACCTGAACCTCTTGTTTCAATTCCTGTTCAAGAAGTGGTAAAGCCTGTTGAAGAACCTATTATAAATGATGTTGTTCAAGCTCCTGTTCAGACGAATACTAAAGAACAAGCTTTAGCTAATCTTCAAAATGAAATAGCAAAAACAGTTCAAAGTGTTAATCCTACACCTGAAGTTAAAGAAGAAGTTATTGATGAATCTGCTTTAGTTTTACCTGATGAAAATGAAGTAGTGCAAGAGAGCAAACCTGAAGTTGCTTATTCAAATCCATTTGATGAAACTCCTGTTTCAACACCTAGTGTAAATGAAGAGTTACCAAGTGAATTAATTGATACACAAGAAACAGTAATTCAAAAACTTACGCCGGCTGATGAGATTATGTTAAATACAGAAAATGCTGTAGATTTAAATACTGTTGATGCAATTGAAACAGTAGGTCAGAACCCATTTGATATGGCAAGTCCAGTAATTGAACAAAACAATATGGTCAATGAAAATCCATTTGAAAATACTCCTACTCCTGAAGAAAAAGTTGCTCCTGCTGTAGTTCAAGAAACTGCAAATGAAGAAATAAAAATTGAACCAATTCAAGAACAAGTAGCTGTTAATCCTACTGCTGATGTGGAAGTTGTACCTTTTGAAGAACCTAAGATAATAGAAGAGCCAAAAAAAGAAGAACCTAAAGATGAAAAATATGCAGCTTTAACTTCTAAAGTTTATGATAGAGATTATTCTCTAGGGGAGTGTTTTGAGAAAAACTTTATTTTTAAAGGTTATGAAAATAATAAACTATCAATTATCTCTTATGCTCAAAGTGATGATAGGAAGTTCTTATATAAACACTTTGGTTTAATAAGAACTTTTGCTCAAGATGTCTATGGACATGAAGTTGAGCTAGATTTTACAAAGGAAGAACCCCGACAAGCTTGAAATAAAAAAGCCAGTTGAATTCCCTCCAAAAGAAGTAGTTGAAGCTAAAGAAGAAAATGAGGATAATAACTCAAGTGATTCAGGTTCAATGATTGAAGAAGTGGAAATGAGTTCAGGATGTGTTGCAGATATGCATAAAACATCAAAACCAACACTTTCTCAAAAAGAGTTGCAGTTAAATGATATTATTAATTCTCCTATGTTAAATAAAGCAAAAGAATTATTTGATATCAAAAAAATAACTGTAAAATCTAGGTCTTAGTATTAACTGTTTATTAATAAAAAATAGTTAGACTAAATACAAATTTTTTACAAAAGAAAAGGAAAAGATAGAATGAATAAAGTTTCAAAAATATTAACTACATCTTTGTTTTTAACTACAGCATTATTTGCTAAAAATAGTGACTCAAATGTAATTGCATATGAAAAAGATAGAATTGCTCAAAACCCACAAGTTACAGTAAAAGAAGTTTCAATCAATACTAAAAAAGAGTTACCAATAAAAGGTTGGTATGGATATATTTTTGATATCAAAGCAGATATAGCTGGTAAACCTATAAATGCAAAAGATATTATCTTTTCTGATGGAAGATATATAGCTTTAGATTTAATTGACTCTAAAAACAATAAATCATTAAAAAGTTATGTAACTCCAAATTTAACTGCTAAATATTATGATGAATCAAAATTAATTGCAGGAAATCATAATGCAAAAGATAAGATTGTTATCTTCTCTGATCCTTTATGTCCATTTTGTATGGATTTAGTTCCAGAAGTTATAAAACATGTAAATAAAAATAGTGATTCTATTGCTTTATACTATTATCACTTCCCATTATTAAGACTTCACCCAGCAGCAGGTCCATTATCAAAAATCATGGAAGTAGCTAGTCATAAAGGTCTTAAAGATGCTGAAATAAAAACATATGAAACAGATTGGGAGCCTCATTTTTCATCTAAATCAACAGATGAAAAGAAAATCTTAGCTGCATTTAATAAAGTATTTAAAATGGATATCAAGCTTGAAGAAATTCAAAAGAAAGAACTTCAAGAAGGTGTTTTCAAAGATGTAGCTATGGGTGAAGAAGTTATGGTTCAAGGAACTCCAACAATTTTCATTAATGGTGTTAAAGATAATAGTAGATTAAAATACGAAACATTAGGTAAAAAGTAAGGTAGAAATAGAATGAAAAAATTAATTATTGCAACAAGAAGAAGTCAATTAGCATTATGGCAGTCAGAGTATATTAAAGCAGAGTTAAAAAAGTTTTATCCAGAAATGGAAGTTGAACTTCAAGAGTTTGTAACAAAAGGTGATAAAATCCTTGATGTACCATTGGCTAAAATCGGTGGAAAAGGTCTTTTTACTAAAGAACTTGAAATAGCTATGTTAAATGGTGAAGCTCACTTAGCAGTACACTCATTAAAAGATGTTCCAACTCAATTTGAAGATGGATTATTATTAGCAGCTGTTACTAAAAGATTTGATCCAAGAGATGCATTCTTAAGTAATAACTATGCTTCTTTAGATGAATTACCTCAAGGTGCTGTAGTTGGTACTACTTCACTAAGAAGAAGAATGGCTTTAAAACTTTTAAGACCTGACTTAGAATTAAAAGATTTAAGAGGTAATATCAATACTAGAATTGGAAAATTAAACGCAGGTGAGTATGATGCTATTATCCTTGCAGCTACTGGTTTACAAAAACTTGGTATTGAAGGAGAAGTAAAACACTTCGCACCTATTTCTACTGATGTTATGATTCCTTCTATGGGACAAGCTACTTTAGGAATTGAAACAACAACAGATCCAGAAGTAATAGAAATTGTATCTGTATTAAATGATCCTGATGCACATATTGAATCTACTATTGAGAGATCATTTGTTGATAAACTTCAAGGTGGTTGTCAAGTGCCTATTGGTGTTAAAGCTACAATTGTTGATGAAAACTCTATTAGAGTACAAGCAATTGTCGGTATGCCAGATGGTAGTGAATCAATCTCAGAAGATATTACAGCAGATATTTCAAACTTTGAAGATATTGGTCAAACTTTAGCCCAAAGTTTCCTAGACCAAGGTGCTAAAGATTTACTTGAAAGAGCTGAAAAAGTAGCTTTTAAATAATTATAAAACTAAGAAGAACTTTCTTCTTAGTTTATTTATTTTATAAAAATATCACTATAATATCTTATTTTATTATAGGACAATACTTGAAACACTTTATAAAATCTCTATTTATATTTTTATTTTTTACAAATCATTTATTTGCAATTGGAGATGGCCCTAGACTTGAAGAGTCAGATTTCCTTATTTTATTGGGAATATTAGTATGTATAATAGCAGCTATAGTTTACTTAATATATAAGTTTAAAATTCTTCGTAAACTTGTTAGCTGGGTTCTTATAACATCGATGATACTTTTAGGATTTGTATATTTAGGAAATGAGTATAAATCTTATGATGACATTAGTGAATATAAAGACTTTTTTTGTGAAAAAATACAAAAGAATAAAGATAGACTCTATATAGATAATTTAGTAGAATTTAAAAGACTTAATGAATCAAAAAAAAATAGTAATAATATTTTTATAAAACTTACAAGTATAAATAAAAAAACCATCTCATGTATACAAAAAAATAATAGTAAAAATGTAAATACACTAAATAGTGCAGCCTTTGAATTTTTGATAAACAAAGATTATAAGAAATCAAAAAATATTTTTTATGAATTATCCAAAGATAAAAACAAAGAAGCTGCTTATTATTACTATTTATTAACAGGAGATGCTTGTTATTTTTATTATCATGAAAATAGTATAAACTCTCCTTTTGAACAGGTTTGTAAAAATAAATCCTTAAAAATAAAGCAGGAAAAAAATACTGATTACTTTATTTTAAATCTTTTAAAAAATAATAATCAAGACAGATTTGATGTTAAACAATACTATGTGATTGGGAAAAATGATAAAGAACTTAGTTTTCAAATTTTAAGACATGCAGGAACAAATAAAGGATATGATAAAGCTCCATACTCAGTTTATACAAATAACAATATCCTGATAAAAGAAGGCTTGACTAATTCAAATGGTGAAATATTCTTCCCTCATAAAAAAGGAACTACATATTATATACTTACTTTTAATATTAATACAGAAATTTTAATGTCAGCAATTGAATTAGAAAAGTAGAATTAGCAATATTTTCCAAGAAATTAAATAAATTTTTTAGTATGATATTCATATAACAATTAAGGAGAGTAAATGAGAATTAATGTAGAAGATACAGTATTTTGTTTAGTAGATGTTCAAGAGAGATTATATCCTCATATGACAAATAAAGATGAGATTGAAAATAACTTAGTTAGACTAGTAAAAGGTCTTAAAATTCATAATGTTCCTTTTATTGTAAATGAGCAATATAAAAAAGGTATTGGTGAAACTATTCCTAGTTTAAGAGAACTTGTTGATGCTGATCCACATTTTGAAAAAACTACATTTTCTTGTTGTAAAAATGAAACAACAATGGACGCAATTAAAAATGCAGGTAAAAAAATTGTAATTGTTGCTGGGATTGAAACTCATGTTTGTGTCTTACAAACTTGTATTGATTTATTAGAAGCTGGATTACAACCTGTATTAGTTACTGATTGTGTAACTTCAAGAAAACAAAGAGATACAGATATGGCTCTTCAAAGATTGATCCAAGCAGGAGTAATTCCAACGACTTATGAATCATTATTATTTGAATTAACTGTAAATGCAAAAAATCCGGTATTTAAAGAAATATCGTCATTAGTTAAATAGAGGTCATCTCTATTTAATTAATAAAAAAGTATCAATAATATATAGATATTATTTAATAATAATAAAATACTGATTTTTCTGATATAATTATTTAATATCATTTTTAGGAGTATATTATGGGACTTTTTAAGGGACTAATTTTATTATTCATTCTAACAAATGTTGCATTTTCAAATGATGCCAAATACTATCAATATGACGAATATATAAGTGCCTTTAATCAGGGAAATGTCAGTGATAACTTTATTAAAACTATTCAAGAAGATTCCAAAGCAATAAAGCAAAATGACAAAAAAATAAAAATTGTAATGGTTTATCCTGGAAATCAAATTTCTGATTACTGGAGAAAAAGTAAACTTTCTTTTGAAAAAAGATTAAATGAACTAAATATAAAATATGAATTAGTTGATTTCTTTACAAAACCTGCAATAGAAATAAAAGAACAATCAAAACTACTTTTAAAAGCTATAAAAAACAATACAGATTATCTTATTTTTACACTTGATGCTAGTAAACATGCTAAGTTTATTGAACGAATTGTTAGTAAGAAAAAAACAAAATTAATTTTACAAAATATAACAACACCTCTTAAAAAATGGAAAAAAAGACAACCTTTTTTATATGTTGGATTTGATCATGCAATTGGAAGTAAATTCTTAGCAGATTACTATATGAATGAAACTAATAATAAAGGTAACTATGCGGTTTTATATGGTGCAAAAGGTTATGTAAGTTATATGAGAGGAACAAAATTTGTTGAATATGTTTCTAAGAACTCTAAGTTAAAATTAGTACATGAATATTATGTAGATTTTAATAAAGAAAAAGCTATTAAAGCAACACGAGATTTATTAAAAATAAATAAAGATTTAAAATTTATTTATGCATGTTCAACTGATATAGCACTTGGTGTTATTGAAGTTTTAAAAGAGGAAAACTTATTAGGTAAAATCAAAGTAAATGGCTGGGGTGGTGGAAGTAACGAATTAAAAGCTATTGAATCAGGGGAACTTGATATTACTGTAATGAGAATGAATGATGATAATGGAGTTGCAATGGCTGAGGCTGTTAAACTTGATTTATTAGGTAAAGGGAAAGAAGTTCCTACTATTTATTCTGGAGAATTTAGTTTGGTTAAAAAAGGAATTAATAAAGAAGAATTAGATGCATTAAAGAAAAGAGCTTTTAGGTATACATTGAATGATTAAAAATACTAAGTTTTCATTATCTTTAATTAATAGTAGTTTACTACTAATTTTTTTAATTATAATTTCAGCAACAATATCTTTTTGGTTATATATTTCTGCTCAAAAAGTTATTAATAAAAATATCGATGATTACTTTAATCAAACATATAATCTTACTAGTGTTTTTTTAGAAAGTGAACAAAAATTTCTAAATAATACTGCTTTTGAAATCAGTAATTTAATGTATTTCAATAACAAATTAAAAGATATGGATATTATAAATTCTGAAATAGAAAACTTAACAAGTGTAGAGCAAATAGATTTACTATATTTAAAAGAGAATTCAATGATCACTGATTATAGTAACTCTTTATTTGATACTGGCATTTTAATCTCAGAGATTGAAAAAGCCAATACAAGGTTAGATAATTTTATATTAGATATAAAAGTAGACAATGAAGTATTTCTTATTATGATAAGTGCAAAAAAAATACTTGATAAAGAAACTGGGCGAGTTAAATCAATATTATATGCAGGAAAAATTTTTAATGATAATTTCTCTTTATTAAATAATATAAAAGAAAAAGCAAAATTAAAAAATGTATGCATCTATATGGATAAATCGTTAATTGCTACTACCTCAGATAATAAAGCTGCTTCAATTGAAAAGCTTTTAAGTGTAAATATTTTAAGAGAGAATGACATTATATATGGTCGTAAAAGTATTCCTATTTTAAATGGGAAAAAAGCAAATATAATTTTTGTTATTCAAGATTCTTCTTTTGATGTATTAAAAAAAGTATTTTTAGAAGAAGCCTTTTTCCTTTTAATTTTTATGCTTATGATTTTTGGCTTATTATACTTCTTCTCAAATAAATTTATTATTGCACCTTTTTCTAAATTACTTGATTATGCCCATGAAATTAAAAATAATAGCAATGTAAAATATGAAAAAACAAGGGTTGTAGAATTTGATAAGTTTGCATATGATTTAAAATCTATTATTAATGAAATTAAAGAATTAAAAGAACAATATTCTCGTGCAATTGATGGGGTTCAAGATGGCCTTTGGGATGTAGATATTAAATCAAAGAAAGTATTTCAATCAAGTAGATACCTTAAAATGCTAGGTTATGAAGAAAGTGATAAAATCAATAATGTTGATTTCTGGTTTAATAGTATTCATAAAGAAGATCATAGAAAAATAATAAGAAAATTAAAAGAACATTTTCATGGAAAAAACGAATTATTTGATTGTAAATATAGATTAAAATGTAAAGATGGCACTTTTAAATGGATTAAAATTAGAGGTAAACTATTTTTTAATAGTGATAAAAAAGCTTCTAGCATGACAGGTTTCCATACAGATATTAATGATCTTGTATTACTAAAAAGTGAAAATGATAAAAAAGAACAAATGCTTTATCAACAATCAAAACTTGCAGCTATGGGTGAAATGATTGGAAATATTGCCCATCAATGGAGACAGCCTTTAAATGTTATAAGTACTATTGCTTCAACTATAAGTATGGATATTGAACTTGAACAATTTGAAGAAGAAGAAGCTTTACAAGATTTACAAAAGCTTGTTGAAACTGTCCAGTATTTATCTACAATAATTGAAAAGTTTAGACACTTCTTTAATCCTAATAAAGAATTAGAAGAATTTGTTGTTAGTGATATGATTAAATCAAATTTAGAAATATTTGAATCATCTTATAAAAGTTCAAATGTTGAATTAATTTTACATTTAGAAGATGTGAATATTTGTGGATATAAATTTGAATTAATGCAAGTAATTATTAATATAATTAACAATGCAAAAGATGCATTAGTTGAGAATATTGAAAGTACAGGTGAAAAACTTATTTTTATGTCTTGTGAAGAAGTTAATGAAGAACTATTAATTAAAATACATGATAATGCAGGGGGAATACCTCAAAAAGTAAAAGAAAAAATTTACGAGCCTTATTTTACAACAAAACACCAATCTCAAGGTACTGGACTTGGCCTATATATGTCAAATGAAATTATCCAGAAACACTTTAAAGGTACACTTACAAATGAAACAATAACTTATGAATATGAAGGGAAATCTTTAAAGGGTGAAGAGTTCTTAATAAAGGTGCCAAAAGGGCTATAGTTATTTAACTATAGCGTTTTTCCCTGCTTTTTTAGCTCGATACATTTTTTTATCTGCTAGCGAAATTATCTCATTGTAATTTTTAAAATTTTTATCAAATTCTACAATTCCAACACTTAATGTAATTTCTCCATATTTAGTATCTTGGAAATAGTTTGATGTAGAGCTCATAATTCTAGCTAGATGTTCATAACTAAAATGTAAAGTTGTATTTAAACTGATAATACAAAACTCTTCACCTCCAAGTCTAAAGATATGATCTACACCTTGTCTTGATTCTTTTTTTAGAATTTTAGCAAACTCTTTTAAAACATCATCTCCTCCATCATGACCAAATTTGTCATTGATAGTTTTGAAGTTATCTAGATCAATATAAGCTAATGATGCAGTTATAGTATTTCTTTGTACTTGTGCATATATATCAGAACATACTTTTGAAAAATACCTTCTATTATATAAGCTTGTAAGACCATCAGTTATAGATAGTTCTTCTAGTTGTCTTCTAATTATTTCATTTTCATGTTCTAATTGAAGTCTCTTTGTTTCTCTTTCTATTTTTCTAGAATAAATAATTGCAATATCTTCTAATTCATTAGGTAAATCTCTAATTTCATTAGAAAAAATTCCAATATGACCTATACATTTTGAGTTTTCAGAAATGATTGGTATTCCATAATAACTTTCATAATTGGTATGTTTTTCTTTTTCAAATGTGTATTTAACTTTTTCATTTATTTTTAAGATCTTTTGATTTTTATAAACTAAATCACACGGGGTATCTTTTAGTTCACATATTTTAGGTAAACATGGGTCTGTTGAATATAAAATCTTAATTTGCGTAGTAGGTTCAAAATCTACTGCTTTAGTGATAAAAACTAAATCTGCTTGGAATAATTTTTTGATCTCTTCTGCGGTGACTTTTATAAAATCTTTTCCTGTATGAAGTGAGGTCACTTCAAGTATAGATTTTAAGGCAGTATAAGGGTTAAATTTGAAAGATTTATTCATACAAGTTCCTAAAATTAAATATTTTTATAATAGCATATTTTTGTAAATAAATTATAAAGAGAATTAAAATAAAAATTAAATATTTTATTTTAGTAGGTAATATTATTTAAAAATAAACTAGATTATTTTATCTAAATAAACTTTATATAGTGTCTATTAAAAAATTATAAACTTATATCATAAAAAAAGAGGCTAAGTAATATACTTAGCCCCTTTTAATTAAATAACTAAAATTTAGTTATTTAAAGATTAATCCATAGTTCCTGCAGGTACATGAACATTACCATCCATGATAATTCTAGCACTTCTAGACATTGAAGCTTTTTCTACTACATATTTACCATCTTTTGAAGATAAAGCAGCTCCTACTTTAATAGCTCCCGAAGGATGACCAAATGTAACTGTTTCTTTTTCTCCACCACCAGAAGCAATATTTACTAAAGTTCCTGGAATACAAGCAGCAACACCAATAGCAACAGAAGCTGTTCCCATCATAGCATGGTGTAATTGTTGCATAGATAATGCTCTTACATGTAAGTCCATCTCTTGAGCTTTAACTTCTTTTCCAGAAGAAGTAGTAAAGTCTTGCGCAGGAGATACAAATGCAATTTTTGGAGTATGTTGTTGAGTTAATGCATCACTTGCATCTTTCATAACACCCATCTTTAAAGCACCTGCAATTCTGATTTTCTCGAACCTAGCTAAGGCTTCTGTATCAGAGTTAATATCACCTTGAAGTTCAGTACCTTTGTATCCAATCTCTTGGGCATTTACAAATACAGTTGGAATACCAGCAGTAATCATAGTAGCTTTAAAAGTACCAACACCTTCAACTTCTAAATCATCTACTAAGTTTCCTGTAGGGAATAATTCTTCACTTGGATCAACTGGTTCAACGAATTCTAATTGAATCTCTTCCGCAGGGAAAGCAACACCATCAATTTCATAATCACCCATTTCTTTTACAATACCATTTTCCATAGTAACATAACAAAGAATTGTTTTTTTGATATTTGCTTGCCAAATTCTTACACAACAAACACCATTTTGGGGAACATTTTCTACCATTCCTTCAGTAATTGCAAAAGGCCCAACTGCAGAAGATAAGTTTCCACAGTTTCCACTCATATCAACAAAATCTTTGTCAATTGCAACTTGGCAGAAGTAGTAATCTACATCATGATTAGGAACATCTGATTTTCCAACTAAAATAGCTTTTGAAGTAGAAGAAGAAGCTCCTCCCATACCATCCATTTGTTTTTTATAAACATCAGGAGAACCTACAATTCTTTGAAGTAATTTATCTCTTTTTGCACCATCTTCTTGTGCTTCTTTTGGTAAATCTGCAATATTAAAGAAAGTACCTTTTGAAGTACCACCTCTCATATAAGTTGCTTTTACTTTAAATTGTGGTTGATAAGCCATATTATGTTTCCTTTTTAAATGTTTGAGTTTAAAACTTATTAAAAAAATCCAATGATTTCTTTAATAAATATTGTAAAGAAGAAAAAACTCTTCTTTACATATTTATTTTAGACAAAAGTCTAATAAACCTTATTTACCTTCAGCAATAACGTCTTTAGCGAATTTTTGTAAAATACCACCATTTTTGTAAACATCCACTTCAGCAGAAGTATCTAATCTACAAAGAACAGTGAACTTAACAACTTCACCATTTGCTCTAGTCATAACTACTGTTAAGTCAGTTCTAGGAGTAATTTCACCTTCAATATCAAATGTTTCAGAACCATCAATTGAATAAGTATGTCTAGTATCACCAGCTTGGAATTGTAATGGTAATACACCCATTCCAACTAAGTTAGTTCTGTGAATTCTTTCAATAGATTCAGCAATTAATACTTCAACACCTGCAAGTCTAACACCTTTAGCAGCCCAGTCTCTTGAACTTCCTTGACCATAGTTAGTACCAGCAACGATAATTAATGGTTGTTTTCTTTGAGTATATGTTTCAATAGCTTCCCACATTCTAGACTCAGTACCTTCTGGCATGATTTTAGTTAATGAACCTTGTTTAGTTTCACCATTTTCATCTTTAACCATTTCATTAAATAGTTTTGGATTTGCTAATGTAGCTCTTGAAGCTGTATGATGATCCCCTCTATGTGTTGCATAAGAGTTTAAATCTTCAACTGGAAGACCTTTAGATAAACAATACTCACCAGAAGCTGATGTTGGTAAAATTGCATTAGATGGAGATAAGTGATCTGTAGTGATATTATCAGGGAATACACCTAATGGTCTCATACCTTTAAGT
>Ga0193952_1000146_pt1 | contig 29366 bp, 29 predicted proteins | sample BB_3_MG_FD_140368 | JGI IMG/M metagenome (GOLD analysis project Ga0193952, IMG submission 140368) | Microbial mat bacterial communities from the Broadkill River, Lewes, Delaware, United States - BB_3_MG | ecosystem: Environmental > Aquatic > Freshwater > River > Microbial mats | place: USA... | reverse complement strand
TGCAGACGGCCAAACGTTGGGTCGTCTAGCTTCTAAAATAGCAATGCTAATTAGAGGTAAATACAAGCCAAATTACACTCCTCACGTAGATTGTGGAGACAATGTAGTGGTTATCAACGCAGAAAAAATTAATTTAACTGGTAAAAAGTGGACTGATAAATCTTATATCCGTCACACAGGTTATCCAGGTGGTCAAAGATCACTAACTGCAACAGAAATGTTCGACAAAGAACCTACACGTCTTGTTGAAAAAGCAGTAAAAGGAATGTTACCTAAAAACAAATTAGGTAGTGCTTTGTACAGAAACTTATATGTTTATGCTGGTACAGAACATGAGCAAACTGCTCAAACACCTAAAGTAATTAACCTTAACGACCTTAAATAATGGATACAATACACAAAATAGGTAGAAGAAAAACAGCTGTTGCTCGTGTTTATGTTTCTGAAGGAAAAGGAAACATTACTGTTAATAAAAAAGATTATAAAAACTACTTTACTACTCCTCATTTACAATACAAAATTATGCAGGCGCTAAACTTAACTGACAATGCAGAAGCATTTGATATTAAAGTTAATGTTTTCGGTGGAGGTATTACTGGTCAAGCTGAAGCAATTCGTTTGGCACTTTCTAGAGTTTTAGTTGAGTTAGATCCAGAAAACAGAGCAATTCTTAAACCAGAAGGTTTACTTACAAGAGACCCAAGAATGGTTGAACGTAAAAAATTCGGTCAAAAGAAAGCAAGAAAAAAATTCCAATTCTCAAAACGTTAATCGTTATTTTGAATTGTTTCACCAATTTATTTGGTGGTTCATTGAAATTAAAATTAAAACAAAGTTGTCGTTGATCAGTTCAATGACTGGTAAAAGTTTAGCATCCAAATAGGGAAGATCGGTTTTCCGCTACTTCCCTATTGCTAACTCAACGGAACGTAAACTATATACAAATGGCAAATATTGAAATTCAAGAATTATTAGATGCAGGTGTACACTTTGGACACCTTACTAGAAAATGGGATCCAAACATGGCTCCTTACATTTACGGAGAACGTAACGGTGTACACATTATTGACCTTTACAAAACTTCAGCAAAAATCGAAGAAGCTTCTGAAGCTTTAAGAAAAATTGCAACTTCAGGAAGAAAAATTCTTTTCGTAGCTACAAAAAAACAAGCAAAAGAAATTATTTCAGACAAATCTAAAAGCGTAAACATGCCTTACATCACTGAAAGATGGCCTGGTGGTATGTTAACTAACTTTGTTACTATTAGAAAAGCCGTTAAAAAAATGTCTTTGATTGATAGAATGAAATTAGATGGATCTTTTGATGCACTTTCTAAAAGAGAAAAATTACAAATTAACCGTCAACGTGAAAAACTTGAAAAGAACTTAGGTTCTATTACAGATATGACACGTTTACCAGGTGCGATTTTTGTAGTAGATGTTAAAAAAGAACACATTGCTGTTGCAGAAGCTAAGAAATTAAACATTCCAATTTTCGCAATGGTTGATACAAACTCTGATCCAAGAGGTATTGATTATGTAATTCCTTCAAATGATGATGCTTCAAAATCTATTGATAAAGTATTAAGCTTTATTATGGAAGATATCGCAGCAGGATTATCTGAAAGAAAAGCAGGTAAAGAAAAAGTTGCAGATGCAAAAGCTGAAGCAAAAACTGAAGAAAAAAAATAATTAATGTATCATCGTTAGATTTTTAAATCTGACAAAAAATTATAAAAAAATGGCAAAAATTACAGCTCAAGACGTTAATAAATTGAGAAAATCTACCGGAGCTGGTATGATGGACTGTAAAAATGCGCTTGTTGAAGCAGAAGGTGATTTCGACAAAGCAGTTGATATTTTACGTAAAAAAGGACAAAAAGTAGCTGCAAAAAGAGCAGATAGAGACACAACTGAAGGTGCTGCTATAGCTAAAGTTAATGCTGACAACACTAAAGGTGCTATTATTTCATTAAACTGTGAAACTGATTTTGTTGCTAAGAACGATGCTTTTGTTGCTTTAGCTACTGAATTTGCTACTATTGCTCTTACTTGTGATTCAAAAGATGAGTTTTTAGCTGCTGATTTTGGAGGAATGACTGTTGCTGAAAAATTAATTGAGCAAACTGGAGTTATTGGTGAAAAATTAGAAATTGGTGGTTTTGAAGTTGTTTCTGGTGCTTTTGTTGGTTCTTACATTCATGTAGGAAACAAGATTGCTAGTTTAACTGTTTTATCAGCTAATGTTGATGGAGCTGCTGCTGTAGCAAAAGATGTGTCAATGCAAGTTGCTGCAATGGGTGCTACAACATTATCATACAAAGATTTTGATCCTGCATTTGTTGCTTCAGAAACTGAAGCTAGAATAGCAGTTATTGAAAAAGATAATATTGAGCTTGCTCGTTTAGGTAAAACACTTAAAAATATTCCAACATTTATCTCTAGATCTCAGTTAACTGATGAAGTTATTGAGCAAACTAAAGCTAAGTTACAAGAAGAGTTAAAAGCAGAAGGAAAACCTGAAGCAATTTGGGATAGAATTTTACCTGGAAAACTTGAAAGATTTATTTCTGACAATACAACTCTAGATCATGAATTATGTCTTCTAGATCAAAACTTTATTAAAGACGAAAAAATTAACGTTGCTGAATATGTTAAATCACTTGGTGATGTAACTGTAGTAGACTTTAAAAGAGTTTCTTTAGTATAATATTTTCACTTTATTGTGATAAAAAAACCTCGCAAATTGCGAGGTTTTTTTTATTTAATGCTTTTATAATAATTTACTTTTTCAAACCTAATTTATGACCTGAAATAGCATAATATAAAATGATAGCATAACAAGGTAATAAAATCCAATATCCAGATGTAGAAGCTTCAGCCGATGCTGCTGCCTCACTTAACCCTTGGGCAATCAATTCAATTCGTTTTTCATCTACCAATTTCCCAAATAATGGAGGGATGATAGCTCCTCCAGAAATTGCCATTATTAACAATGCCGATGCGGTTTTTGTAAACTTTCCTAATCCTTCTAAAGTTAAAGGCCAAACAGCTGGCCAAACTAACGCATTTGCAATTCCAAGTGCTGCTACAAATATCACTGAGGTAAACCCCGTTGTAAATACAATACAAAATGTTAATACAATACCAAGTATAGCACTTAATTTAAGAGCTAGAGCTTGATTGATATATTTTGGTATTAAAACAACCCCTAAGGCATAAGTTCCAACCATGGCCATAAGTGTAAATGTTGTGAAAAACTTAGCATCTTCTGCCGAAAATCCTAATGAAATTCCATAGGCTATTATGGTATCTCCAGCAATTACTTCAGCTCCAACATACACAAACAATGTTAATACTCCCAACCATAAATGTGGAAATTGGAAAATACTCGTTTTTGATGTTTCCCCTTCTTTAGAATCTTCAATTGGTTCAGCTTCAACATGAGGTAATGGAGCTCGCCTAATTAAAATTCCCAAAACAAATAAAACAATAGCCATAACTATATATGGTGTCACTACACTATCGGCCATAGTGTTTAACAATTGCTCCTTTTCTTGTAGTCCTACAGTTTCTAATTTTTCTTTTACATCATCAATTCCTGAGAGCAATATAGCTCCAAATATAAGTGAGCCTAAAGCCCCGGCTACTTTATTTGCAATTCCCATAATAGCAATTCGCTTAGCAGCACTTTCAATTGGTCCTAAAATTGTGATATAAGGATTTGATGCTGTTTGAAGTAAGGTCATTCCCATTCCTTGAATAAAAATACCTCCCAAAAATATCCAATAGGTTCTTGCTTCAGCAGCAGGAATAAAAACCAATGCTCCTATTGCCATTACAACCAATCCTAAAGACATTCCCTTCCTATATCCAATTTTGTTAATAATATAAGAAGCCGGTAAAGCCATAACAACAAATGAAATATAAGATGCTGAAGCTACCAAATAAGATTGAGAATCTGTTAACTCATTAATAGTTTTCATAAATGGAATTAATGCTCCATTTATCCAGGTAACAAAACCAAAAATAAAAAAAAGGCCAGCAATTATGATAATAGGTATTGTGAAATTTGTCTTTTTCAAAGTAGGGTTATTTATCTCAGGCATACAAAGCTAAAATTAAAATTATTATAAAACTCTATTGCTAATATACAAAATAACATATGTGACTTTGTCCAAAAAAAAAGACAATATTAATATTTATTTCTCCTTTAAAAACAATACATGCTCATCAACAGCAATAATCGTATTACTACTTCTAAAGTATTTATTATATTTGCATAACTTTCAAATTAATTATGACTTATAAAAGAATTCTTTTAAAATTAAGCGGTGAAGCGCTTATGGGAGATCGCCAATATGGTATTGACCCAAAACGTTTATCAGAGTATGCTTCTGAAATAAAAAAAATTGTTGATAAAGGTATTGAAATTGCCATTGTTATAGGTGGTGGTAATATATTTAGAGGTGTTGCTGGAGCTAGTAACGGTATTGATAGAGTTCAGGCCGATTATATGGGAATGCTTGCTACTGCAATTAATGGATTAGCTCTTCAAAGTGCTTTAGAAGACGCTGATATTCAAACTAGATTATTAACTGCAATTAAAATGGAACAGGTTGCTGAACCATTTATTAAAAGAAGAGCCGTTCGTCACTTAGAAAAAGGGCGTGTTGTAATTTTTGGAGGTGGAACTGGTAACCCATATTTTACCACTGATACGGCTGCCGTATTAAGAGCTATTGAAATAAATGCTGATGTAATTTTAAAAGGAACAAGAGTAGATGGTATTTACACTTCAGATCCTGAAAAATTTGATGATGCTATAAAATTTGATTCAATTACATATAAAGATGTTATGAGTAAAGGATTAAAAGTTATGGATATGACTGCTTTTGCATTGAGTCAAGAAAACAATTTACCAATTGTTGTTTTTGATATGAATACAAAAGGAAACCTTGAAAAAGTAATTTCAGGAGAAAACATTGGAACAAAAGTTGATAAATAAATATATAATCTAAATTTTTCAATTATGAATGAGGAATTAAACTTTATTATAGATAGTGCAAAAGAACTGATGCAAAATGCTATTACGCATTTAGAAAAAGAGCTCAGAAATATTAGAGCAGGAAAAGCGAGTCCTTCAATGATTGGTAGTGTAACAGTAGACTATTACGGCTCTCAAGTACCTCTTACACAAGTTGCAAATGTTGGAACTATGGACGCTCATACCATTACTGTTCAACCGTGGGAAAAAAATATGCTTCATGAAATTGAAAAAGCAATAATGATTGCAAATTTAGGTTTTAACCCAATGAATAATGGAGAAATTATCATTATTAATGTTCCTGTTTTAACTGAAGAAAGACGTAAAGAATTATCAAAACAAGCAAAAGCTGAAGCTGAAACTGCCAAAGTAAGTATTAGAAATGACCGTAGAGAGGCAATGAATGAAATAAAGAAAGATGACTCTTCAGAAGATATGAAAGCTAATGCTGAAATTGATATTCAAAAATTAACAGATAAATTTAGTGCCCAAATTGATGAAATCTACAAATTAAAGGATGCTGAAATTATGAAGGTTTAACTAATTATTAAACTTTCAGTTCATATTTAAAATCCCTTCTTTTTTTTTAATTGAAGGGATTTTTTCATTCTAACATTTTAAATTTATCACAGTTAAACTTATCATAAATTAAAAATTACACCGTAATTTTTAATCTCTATTTAGCCTATATTTGTGTCGTTCGGAAAACAAACATTAAATGAGAAAACTACTTTTACTGCTATTCATTATTCCTCTATTTTCACTTTCTCAAAACAGAATTCAAGGAGTTGTATTAGACAGTAAAACGAAAAAACCTCTTCCTTTTGCGTCAATAGTAACCAACACTAATTTTGGAACTTTAACTGATGTAGATGGTAAGTTTTTCATCAAAGTAAAAAATCCGTTTAACCAATTGACTATTTCTTATGTAGGCTACGAAAACACATCCATTCCAGTAGGTTTAAATGACACTTTTTTTAATATTAAATTAAAAGCTTCAGTTGAAAATTTAGATGAAATTTTAATCACAGCGAAAGAAAATCCGGCCCTACAAATTATTAGAAATACCATAAAAAACAAACCTAATAATAATATTGAAAAAGCCTTAAACTCATTCAAGTTTACTTCCTACAATAAAATGCTGGTAACGGCTAACCCTGATTCTATAAGCGGAAAAATAGATTCAATTTTTGTAATAAAAAATGGAAATAAAAATTTGATTGAAATAGACTCTTCCAATTTCAAGTTCAAAAAAGAAATAGACAAACATCACCTTTATATTTCTGAAAAAATTTCTGAATATAAATTTCAAAAAGGCAAAAAGAAGAAAGAGACTATTTTAGCCTCTCGCATGGCAGGATTACAACAACCTATTTATGAGTTTTTAGGAGTTACTTTTCAAGATTTTTCTTTTTATAATGAATTTTATACCATTGCTGGAACCAAATATATAAATCCAATTGCTAAAAACGCATTAAAACATTACAATTATAAGATATTAGATACAATCTCTAATTCTTATGGAAAATCCATTCTTATTTATTTCAAACCAAAAGAAAAAAAAGAAATTTTAGGAATAGAAGGTGTTCTTTACGTTGATTTAAAATCATTCGCCTTAACAAAGGCTATGGCTGAATTAAAAGGAATTGTAAATATAAAAGCAACTCAGAACTACAATTTTATTGAAAAACACAAAACATGGTTTCCAAAAAATATGAATATAGTTCTAAAAAAAGGAGATAACAATGAAAATATTTCTTTGTTTGGAGGAACAGTAAAGTTTAATAGTTCAAAAAAAAATGATTCTATAATTAACACAAGTAAAAAATCTGCAAGTGATATTACTTATCTTATATCAGAATCAACTAATACAAACATCCATATAAACGCACCTATTAAAGTAAAAAGCTCATCAACCACAATGTATTTTAATGATGATGCTCATAAAAAACCTGATACATTTTGGAAAAAATACCGACCAGAATCATTGTCCGTTCGAGGCGAATTAGCATACAATATAATAGATAGTTTAGCCCAAGAGGAAGGTGTAGATAAAAAAATAAATTTAGCACGTAATATTTTAAAAGGGTATTTCCCTACAAAATACATCAACCTAAATCTTGGTAAAATAATTAATTTAAATAATTATGAAGGCCTTCGAATTGGATTTGGTGGAATTACAAATAATAATTTCTCATCAAAATACAAGATAGAATCATATGTGGCATATGGAACAAAAGATACCAATATAAAATATAGTTTTGGTCCTTCATTTAGGCTAAACAGAGATTCAAATACCTGGTTTGGATTTAACTATACGAATGATATTAAGGAGGCTGCCGCTTTAGATTTTATTGCAGAGAATACTTCGTTTTCTCCAGTAAACCCTAGAAACTTAAATATCAGCAAGTTTTACCAATATAAAACACTTAGCTCCTATTTAAAACATGATATTCAAGCTAATTTGGAAGCTAAAATTCAATTTAGCTCAGGTGACTACAAACCTGTATTTGACTATCAGTATATTTCAGAGTCAAAAAATCTAAATGAATATAAATTAACCACAGCAACTTTTGGACTCCAATACAATCCTAAAAGTGAATATATGAATTCTCCATTAGGTAAATTAAACATTAAAAATGAATTTCCTCAATTCACTTTCCAAATAACTAAAAGTTTTAAAAATGTATTTGAAAGTGATTTTAACTTTACTCAGGTAAATTTTAGAGCCTTGCATAAAATAAAGAGATTGCGAAAAGCTACAACTCACATTTTAGCTGAAGGTGGAATTGTTTTTGGCGACACCCCTATTTCACACCTTTATAATTCAACACCTAATTATACTTTTAAAAATCCTTGGAGAAAAAGAATAACCCTCGCAGGAAAAAACAGTTTTGAAACAATGGGTTACAACGAATTTATTTCAGACAAATTTGCGGCAATTCATGTTAAACATGAAATAAAATCTTTTAAAATAACACCTAAATTCAAACCTCAAGTAACTCTTGTCACAAGAGCAGCCATAGGAGATATCAGCCAACCATCATCACATATCGGGCTAGAGTTTAAAAACCTTAAAAAAGGTTATTTAGAAAGTGGTATTGAATTAAATAGTTTATTTAAAGGATTTGGGTTTAGCTCTTTTTACCGATATGGCCATTATAAAAACTCTGAATGGAGTGATAATTTAGCAATAAAATTAACCTATAAATTTAGATTAGGATTTTAATTAAGACTTATTAAAAGCCCAACTATTTTTTTACCTTTGCAAAAAATATTTGAATGAATTTTTGGACTTATGTTTCGAGGGCGATCTTAAAAGGTAGATTTGTTTTACTCTTATTAATTGCTGGTTTTACCTACTTTTTAGCTTCTCAAATGCAATACATGCGTTTTTCCTATACCGAAGCAAACTTATTACCTGCAGATCATAAAATTAATATTGAATATGACAAGTTTCTTAATCTGTTTGGTGAGGAAGGAAACCTTATAATTTTAGCTACTGATGACGATTCTATTTTTACTCCAGAAAAATTTAATGCATGGAATGAATTATCCAAAAAATTAGATAGTTTTTCTGAAATTGATTTTACAGTTGCTGTTGGAGATATTAAAAAACTAAAGAAAAACACAAAAGACAAAAAGTTTGATGTTGAACCTCTTTATAATAAAGCTCCTGAAACAATTGAAGAAGTTTTAAGTATTAAAACAGAACTTTTTGACAATCTTCCATTTTTTGATAACTTTTTATTCAATAAAAAAACAGGTACAATTAGAACTGTTGTTTATTTAAAAAAAGACATTGTAAACACTCCTATTCGTAAGGATTTTATTTTCAATCAATTCAACCCTTTAGTTGAAAAATTTGAAAAAGAACATAACATAAATATTAGAGTTTCAGGAATGCCTTATATACGGACAATGAATGCTCAAAATATTATTGATGAAATTGGACTTTTTGTTGGACTGGCTTTGGGTATAACAGCATTAATTTTCTTTTTCTTTTTTAGATCAATTAGAGCTACAGTAATTACACTTCTAGTAGTTAGTATTGGTGTAATTTGGGCTTTTGGATTTATAGGGTTATTCCGTTATGAAATTTCAGTTTTAATGGCTCTAATTCCACCATTAATTATTGTTATTGGAGTTCCAAATGCTATATTTTTAATTAATAAATATCAGCAAGAAGTAAAAAAACATGGTAATCAGGCAAAATCATTACAGCGTGTAATTACAAAAATTGGAAATGCAACTTTAATGACTAACGTAACAACCGCCTCAGGTTTTGCAACGTTTATTTTCACAAAAAGTCAACTTCTTCGAGAATTTGGTATCATAGCATCCATCAACATATTAGGAATTTTCATTCTAGCATTATTTATAATTCCAATTATCTATAGTTTTATGCCTTTACCAAAAGAAAAGCATTTAAAACATTTAGAAAGAAAATGGATAGATGCTATCGTAAATTGGATGGAATCTATTGTTCGTAATCATAGAATTTCAGTATATGCTGTAACAGTTGTGTTAATAATTGTAAGCATGATAGGAATTTATATGATTAAAGTTTCAGGAAGTTTAATTGAAGACATGCCGAAAGGAAAAGAATTCTTTAAAGATATTGTTTTCTTTGAAGAAGAATTTGGAGGAATTATGCCATTAGAAATAGTTGTTGATACTAAAGTTGAAAAAGGAGTTATGAATCTTTCAACACTTAAACGGATGAATAAGCTTGATGAAACTATTGATGAGATTCCTCAATTGTCCAAATCTATCTCTGTTTTAAACATGGTTAAATACTCCAAACAAGCTTTTTATGGAGGAAATCCAAAGTATTATCAAATACCAACAAACCAAGAAAAAAATTGGATTTTATCTTATACAAAGAACTCCTCATCAAACGATGATTTACTAAATAATTTTGTTGATTCTACAGGACAATATGCCCGAATTACAACCTTTATGAAGGATATTGGAACCGATAAAATGGAACTTATTGAAGAACGTTTACAGCAAAAAATAGATAAAGAGTTTCCTAAAGACAAGTATAATGTAACTATGACTGGTAAAGCATTGGTTTTTCTTAAAGGAACAAATTTCTTAGTTAACAATTTAGTGGTATCACTTTCTTTGGCGATACTGCTAATTGGTATATTTATGGCATTTTTGTTTCGTTCGTTTAGAATGATTATTATCTCCTTAATTCCAAATATATTCCCATTATTAATCACAGCAGGTTTAATGGGGTACTTAGGAATCCCAATAAAACCATCAACAATTTTAGTATTTAGTATTGCTTTTGGTATATCGGTAGACGATACCATTCACTTTTTGGCAAAATATCGTCAGGAATTAATTGCTAATAACTGGAGAATTAAACAATCGGTTTACAACGCACTCCGTGAAACAGGTGTTAGTATGTTTTATACTTCAATAGTATTATTCTTTGGGTTTTTAGTTTTCACAGTTTCAAGTTTTGGAGGAACAATAGCTCTAGGAGGTTTAGTTTCAATTACCTTATTATTTGCAATGACTTCCAATTTATTATTGCTACCAGCACTGCTTCTTTCGCTTGAAAAAAATATTGCAAATAAAAAAATATTAAAAGAACCAACACTTGATATCTTAACAAGTGAGGATGAAAATGTTAAAAAGAAATAGAAATCAATTTCATTACTGGTGATTCGCATTTATCAATTGTCAATTATGAATTGATAATGTATCTTTGCAACTCTTAAAATTTAAAATATGAAAAGAACAAATGTAGCTGAGCTTTTAGGATCAGGTAATTTTTCAGAAGAAGTAACTTTAAAAGGTTGGGTAAGAACCTTTAGAGCAAACAGATTTATAGCATTAAACGATGGATCAACTATCAATAATATTCAATGTGTAGTTGATTTTGAAAATACTGATGAAAGCATTTTAAAACGTATTACAACGGGTGCTGCAGTTTCTGTAACAGGTACTTTAATTGAGAGCCAAGGAAAGGGACAGAATGTAGAGATAAAGGCTACAAAAATTGATATTTTGGGAGATTCTAATCCTGAAGAATATCCAATTCAGCCTAAAAAACACAGCTTTGAATTTTTACGTGAAAACGCACATTTAAGAATTAGAACCAGTACATTTAGTGCGGTTATGCGCTTACGTTCGGCATTATCTTTTGCTGTTCACAAATATTTTACTGAAAACGGATTTTATAATTTTCATGCCCCAATTATTACAGGTTCTGATGCCGAAGGTGCGGGTGAAATGTTTAATGTTTCAACATTAGATAGTGAAAATTTACCTAAAAATGAAGAAGGGAAAGTTGACAGAACTCAAGATTTCTTCGGAAAAGAAACAAATCTTACAGTATCGGGTCAATTAGAAGCTGAAACCTATGCAATGGCTTTAGGAAAAGTTTATACTTTTGGACCAACTTTTAGAGCTGAAAATTCAAATACCACTCGTCATTTAGCTGAATTCTGGATGATTGAGCCTGAAGTTGCCTTTAATAATTTGGATGATAACATGGATTTATCTGAAGATTTTATTAAATCTGTAATTTCATATGTTTTGGAAAACTGCAAAGATGATTTAGCATTTTTAGACAATAGATTAACACAAGAGGATAAAACCAAGCCTGCAAAAGATCGTAGTGAAATGTCACTTATAGAAAAATTAAACTTTGTTGTTGAAAATAATTTCAAACGAGTAAGTTATACTGAAGCTATTGATATTTTAAGAAATTGTAAGCCTAATAAAAAGAAAAAATTTCAATATATTATCAACGAATGGGGAGCAGATTTACAAAGTGAGCATGAAAGATATTTAGTTGAAAAACACTTTAAATGTCCTGTGATTTTATTTGACTATCCGGCCAATATAAAAGCGTTTTACATGCGCTTGAATGAAGATGGAAAAACCGTTAGAGCAATGGATGTTTTATTCCCAGGAATTGGTGAAATTGTTGGAGGAAGTCAACGTGAAGAACGCTTAGATGTTTTAAAACAAAAAATAAAAGAACTTAATATCGATGAAAAAGAATTATGGTGGTATTTAGACACCAGAAAATTTGGAACAGCAGTTCATAGTGGATTTGGTTTAGGTTTTGAAAGACTTGTTCAATTTACAACAGGTATGGGTAATATAAGAGATGTTATACCTTACCCGCGTACTCCGCAAAATGCAGATTTTTAGATTATAAATCATCTACAAAAAGCATTGTGTTCATTACTCAATGTTTTTTGTATTTTTATACAATACTTTTATTTAAGTTAGGTACATGTTAAAACAAAGTTTAAATTTTAAATTATTACAAAAATTATCTCCACAACAAATACAGTTGATGAAGATGATTCAATTGCCTACACAAGCTTTTGAACAACGTTTAAAACAAGAACTTGAAGAAAATCCGGCTTTAGAAAGTGGAAAAGAATCAGACGATGAATTTGAAGGTTCATCACAAGAGGATGAATATGACACTACAGGTAATGAAAATATTGAGGCTGAAGATATTAATATTGACGAATATCTAAGTGACGATGAAATTCCAAGTTATAAAACTCAAGCTAATAATTATTCTTCAGATGACGAGGAAAAGCATATTCCTTATGCAGCAGGAACTTCGTTTACACAACATTTAAAAACTCAAATGAGCACTTTTCGTTTAAGCGAAGAGGAAGAAATAATCACTACTTTTTTAGTTGGAAGTATTGATGATAGCGGTTATATTAGAAGAGAATTAGTTGATATTTTAGACGATTTAGCATTTACTCAAAACATTTTTACTACGATAGAAGAGCTGGAACGTTTATTAAAAGTTGTTCAGCAATTAGATCCTGCTGGAGTTGGTGCTCGTAACTTAAAAGAATGCTTATTAATTCAATTAAAGAGAAAAAAGGAAAAACCTAGTAGAAAACTTGCTATTGATATATTACAGCAGTCATTTGATCATTTTGTAAAAAAGCATTACACCAAATTATTACAAAAATTTCACATTTCTGAAGATGAATTAAAAGAAGCGTTTCGCCAAATTGAAAAATTAAATCCAAAACCAGGAGGTTCTTTTGTAGGAAATAATAAAATTGCAGAGCAAATAGTACCTGATTTTACAATTCGTATTATTGAAGGAGAACTAGAACTTTCTTTAAACTCAAGAAATGCACCTGAACTTCATATTTCAAACGAGTATACCAATTTGTTAAAAGGCTATAAAGACTCTAAAGAAAAATCGAAATCTCAAAAAGATGCGGTGCAATTTATCAAGCAAAAATTAGATTCTGCTAAATGGTTCATTGAAGCTATAAAACAAAGGCAACAAACCCTATATTTAAATATGAATGCCATTATTGAGCATCAAAAAGAGTATTTTTTAACAGGTGATGAGCGAAAGCTTAAGCCTATGATTTTAAAAGATATTGCTGATGTAATTAATATGGATGTTTCAACTGTTTCTAGAGTTGCAAACAGTAAATATGTTTCCACACCATATGGCACAAAATTAATTAAAGAGTTTTTCTCTGAATCTATGAAAAATGATCAGGGAGAAGATGTTTCCACTCGAGAAATAAAAAACATTCTTAAAACAGTTATTAAAGACGAAAATAAAAAGAAACCTTTAACCGACGATAAACTAGCAGCATTATTAAAAGAAAAAGGATATCCTATTGCTAGAAGAACTGTTGCAAAATATAGGGAACAGCTAGACATTCCAGTTGCGAGGCTACGAAAAGAAATGTAGTTAAGACAATAAAAAATCACCTATGAAATTCTCAAAATTTATCTCTTATTTTTTTCACCCTATTAATTTCCCTATTCTAGGTTCTATTTTATATTTCCTTCTTATACCAGAACATATTTATAAACAACAAGAACATATTTTTATCACTGTAATTCTTATTGGCACTTATATTTTTCCTTTGTTTTTGGTATTGTTATTTAAGCGTTTTGGAATGATAGATAGTTTACATATGGAAACCATAGAGGAAAGAAAATTTCCTACAATTATGTTTACTGCAATTTCACTCATATTAGGAAACTGGCTTTTCCAATCTAATTTGGTAAACCTTTTATCTTTATTTTATTTTGGATATGCGCTATTTTTACTTTGCTCTTATTTATTTTTAAAATTTAATATAAAACTAAGCCTGCATTTAGCTGCAATTGGAGGTTTAATAGGTTTTTTAATTTATTTCAGTACGTATTACCAAATTAACCTAATAATCATTTTAGTGACCTTATTTGCATTAAGTGGTATAATTGCATATTCTAGGTTAAGACTTCAGGCACATAAACCAAATGAAATTATTTTGGGGTATGTTTTAAGTATTATTTCACAATTTTTAGTGTACTTCGTATACTACATGATATAAAACCTAAGTCCTACGTTTACATCAATTATATCAAGTTCATCGCCATTCAATAACACATCTTTAAATAATGGTCTTAATCCATAATACACATATAAATTCCAGGTACTATATCCGGTAGCTAAAGTAACTCCATATTGAAGTCGATTAAAGGTATCAATATTTTTAGTTCTAAGAGTTTGATTAATATCTGAAAAATAAGTTTTAGCAGATAATATATATGATAATTTAACCCCTGTGTAAACTCGCCAAAATTTATATTTTTCAGGAGTAGAATTTCTCCATCTTAATTCAAATGGAAACTCAATTGCACTAATTCCAAATCGGTTCGTTTTATAATTCTCTGCAATTTCAAAAAGTACATTATTATTATTTCTATTAATTTTTAAGTTTTGAATATAGGTATTATATGAATAACCTATTCCCAAGCCAACACCAATATTTCTATCTTCATTGAATGGTATATCTTTTATAAAGCCAATTGATGCACCACCAGAAAAACCATTTTGAGATATTTTAGTGGGCAATTTAAATAACAAATTATAGGTGAGTGATAAATAAATTTGATCTTCTAAATACTTCAAATCGATAGTATCATTTTTAACTTGCCCGTTCATACTAGTAAAAAACAAACACAAATAAATCAAAACAAAATGCTTCTTCATAAAACAAATATACCTTATAAAAGTAAAAAAGGCAATCAAATTAAATTTGATTGCCTTTTTAGTTCTATAGACTATTTAATGACTAATAATTACTTTCCAAGTTACTACCTTTAGTAGTAGAAAAACTAACTTTTAATGCATTAATATCTCTTAATTGCTCTTTAATATCCAGTATAGTACCAACATTTGCTTCTTTATCAGCTTTTATTGAAGTTGTCATGAATCTTACTTCATCCTCACTTCTTAAAGCTCTTTCTGCAAATATAAAACTTGGCACATCCTTTACATCAATGATTTTATCATTTACTTGAATTTTATCTCCAGATATTCTTTTATCTTTAGATTTACCAACGTAAATAGTACTCACTAAACTTTTTTGTTCAAGTTTCTTTACTTCACTAGCCGTAGGTAAAACAGGTTTTCCAATTAATAAATCCGTTTCCCTCATAGTAGTTGAAACCATGAAAAAGAATAAAAGCATAAATACAATATCAGGTAAGGAAGCCGTTGATATAGCCGGTAATCCCTTCTTCTTCTTTTTAAATTTACTCATATCTGATATTATTTAATTGGTTCTGGTTCAGCGATGATTTGAGGATAACTATCCTTCAAAAAATCAATTTTTTCCTTAACTTTAGCGTTACCATTATCTTTATATTCATCTAATAAATCTTTGTAAGATCTTTTATACTTTTTTAAAGATAATTTATTTCTTAATTCGTTATAAGCTCCTTCTATTTCATTTTGAATAGAAACATACATACCATAAGTGGTACCCCTATCACTCTGCAAAGAAATAATTGCTTTACTTGGATGATCAGATGACAAAGGATCCTTTGCCCCATTACAATAATCACAAGGCTCACCAGGCTTTCCATCCTTAGGAGCTGATACACCACCACCATTATCAATAAAATCCATTGCAAGTCTTTTAACATCTCGCACTTGAACTAATTCATTTTCAATTAACAGTTGGTTTTTACGATTTACAGTAATATCCAGTACGTTTTTCTCTTTAACTACAACATCAATATTTTCTTGATCAGATTTTTCAGGTAATTTACGTGAAATACCAGAATCAACATCCATAGTTGTAGTTACTAAGAAAAATATTAGAAGCAAGAACGCAATGTCTGCCATTGAACCAGCATTAATTTCTGAGTTTTCTCTTCTTGCCATATTAGATTAATTTTTTAGAAATGATTTGATAAAATCTGCACCAAATCCAATAAAACCTAGTACACCTAAAATGGCACTTAAATTAATACCAGTACTAACCCATTTTGAAGTTGGTCCAGCAGCTCCTTCTTCAAGAACCTTACCTACAGCATCTAAAACTGCTCCATCATCTGCAAGAACATAAGATACTGCTATTAATACTCCAAATATTATAACACCAACTAGTGTTCTTTTCAACACATGTGGATTTTTAACCATGTTCACCAATGAGGCAACAATGGCTATAACCGCTGTAACTACTAATAAGGCAAATGCGAAATTCACAAACGGAGATACGGTTTTACCCTGAATATCAACGTCAGCTTTTATTGCATCTTCACCATATTTCATAACCATAAAGAAAAAATAGAAACCTATTAATCCTATTACACCTACAATTATAGTTAAAATTTTAGCTATTTTATTATTCATAATGATTCTTATTTTTTGTGTTTAACCAAAAGGTCAATAAGTGAAATTGAAGCATCTTCCATATTGTTAACAATACTATCTACTTTTGAGATAATGTAGTTGTAAAATACTTGAAGAATAATTGCAACAATTAATCCGAATACTGTAGTTAATAAGGCTACTTTAATACCTCCTGCTACAACTGTTGGAGAAATATCTCCAGCTTGTTGAATAGAGTCAAAGGCAGAAATCATACCAATTACAGTACCCATGAAACCAAGCATTGGTGCTAATGCAATAAATAATGATAACCAAGAGATGTTTTTCTCTAAAAGTCCCATTTGAACTCCACCGTAACCTACAACTGCTTTTTCAGCTGCATCTACACCTTCATCCATTCTATCTAATCCTTGATAAAATATAGAGGCAACAGGTCCTTTAGTGTTTCTACAAACTTCTTTTGCAGCTTCAACTCCACCAGAAGCAAGAGCATCATCTACACTGTTTACTAATTTCTTAGTGTTTGTTGTAGCCATATTTAAGTAAATAATTCTTTCAATTGCAATAGCTAATCCTAAGATTAATGCTACTAATACAATTCCCATAAATCCTGGGCCTCCTTCTATAAAACGTTGTTTTAAAACTTGGTGAAATGTTTTTGCTTCTGCTGCGTCATCCGCAACTTGTTCAGTTTTTGCTGCATCTTGTGCAATAGCTTTCGGTGCTGCTCCAAATAACAATAATCCTGTAATCGCAAGGATAGTAAATACTCTTTTCATCGTGTAATAGTTAATTTATTAAATTTTTACGGTTAAATATATATTATTCCAATTAACGCAAAACTCTTAAATTTAGAGAAAAAAATCATTGCTATAAAATCAAGCTACGTCTCTTAACTTTAGAACTTTTGCGAATGGCAAGTAACAAAAAAATGTTGAATTCTGAAAATTTTAGAACTACTAAAAATTATTTTTTTTGCAACTAATAATTTTTTATTATCTACAAAAATCAAACCAAAACCGTTAATTTTATTTAATTATTTTTCTCATTTTTAAACATAAATTTAAAAAAGATTAATCAATCTCGCTCATCTCTCCTCTGAGCTCTTTCTCGAAAATTAATTTGAATTCATTTTTTGGAATATTTTCACCTAATAAGTACATCAGTTTTGCCAAAGCAGATTCTGTGGTAATATCCTTTCCACTTATAACTCCAATTTTCTCTAACTCCACACTTGTTTCATAATGTCCCATAATTACACTTCCATAAGCACATTGAGTTACATTTACAATATAAATTCCTTTATCAATAGCTTGTTTTAACAATGAAATAAACCATTCTTCTGTAGGTGCATTTCCAGAACCATAAGTCTCAATTATTACTCCTTTTATTCCGCTAATTTCGAGAATACTTTTTACCACTTTCTCTTTTATCCCTGGAAAAACTTTAAGTATCACAATATTATCTTCTAATCTCTTTCTCACAATTAAAGAATTCCTGTTGACAGGCCTCTGAAGTAAATTTTTATTAAATTTAAGATGAACACCACTTTCCGCTAAAGGAGGGAAATTTGGAGACGTAAAGGCTTCAAAATGTTCTGAATTCATTTTGGTAGTTCGGTTCGCTCTATACAATTTATATTCAAAATATAAGCAAACTTCACTTACAACTGGCAATCCATTTTTTTGAGCTGAAGCAATCTCTATTGAAGTAATCAAATTTTCTTTAGCATCTGTTCTTAAATCTCCAATAGGCAATTGTGAACCCGTAAAAATAACTGGTTTTGAAAGGTTTTCAAACATAAAACTAATTGTTGAAGAAGTATAAGCCATGGTATCAGAACCATGCAAAACCACAAAACCATCATACAACTCATAATTCTCTTCAATAATTTCAGTAATTGAAATCCAATTTGTAGGGTTCATATTCGAAGAATCTATGGGTTCATCAAATGAAATACTTTCAATAGTACAATTCAAATGATTTATCTCAGGTATATGCTTTAACAACTTATCAAAATTGAATGTTTTTAAAGCTCCTGTTTTAAAATCTTTAACCATACCAATTGTTCCTCCGGTATAAATCAAAAGTATATTTGGAATTTTCGCCAATTTGTCTGCTTTCATATTTTGGAATAATTTATGCTGTAAATTTATCAAAATTAAACAGATTAAATCACAATTATTATGACTGGATATTATATTATTATTGGGCTTATTTCATTAATTAGTTGGCTTGTAAGTCAACAATTAAAACGTAAATTCAAATACTATTCAAAAATTAACCTTCAAAACGGGCTATCTGGTAGAGAAATAGCCGAAAAAATGTTACATGACAATGGTATTTATGATGTTCAAATAATTTCTACACCAGGAAAATTAACTGATCATTACAATCCTGTTAATAAAACCGTAAATTTAAGTGAAGATGTTTACAACCAAAGAAACGCTTCTGCTGCGGCTGTTGCTTCACATGAAGTTGGACATGCCGTCCAACACGCTGAGTCTTATCAATGGCTAGGATTGAGGTCAAAATTAGTTCCAGTGGTTAATGTTTCTTCAAAATTTTCAACTTGGCTAGTAATAGGTGGCTTAATTTTAGGAGCAGCATCTGGAAGTTCAACCGGAATGCTAATAGCAGTAATTGGACTTCTAATGATGTCAATGGCTACATTATTTAGTTTTATCACCTTACCAGTTGAATATGATGCCAGTAATAGAGCATTGGCTTGGCTAAAGACAAACAATATGCTGACAAATTCAGAACAAGACGGAGCTAAGGACGCTTTAAAATGGGCTGCCAGAACATATTTAGTTGCAGCTTTAGGTTCACTGGCTATGTTATTTTACTGGGCTTTACAATTACTTGGCTCTAGAGACTAATAGTTTAAAATTAGAGTTTTATTTGTCGATCAATTTGTTGATCTAGAGAAATAAAAGTTTCAGTACGAGCAACTCCTTTTATAGATTGAATTTCTTCATTTAGAAGTTTCATAAGGTGCTCATTGTCTTTACATAATATTTTAATAAAGATTGCATAATTTCCTGTTGTATAATGACTCTCAATTACCTCAGGAATTTCTTTCAATCTTTTCACTGCTGCAGAATATTTACTTGCGGCATCTAAAAAAACACCTACAAAAGCAAGAGTTTTATAACCTAAAACTTTAGGGTTTATTACAAATTTTGACCCTGCAATAACCCCAGACGCCTCTAATTTTCTTAATCTTTGATGAATTGCAGCTCCAGATATTCCAATTCCACGTGCGATTCCAAGAATTGGAGTTCTTGCATCTTCCATTAATTTTTTCAGAATAATTTTATCAATACCATCAATATGTAACTCTTTTTCCTTCATTTGATTTAAAATTGAAAGTAAATGTAAAAAAATAAAGGATATGAGAACTCATATCCTTTATTTTTTATTTTTAAGAAATGCCAATTTATGCCTCAGGTTTAAGCACAAAATCTTCCATAAATTTTGTTGTATAATTTCCCGCCATATAATCAGGATTATCCATTAATTGTCTGTGAAACGGTATGGTTGTTTTAATTCCTTCAATTACAAATTCATCTAAAGCTCTTCTCATTTTTGCAATAGCTTCATCGCGAGTCTGAGCGGTCGTAATTAATTTAGCTATCATTGAATCATAATTAGATGGAATTGTATATCCAGCATAAACATGAGTATCTACCCTAATACCATGCCCTCCTGGAATATGTAATGTCGTTATTTTACCAGGCGAAGGTCTAAAGTCCTTAAATGGATCCTCAGCATTAATTCTACATTCAATTGAGTGTAATTTAGGTGTATAATTTTTACCAGAGATTGGAATACCGGCAGCAACTTTAATTTGCTCATATATCAAGTCATAATCAATTACCTGTTCTGTAATTGGATGTTCAACTTGAATACGAGTATTCATTTCCATAAAATAGAAATTTTTATGTTTATCTACCAAAAACTCAACAGTTCCTGCACCTTCATATGCAATATATTCAGCGGCTTTAACTGCAGCTTCACCCATTTTTTTTCTTAATTGAGTAGTCATAAATGGAGAAGGAGCTTCTTCTGTTAATTTTTGATGACGTCTCTGAACTGAACAATCTCTTTCAGACAAATGACATGCTTTACCATATGAATCTCCGACAATTTGAATTTCAATATGCCTTGGTTCCTCTATAAGTTTTTCCATGTACATTCCATCATTTCCAAAACAAGCAAAAGCTTCTTGCCTGGCAGAATCCCATAACTCTCGTAAATCTTCTTTTTTCCAAACAGCTCGCATCCCTTTACCTCCACCTCCAGCAGTTGCTTTTAGCATCACTGGATATTTCATTTCATCAGCCAATTTTTCAGCTTCCTCAAAGGTATCTAAAAGACCTTCAGAACCAGGAATTGTAGGTACACCTGCAGCCTTCATTGTTGCTCTAGCTGAAGCCTTATCTCCCATTCTACTAATCATTTCTGAAGATGCTCCAATAAATTTAATATTATGCTCTTCACACAATTTAGAAAACTTGGCGTTTTCAGATAAGAACCCATAACCTGGATGAATTGCATCTGCATTGGTAATTTCGGCAGCAGCCAAAACTGATGACATTTTTAGGTAAGATTCACTACTTGCAGCAGGCCCAATACATACTGCTTCATCAGCAAAACGTACATGTAAACTTTCTGCATCAGCAGTAGAATAAATTGCAACAGTTTTAATTCCTATTTCCCTACAAGTTCTAATAACTCGCAAAGCTATTTCACCTCTATTGGCTATTAATATTTTTTTAAACATAATGCTTTAAAATTATTTACATAAAATAGAATTCAAATTATTGTTGAATTTCAATTTTAAAAAAGTCGATTAATATTATGAAGGATCTACTAAAAATATAGGCTGACCAAACTCTACTGGAGTTCCATCTTCAACCAATACCTTAACTATTTTACCAGAAACCTCAGCTTCAATCTCGTTAAATAATTTCATAGCTTCTACCATACAAACTACGGTAGTTGGAGTAACAGCTCCACCAACCTCAACAAATACCGGTTTATCTGGCGATGGTTTTCTATAAAATGTACCAATAATAGGCGATTTTATTTCGATATATTTTGATGATTCATCTTGCACAACTGCATCAGCTTTTGGGGCTTCTGCCGCTGGTGGTGCAACAGGAGTTTGTGGAGCAACTGGCATTTGAGCCATTCCCATTGGCGCCTGATGTAAAATTGTTGTTTCTGGTTTATCTGAACCAGTTCGAATGGTAATTTTAACATCTTCCATTTCCAACTTAACCTCACTTGCTCCAGATTTAGCAACAAACTTTATCAGGTTTTGAATATCTTTTATATCCATAATAATTTGATTTTTTTAGTTAATAGTTATAGTAAATTACGAATTATAAGCCCATTTAAGATATATAGACCCCCAAGTGAATCCTCCTCCAAATGCAGCAAATATAATTGTATCACCTTTTTTTAATTGCTTTTCATAATCAGCTAAAAGTAGTGGTAAAGTTGCAGAAGTGGTATTACCATAATTCTGAATATTCATCATTACTTTTTCACTATCCAATTTAATTCTGTTTGCAGTAGCCTCAATGATTCTTTTATTAGCTTGATGAGCGGCTAACCAAGTAACATCTTCTTTTGTTAAATTATTTCTTTCCAAAATTTTAACAGCAACATCAGCCATATTAAACACTGCATTTTTAAATACAGTTTTACCGTCTTGGAATACAAAATTTTCTCTATTCTCAATTGCCTCAACGGTTGTTGGATACATAGACCCACCTGCTTTCACTTGTAAGAAGTCTCTACCCATTCCATCACTTCTAAGATATTCATCCTGATGACCTAAACCTTCTTCATTTGGCTCAAATAAAACTGCTCCGGCACCATCACCAAAAATTATACATGTAGCTCTATCAGTATAATCAATCATTGATGAATTTTTATCTGCACCAATAAGTAAAACTTTTTTATATCTCCCAGATTCAATATAACTTGAAACTACTGACATTCCGTATAAAAAGCTTGAGCAAGCTGCTTCCAAATCAAAAGCAAATGCATTGGAAGCTCCTATTTGCGAGGCAACATAAACAGCTGTTGAAGCTGCCTGCATATCTGGTGTTGCTGTTGCAACTATAACAAGATCTATCTCCTTAGGATCTAAATTTTTCTTTTCAATTAATTGTTCTGCGGCTTTTATTGCCATAAAAGAAGTCCCTTTCCCTTCTCCTTTTAATATTCTTCGTTCTTTAATTCCTGTTCTTGAAGTTATCCAATCATCATTAGTATCAACTAATTTCTCAAGCATTGCGTTTGATAAAACATCTTCAGGAAGGTATTTTCCAACGGCTGTTATTGCAGCGGTAATTTTCGTCATAATTTATTTTCTTTCAGTAAAAAAGATGGTCAAAGTAACTAAAATTATTTTGAACTTTTTGTCAATTTTCGCACTTTTTCGTCATTTTCTACGATTTTTCGTCATTTTTAGGCAAAAACATAAAAAAAACCCTCAAAAAGAGGGTTTTTTAAAATATTTTAATTTTCAGCATTCTAGGCTTGAATTTCTTCAGAATCTATTACAATTTGACCTCTGTAATATAATTTTCCTTCATGCCAGTGAGCTCTATGATATAAGTGAGCTTCTCCTGTTGTTGGATCAACAGCTACCTGTGGAGCAACCGCTTTATAATGAGTTCTTCTCTTATCTCTTCTCGTTTTTGATATTTTTCTTTTAGGATGTGCCATTACTTGTATTTTTATCTATTAGTACATTTTTTAATTTATTCCACCGTGGGTCAATTTCCCCATTGCTTTCTTCTTCCTTTTCTTCTTTTATTTCTAACTCCTTTAATTTATCTAACACATCTGAATGCAACGTTCCATCGTTAACTCCGGGATGAATTCTTTTAATAGGTAATGCTAAAACAATAGTTTCATAAATATATTGTGCAACATTTAATTTATGATCTGAATAAGGTATTGTGATAAGATCCTCATTTTCATCATTAAATTCATCTCCAAATTTTACAATTAAATTTAAACTTGATTCGATTGGTTGTTGAAATAATTCATTTGTAACATCACATGCTATTTCAACCCAACCTGAAAAAGTAAATTCTAATTCAAACATCGTTACTTTTTTTAAAAAGCTTAAACCAACATTTATTTTAGAATTGTAAAAATCTTCATAGTTAAAAAAATCAAAGAACTTCTTTTCAATTAAATATTCAAATTGAGTAACTCCATCTTTTAATCCTACAAAAGAAATATCGAATTCCTTTAAATCTTTCATTTCTAATTCAATTTGAGCGTGCAAAGATATAAAATAATAAATATATTTTAAAAATTTATCGTTTTTCTTTTTGCTTTTTTACTTTTAAAATGTTTTCAGTCAAACTTTTATACTCCTCTCTGGTTCTAAATATTTGAATTGCACTAAAAACAGCTTCTTTAAATGAGCTAATATTTGCCAATTTCTTCCCTGCCAATTCATACGCAGTGCCATGATCAGGTGAAGTTCTAATTTTATTTAAACCAGCAGTATAGTTAACTCCTTCACCAAAAGACAATGTTTTAAAAGGCGCTAAACCTTGATCGTGATACATTGCCAAAATAGCATCAAAATTCTTGTAATTTTCTGACCCAAAGAAACTATCAGCAGCATAAGGCCCATACACCAACATTCCTTTCTCTTGAATATTAGCTATAGTTGGCCTCACTATTTCATCATCTTCATTTCCAATTACACCGTGATCTCCACAATGAGGATTCAATCCTAAAATAGCAATCTTCGGTTTTGAAATAGCAAAATCCTGAACTAAAGTTCTATGTAATATTTCAACTTTTTTCTTAATAATCTCAGGTGTAATAGCCTCTGACACTTGTGACACAGGAATATGCCCAGTAATTAATCCAATTCTCAGTTTGTTGGCCATTAATATCATTAAACTTTCACCTTCTAAATTAGATTCAAGATATTCTGTATGTCCCGGAAATTTAAAATCTTCCGATTGAATATTATCCTTATTAATTGGTGCCGTAACCAATACATCTATAAATCCATCTGACAATGATTTTGTTGCAATCTGCAATGACTTGAATGCAAACTTTCCAGATTGTTCTGTTGGTTTTCCCAAATTAATAGGTACTTCTTCATTCCATAGGTTTAAAATATTCAATTTTCCAGGAATAATATTCTCTATTTTCTTAATTCCATTAAAAGGAACATTAATATCTAAGTTTTTTTTATATACTGTAATCAATTTTGTAGATCCATAAATTACTGGTGTACAAAAATCTAACATTCGTTTATCTAAAAATGTTTTTAAGGCGATTTCAATTCCTATACCATTAAAATCTCCAATAGAAATTCCTACTATAATTTTTTTAGATTTGTCCATACAATCAGGTTTATTATGCTTATTTTTGATTGCTCAAAAGTAATCAAATAAATTGATAAAATTATGTTTACAGGAATAATAGAAAGTTTAGGAAAAGTAAAAAATATTGTACAGGAAGGCGAGAATTTTCATATCACTATTGAAAGTGATTTTACTTCTGAACTGAAAATAGACCAAAGTGTAGCTCATAACGGTGTTTGCTTAACAACTGTAGCAATTGACAATAACGAATACACGGTTACAGCAATAAAAGAAACTCTTGATAAAACTAATTTTAAACACCTTAAAGTTGGAGACGTTGTAAATTTAGAACGAGCAATGGTTCTAGGAGCAAGATTAGATGGCCACATTGTTCAGGGCCACGTTGATCAAACAGCTGTATGTACTGAAGTAATTGAAGAAGATGGCAGTTGGGTATATAGTTTTGAATATGATAGCTCACTGAATAATGTTACCATTGAAAAAGGATCTGTGACTATTAATGGAACAAGCTTGACAGTGGTAAACTCAAAAGAAAACAGTTTCTCTGTAGCCATAATTCCATTTACTTACGAACACACTAACTTTCATACTTTCAAAAAAGGGACTGTAATTAATTTAGAATTTGATGTAATTGGAAAATATGTAGCTAGATTACTTGAAAAATAATTTAGTTATTTTTTTTTCTTCTAAGTTCATAAATACCATAAGCAATTCCCGAAACTAAAAGAGCTGATAAGCCTCCATCAATTGGTAAACCAGGATGACCAGGACCATTTTCTTTAGGACTAGGAGGGGCTTTTTGTCCTATGGCTGTGGTGCATATTAACATTAAGCAAAAACTTAATAAATATTTATTAAATCTACTTTTCATTTTGGGGTTGAGGTTAATTCGTAATGCTTTCAAAATCAAAAACATACTAAACAAATGTAATGTTTTTATTTTTAAGCAATTTTTTATTCACTTAAACAACTTAAATAAATTCACAATTAAAAAACATAATTATTAAAGATATCAGTTGCAATGCTACAAATATATAGTATATCTACAAAACACATGGATTTTTAAAAAACAAATATACCAACGACATATTTTAATGTATAATTGGTCATTTTACAAAAACAAAATCAAATTTATTTAGTTTAAATAACGATGCTTATATATTAATAGTACATATTAATTTTATTTTTTCCACTATGGTTTAATTTCGCAAAAAAAACACCATCAACTAAACTGCTGCTAATTGATGGTGAATAAAAAAAGAATTTATTTACTAATAAGTATCTTTAATCCATTTATATGGTTTTCTTATCACCCAATTCCCCCGAGTAAAATCCGGAAAGTTTTGAGGTTCTCCATTATTTTCAATAGACAATTCAGATAAAGGTGTAATTGCACTCCAAGCAGCAGCATCATAAGCATCAATTGGAGGATCAATATTTTGTTTTGCAGATTCAACAAATGCATTTATAACAAAGAAATCCATTCCTCCATGACCAGCTCCAGTTGCTAACTCACCATACTTTTGCCATAATGGGTGATCATATTTTTCCAACCATTTATCAGCTTTATCCCATCTATGTGTATCTGATTTTCCTTCTATGTACATTCTATTACCATCTACTTCCCACAGCCCATTTGCACCTTGAACTCTAAACCCTAGAGAATATGGTCTTGGCAAATTGCAGTCATGAGTTACAATAATTGTCTCACCATTTGCAGTTTCAATAGTACTTGTAATAACATCTCCTTGCTTAAACTTCAATTTGGCATTTGGGTGATCTTTACCTCCATTTTTCACAATATAATTATGTAAACCAATCCCTTTAGAGGCGTTTGAGGTTAAAGACATAAATCTATTCCCCCTATTTATATTACACATGGCAGAAATTGGTCCAACACCATGTGTTGGATATACATCGGCATTTCTTAATAACGAATGTTGTGTTCTCCAAGCAGATTCAGATATCCCTTTCTCTCCAAACTCAACTCCTTTACCATAAGCCGATTTACCATCATTTAATTTTACAAATCTTAAATCATGCTGATAACCACATCTAAAATGAACTAATTCACCAAAAACATTTTGTCTTACCATATTTAACACGGCCATTACATCTCTACGATAATTTACATTTTCTAGTAACATTAAGTGAGTTCCTGTTTGTTCATGTGTATTGACTAAATCCCAACATTCTTCCATGGTATTCGCTGCTGACACTTCTAAACCAGTATATTTACCAGCTAACATTGAATCTTTTGCCATACGAGTATGCCACAACCATGGTGTGGAAATAATAACAGCGTCAACATTCTTTAAATCTAAAAGATTTTTATAATCATAATCATTACTCCCAAAAACTTCAGGCCTCTTTTGATTTGCCTTATCAATAGCATCCAATGATAAAGAAATTCTTTTTGGATCAATATCACAAATAGCAGTAATTAAAACATCATTTCGTAATAATAAATTATTTAAATGATTTGTACCACGTAAGCCAACTCCTATTAAACCTACCCTCAATTTATCTTTGTCCTCACCCATTCCAAAAGTAAAATTTGGCATTACAGATAAACCAGCAGCGGCAATACTTGATTTTTTAATAAAATTTCTTCTTGATTCCATTTCATTTTTTTTAATTCAATCAATTTTCACCTAATTTCCAGTCTATAACATCATTACACCTGTAATTGCGGCTAAAATCCCAACACCTATACCTAACATATTATTTCCTTTTGAAGATTTTCTATTTTGCTTCTGAACATCTTTTATCAGGTTAATGTTTAGAGGTTCTTTCATTTTCTGATCGTCAACAAGGTAAATTCCATAATATTTTTCATCAATATTCTCAATTGATTCATATATATACTCATCTCCATTAGTCATTGTAACTTTTAATATCCCTTTTTCTTCTGTTTTAACAGCTTCATCGATAGAAATAGGATCTTGGTATAATTTACAACCTTGAAGTAAAATAAATAATAAACAAACTTGAAACAATTTAAAATGAGCTTTTTTAGGGGTGAAAATTAATCTTTGCATCTATTTTATTTTTGGGTTAATTATTAAATGTACAATGTACATTGATTTTAATTTAAAAATACTGATAAATATCAAACCTCTAAAGTAGAGTTTTTAATTAAAAAAAAAGCCTATCAAATAATTGATAGGCTTCATATAGAATTCAGATTTAAAAATATAAATTGAAGATTTACATTCCTTCGACACACATTGCAATTCCCATTCCCCCACCAATACAAAGCGTAGCTAATCCTTTTTTAGATTCTCTACGTTTCATTTCGTGAAGTAAGGTTGTTAAAATTCTTGTTCCACTCGCTCCAATTGGATGACCTAAAGCAATAGCACCTCCATTTACATTTGTAATTTCAGTATTTAAATCAAGCTCCTTGATTACTGATAAGGCTTGTGCTGCAAAAGCTTCATTTGCTTCAATTAAGTCTAAGTCTTCTTTTTCCCAACCCGCTTTCTTTAACGCTTTTCTTACTGCTTCAACTGGTCCAATTCCCATAATAGAAGGATCTGTACCGTGGTATGCATAAGAAACAATTTTCGCCATTGGTTTTAAGTTGTATTTTTCAATAGCCTCTTTACTTGCAACAATTACTGCCGAAGCTCCATCATTAATTCCAGATGCATTTGCAGCGGTTACAGTTCCATCTTTTTTAAATGCTGGTCTTACCTTAGCTAAAGATTCAGGAGTAACTCCACATCTAACAAATTCATCAGTTTTAAAACTAATTGGATCTTTTCTACGTTGAGGAATTTCAACCGATACAATTTCATCAACAAATTTACCTTCTGAAATTGCTTTTTCAGCTTTGTTTTGAGAAGCTGCAGCTAATTCATCTTGCTGCTCTCTTGTTAAATTATATTTTTCAACAAGGTTTTCAGCAGTAATTCCCATATGGTAATTATTAAATACATCCCATAAACCATCGTTTATCATTGTATCAACCATTTGACCATTACCCATTTTATATCCTTCACGAGCTTTAGGTAAAATATATGGAGACATAGACATATTTTCAGCACCACCAGCAATTACTAGTTCTGCATCACCTGCTTTTATAGCTTGAGCTGCCATAGCAACAGTTCTTAACCCTGAACCACAAACCATGTTAATTGTCATAGCTGTTTTATCATTTGGAATTCCTGCTCCAACAGCAATTTGACGCGCTACATTTTGACCTTGACCAGCAGTTAAAACAGATCCCATTAAAACGTCATCTACTTCTTTCCCTTCAAGGTTATTTCTTTTTAAAAGTT
>Ga0193952_1000143_pt1 | contig 29637 bp, 17 predicted proteins | sample BB_3_MG_FD_140368 | JGI IMG/M metagenome (GOLD analysis project Ga0193952, IMG submission 140368) | Microbial mat bacterial communities from the Broadkill River, Lewes, Delaware, United States - BB_3_MG | ecosystem: Environmental > Aquatic > Freshwater > River > Microbial mats | place: USA... | reverse complement strand
TACGAAACTAAAGAGCACATTTCCATAATTTTCAATGGTTACTTTATGGCCGAAGAAGATGGTTTGTTTGAATTTTCAACTAAATCTGATGATGGTAGTTTATTATTTATTGGCGATAAAATAGTTGTTAATAATGGTGGTAATCATGCTGCAATACTTCGTTCGGGAATGGTCGCTCTTAAAAAAGGTTGGCATCCTATTACTATTAAATTCCACCAAGGAAGTGGTGGAAGTGAATTAGCTGTTTGGTATAGAAAGGCGAATGGAGAAAAACAACTTCTAAATGGTGAAATTATAGCTTATTAATACAATTAATAGTTTTTATGATGAATAAAATAATTTTTCTTTCAATAAGTATTTTGCTACTTATTTCCTGTAAAACAGATCTTAATAGTTCCAATAAAAAAGAACTCATGGATTCTAAAAAACCTAATATCATTTTATTTATGGTTGATGACATGGGGTGGCAAGATACTTCTGTACCTTTTTGGACTGAAGAAACTCCATTTAACAAAAGATATCAGACACCTAATATGGAACGTTTGGCATCAGAAGGAATGAAGTTTACACAAGCCTATGCAACACCTGTTTGCACTCCAACTAGGGTAAGTTTAATCTCAGGAATGAATGCAGCGCGGCATAGGGTTACCAGTTGGACTTTAAATCGTGATATTGATCCAGTAGGACCTCCTGAAGGGTTAATAATGCCAAAATGGAATGTTAACGGTGCTCAACCTACAGATAGTATAGATTATGCTGTTCATATTACTCCACTCCCACAAATTTTACAAGATAATGGTTACTACACCATTCATGCCGGGAAAGCACATTGGGGAGCTCTTACTACACCAGGAGCAAATCCAATTAACTTAGGATTTAATATAAATATTGCTGGCCATGCCGCAGGCGCTCCTGGAAGTTATTATGGCTCCAAAAACTTTGTAAATTCTAATAGAAAACAAACTATTTGGAACGTTCCAGGACTTGAAAAATATCATGGAGAAGAAATTTTTCTAACGGAAGCATTAACACAAGAAGCAATCCTTTCAATGGATAAAGCTATAGCTGAGAAAAAACCTTTTTATCTGTATATGTCTCATTATGCCGTTCATACACCTATTCAAGGTGATCCAAGATTTGAGCAAAAATATATCGATAAAGGATTACTTCCTGTTGAAGCCAAATATGCTTCATTAATTGAAGGTATGGATAAAAGTTTGGGTGATATAATGAATCATCTGGAAGAAAAGAACATTGCAGATAACACCATTATTTTGTTTATGTCGGATAACGGAGGCTTGAGTGCAGTAGCACGAGGAGGTGAAAAGCATACACATAACAAACCTTTATCCAGTGGAAAAGGATCTGTTCATGAAGGTGGAATACGAGAACCTATGTTAGTGAAATGGCCTGGAATTACAAAAGAAAATTCAACTACTAATGATTTTGTTATTATTGAAGATTTCTTCCCTACTATTTTAGAATTGGCCGGTATTTCCAATGTTAATACCGTTCAAAAAGTTGATGGTCATAGTTTTGTTCCTAGTTTAAAAGAAGAAAGACAAAACAATCATGAAAGAGCATTATTTTGGCATTACCCAAATAATTGGGGACCAAAAGGACCGGGTATTGGTGCATCAAGCACCATTAGAAAAGGAGATTGGAAATTAATTTACTATCATTTAGACAGCCATTTCGAACTTTTTAATATTTCAAAAGATATTGGTGAAACAACTAATTTATCAACAATAAATAAAGAAAAAGTGAAAAATCTAGCTATTTTGTTAGGTGAATATTTAAGGAGTGTTGATGCACAAATGCCAACAAATACTTCTACTAATAAATTAGTTCCATGGCCTGATCAAATAATAAATTAACAATACATAATTATTAATGATCCACATTAAAAAAATAGTAACCATATTTATATTCCTACTAAGTCTAGGGAAAATATACGCTCAAAATGATACAATATCGGTAATGAGCTATAATATATGGAATGGGTTTGATTGGGATAAAGCTAAGGATAGAAAGGCCAAACTAATAAATTGGGTAAAATCAAAAGATCCAAATATTTTAGCACTGCAAGAACTTAATGGTTATACACAGGAAAAACTTGAAGAGGATGCAAAAAAATGGGGGCATTCTTATGCATTATTACTAAAAGAAAATGGCTACTCTGTTGGATTAACTTCTAAAACTCCAATAAAATTGAGAGAAAAAGTTAGAGATGAAATGTGGCATGGCCTGCTCCATTGTGAAACCTATGGAATTGACTTTTTCGTGGTACATTTATCTCCTTCAGATCAAAGATTTAGAAATAAAGAGGCTGGCATTATAAAAGATAGAATCTCTAAAATTAAAAATGAAAATTATATGGTTTTAGGCGATTTTAACGCTCATTCTCCATTTGACGGAGACTACCTAAAAACCAATAATAAGTTATTAAAAAAATACTTGGAAAGTGATAATAAACCAGGAAATAAATTTAAAAATACTTTAAATAATAACTTTGATTTCAATGTTATATCAACTTTCCTTTCTATTCCTTCAATTGATGTTGGCCAAATGTACATTGAAACTAAATCAAGATATAGTTTTCCAACTCCTGCATTAATTGGTGAAAACCTAGATCTAAAACAGGTAAATAATTTTAAAGAGCGCATAGATTATATTTTTGTTAGCCCTAAACTTGTAAAAAGCTGTATTAACTCCATTATTTATAATAGTGAAGCAACTTTTTATTTATCTGATCATTTTCCTGTAGAAGCAAAATTTATATTTCCAAAAAAATAAAATGATGAATCTTAACAAAACAATTATTTATTTCTTATTCATATCGATAGCTGCTTGTACTTCAAGTACAAAGTCCTTAAACATTGTTTCAACATATGAAGAACCGCAAGATCCTGACGTTAGCACTACCGAAAACTGGTCTACACTTTCCAAAGGATTACATGCTTCTTTTACATCAACAAATAATCGGTTTATCAAAAGCATACTGCCTTCAATAACTCAAAATTATGAATGGAAAGGAGAAGCTTGGAAAGGAGAACGTATTTCTTCACAAATAGTATTGTGGAGTAAGGACTCTATTTCAAAAGTAACCACTGATATTTCAGATTTTAAATCGGAAACAGGCACAAAATTACCAGCTTCAATTGCACAATTACGATTTGTTAAATATGTTATTACTGATGAATTTGCAGGTGGTTGTGGTTACAGAAAACCAGAAGATTTTGCATCATCACTAGCTGCTGATGCTTTAGATAACGTTTCTTCCTATTCCATTAAAGCAAATGAAACTAGACCTCTTTGGATTACAATTGATGTCCCTGCTAATACAGAACCTGGAAATTATTCGAGTTCAATAACATTAAATATTGAAGGACAAGAAGCACAACATTTTACGTTAAATTTAACTGTTATTGCAAAAACACTTCCACCAGCAAAAGATTGGAAGTTTCATTTAGATTTATGGCAAAACCCATATGCTGTAGCTCGATACCATAAGGTTAAACCATGGTCTCAGGAGCATTGGAATTTATTAAAACCATTAATGAAGAATCTTGCAGATGCAGGTCAGAAAGTAATCACGGTATCTTTAAATAAACGCCCTTGGGGTGGACAAACTTTTGATCAATTTGAAGCAATGATAAATTGGACCAAGAAAAAAAATGGTAACTGGGTATACGATTTCAGTATTTTTGACAATTGGGTTCAATTTATGATGGATCTGGGAATTAAAAACCAGATTAGTTGTTATTCTATGGTTCCATGGGGAAATGAATTTTATTATTTTGATGAATCTAAAAACGAAGAAGTTAAAATAAAAGCTGTTCCAGGTTCAAAAGAATATGAAGATTTTTGGATTCCTTTTTTAAGTCAGTTTAAGCTACATCTTCAGGAAAAAGGATGGAATAATATTACAAGAATGGCAATGGATGAACGTGGTCCTAAAGAAATGCAGGCCATGTTTAAATTATTAAACAAATATGCCCCAGAATTTGGAGCCTCTTTTGCCGATAATCACAAAAGTTATAAATTATATCCTAATCAGTTAAAGGATTTATCAGTTGCATTTGGTGCAACTGTTGATGAAGAGGATTTAAAGCTTAGAAAAGCAAATGGTTATATAAGCACACATTATGTATGTTGTTCAGATGGATTTCCTAATGTATTTACTTTTTCTCCTCCTTCTGAAGGTGTTTTTATTGGATGGTATAGTATTGCAGCCAATTTTGATGGTTTTTTGAGATGGGCTTATAATAGTTGGGTTGAAAATCCTCTTCAAGATTCCAGATTTAGAGCTTGGCCAGCCGGTGATACGTATTTAGTTTATCCTGATAACAGAAGTTCTATTCGCTTTGAAACATTAAGAGAAGGTATCCAAGATGCTGAAAAAATTAGAATCTTAAGAGAAGAATTTAAAAGTAGGACAATGCAAACTGAATTAGATGAATTAAATCAATTAGTTGCACAATTCAATATTACCGAAAAGCCTGATGATTTAGAGACCCTACTAAAAAATGCAAAAGCCTCATTAAATATTTTTGCAACAAAATAATTACTATTAAATAAACCAAAAAACTCCTTCAGAAATGAGGGAGTTTTTTTGCTTTAGATACATGCATTCGACATTTCATTTTTTATTACTACTTTGCAAATAACAAAATATAACTATGGCTAAAAAAATTACAAGACTTTTTGACTTCGCTTATAATCAACTTGAAACCAATCCACAAACTAAATTTTTTAATTCAAAAATTAATGGAGAGTGGATTCCAACTTCCACAGAACAATACTTGAAAAAAGCTAATACTATTAGCCGAGCCTTATTAAAGTTAGGTGTAAAACCAAATGATAAAATTGCTGTAGTTACAACAACAAACCGTGTTGAGTGGAGTATATTAGATATCGCAATTCTTCAAATAGGCGCAGTAAATGTTCCCTTATACCCTACTATTTCATCTTCAGATTATCAATATATAATTAACCATTCTGATGCTGTTTTATGCTTTGTTTCTGATGAAGAATTAGTAAATAAAGTCGCGGTAATTAAAGATCAAACTCAAATTAAAGATTTATATTGTTTTGATACTCTTGAAGGTGTTTCAAGCTGGGAATCTCTTCTAAAATTGGGCGAAAGTACTGAGAATCAATCTGAAGTAGATTCTTTAAAAGATAAGGTTACTCCAACTGACTTAGCAACCATCATATATACCTCCGGAACAACAGGTGTTCCAAAAGGTGTAATGCTTTCACATCAAAATATTGTAGAAAATACATTAACAAGCGCAAATGCTTTAGATTTTGAACCAGGAAATATTCGTGTACTAAGTTATTTACCCGTTTGCCATATTTTTGAACGGTTTGCTCTTTATTATTATCAAAATATGGGCTTTGAAATATATTTTGCTGAATCTATTGATAAGCTTGGAGACAATTTAAAGGAAGTGAAACCACACTTTATCCCTGTTGTACCAAGGCTATTAGAAAAAATTTATGACAAAATTGTTGACAAGGGAAGTAATTTAACTGGAATTAAAAGAATATTATTCTTTTGGTCTCTTGAATTGGGTAAAAAATACGAACCTTATCATAAAAATGGTTGGTGGTATCATTTTCAGTTATCCATTGCAAAAAAATTAGTTTTCAGTAAATGGAGAGAAGCACTTGGAGGAAATATCAAGTTTTTAGTTTCAGGAAGTGCACCATTGCAACCCGTTTTAATTAAAATTTTTACTGCTGCAGGTATCCCTGTATTTGAAGGGTATGGAATGACAGAGACTTCTCCTGGAATATCAATTAATGATTTTAGAAATAAAGGGTTTAAAATTGGATCTGTAGGAAAAGTATTAGACGGTGTTGAAGTAAAGATTGCTGAAGATGGTGAAATTTTAGTCAAAGGATCTAATGTAATGTTGGGTTATTATAAAGATGAAGAATTAACCAAAAACACCATTGTAAATGATTTTCTTCATACTGGTGATATTGGACAATTAGACAACGAAGGCTTTCTTAAAATTACAGATAGAAAAAAAGAAATGTTTAAAACTTCTGGAGGAAAATACATTGCTCCTGCGGTACTTGAAGGTAGATTAAAAGAATCTAGATTTATTGAACAGGTTATGATTATTGGTGAAGGAGAAAAAATGCCTGCTGCCATAATTCAACCTCATTTTGAGTTTGTTGATGAATGGGCAAAAAGAAAAGGAATTGATTTTAATAATTCTCACGAAATCTTAATTTCAAAGAAAAGAGTTATTAAAAGATTGCAAAAAGAAATTAATAATGCCAATAAAGACTTTGGGAGTTGGGAACAGATAAAAGCTTTTGAACTAACATCAGATGTTTGGAGTATTGAAAATGGTTTGTTAACCCCTACTATGAAAATGAAGCGTAAAAATATAAAAGAAAAATACTTGGATTTATATCATAAAATCTATAAATAACTTAAATAAATAGAGTGTTACAAGCGTACTTGTACAATAGTTTTAATTTTTATACTTTGCAAGGATAATCAAACAACTACAAATGTCTAAAGATATTACAAGATTATTCGATTTTGCGCACTATCAACTAAATACTTATAATTTAGAGAAAGCATTTACTACCAAATATAATGGTGAATGGGTTTCTACTTCTACGCAAGAATTTATAAATAAAGGTAACGCTTTAAGCAGAGGACTTTTAAATTTAGGAATTAAACCTGGTGATAAAATTGCTGTAATTTCAAGCAATAATAGAACGGAATGGAATATTTTAGATTTCGCTCTTTTACAAATTGGGGCTATTAGTATTCCTATTTACCCTACTATTTCAAAAGAGGACTATGAATATATATTCAATCATGCAGAAGTAACACAATGCTTTTTATCTGATCAGGAATTATATGATAAAGCGATAGCTGTAAAAAAAGATGTTCCAACTTTAAATGAAATTTATTCATTCGATAAAATTAAAGGTTGTAAAAACTGGGAAGAAATTATTAAAGATGGAAATAAAGCTGATAACCAAGTTGAAGTTGAAAAAATAAAGGATTCGATTAAAACAGATGATTTAGCAACAATTATTTATACTTCAGGAACCACTGGAAGACCTAAAGGAGTAATGTTATCACATAGTAATATTGTGAGTAATGTAATTGACTGTATGCCTCGACTTCCTTTAAAATTAGGTCAAATGACCGTTTTAAGTTTCTTACCTGTTTGTCATATATTCGAACGCATGTTGCATTATTTATATCAATATGCTGGAATTTCAATCTATTTTGCTGAAGCAATGGACAAAATAGGTGAAAACATAAAAGAAGTAAAACCGTCATTAATGTCGGTAGTCCCAAGATTATTAGAAAAAGTTTATGACGGAATTATAAATAAAGGTTCTGAGTTAAAAGGAATTAAAAAAATGTTATTCTTTTGGGCAGTTGATGTCGGTTTAAAATATGAACCATACGGTAGAAATGGATGGTGGTACGAAAAGAAACTTGCATTGGCTAATAAGCTCATATTTAGTAAATGGAGAGAAGCTTTAGGTGGAAACTTAACAACTATGGTTTCTGGAAGTGCTGCGCTGCAACCAAGACTTTCTAAAATATTTACAGCTGCAAAAATGACTATTATGGAAGGTTATGGTCTTACAGAAACTTCTCCTGTAATTTCAGTTAATATGTACGAAAACAATTTAATGAAAATTGGAAGTGTTGGAAAACCTATTGATAACGTTGAAGTTAAAATTGCAGAAGATGGAGAGATTTTAATTAAAGGCCCTAATGTAATGCAAGGCTATTATAAAGATCCTGAAAAAACGGCAAGTGTTATGACCAATGATTATTTCCATACTGGAGATAAAGGGAATATTGATGAAAATGGTTTTTTATCTATTACTGGAAGAAAAAAAGAAATTTTCAAAACTTCTGGAGGAAAATATGTAGTTCCTGCCCTGCTTGAAAATCAAATGAAACAATCACGTTTTATTGAACAATGTTTGGTTGTAGGTGAAGGACAAAAAATGCCAGCTGCTTTAATTCAACCTAATTACGAATTTTTACGTGAATGGGCCCGAATTCACCACGAGCCAATTTCTGGGAATAATGATGATTTAATTCACAATCCACACGTTGTTGAACGAATTCAAAAAGAATTGGATAAAGGAAATAAGAATTTCGCAAAGTGGGAAACTATCAAACGTTTTGAATTGACTCCTGATGTTTGGGGAATTGACAATGGTTTATTAACACCTACAATGAAACCAAAGAGAAATGAAATTATAAAAAAGTATCAACATTTATACGACAAAATTTATGAAATTGAGTCTTAATTTTTAAGCCAAATGACGAATAAAAAACCTAACAAAATTTTGTTAGGTTTTTTATTAACAAGACCCTTTTTTTCAGTCTTATTTTTATATTTTTGCTTTAATAATAAAACTTAACATGGAACATTTCATAGTATCGGCACGTAAATATAGACCTCAAACATTTGAAGATGTTGTAGGACAACGCGCTATTACAAATACTTTGGAAAATGCCATTAAAAGTAATCATTTAGCACAAGCATTATTATTTACTGGTCCTCGTGGAGTTGGTAAAACTACTTGTGCGAGAATTCTTGCAAAACAAATTAATCAGCAAAGTTCTGAAGGGCTTGATGATGATTTTGCTTTCAATATTTTTGAATTGGATGCTGCATCAAATAACTCTGTTGATGATATTAGAAGTTTAACGGAACAGGTTCGTATTCCACCACAAACTGGTAAATACAAAGTTTATATTATTGATGAGGTACATATGTTATCTGCCTCTGCATTTAACGCCTTTTTAAAGACTTTAGAAGAGCCACCAGCACATGCTATATTTATTTTAGCAACTACTGAAAAACATAAAATTATTCCTACCATTCTTTCCAGATGTCAGATTTTTGATTTCAAAAGAATTGGAGTACTTGATGCAAAAGAATATTTAGCTAAAATTGCTAAAGAAGAAGGTATAAATGCTGAAGATGATGCTTTGCATATCATTGCTCAGAAGGCGGATGGAGCAATGCGTGATGCACTATCTATTTTTGATAGAGTTGTTAGTTTTTCGGGGAAAGAATTAACTAGAAAAGCCGTTACTGAAAACCTTAATGTATTAGATTACGATGAGTATTTTAAAATCACGGATTTAATTATTTCCAATAAAATCCCTGAAGTACTTGTTCATTTTAATTCTATTTTAAGTAAAGGATTTGAAGGACATCATTTTATTACAGGTTTAGCCTCTCATTTTAGAGATTTATTAGTTGCTAAAGATAAAGTTACCATCGATTTATTAGAAGTTGGTGATAATGCAAAAAAGAAATATTTAGAACAATCAGAAAAAAGTGATCTACGCTTTTTACTAAAGGCCATTGAATTAGCCAATGATTGTGATTTAAAATACAAAGCAAGTAAAAATCAACGTCTTTTAGTTGAACTTACTTTAATGCAATTAACCTCTATCACTTTTGATGGAGAAAAAAAAAACAATAAACCCTACATAATTGCGTCACTTCATTTTAATTCAGGAGAAGTTTCAAAACCTATTTTTACATCAAAATTAACAACAAAAAAAAGTGTACTTAAAAAACCTACACCAATAGTTGTACCTAAAAAAGAAGTTGCTAAACCTGTTTTAAGAAACGCAACCAGAAGACCATCGCCATTTTCTTTAAAAAGTGTAAATAGGAAAAAAGAAATTGCAGAAATAGAAGTAGTAGATCCAGTAGAAATTGATGGACTTCCAACTGATAAATTCACTGAAGATGCTGCATTAATTCTTTGGAAAAAATATTACGACTACTTAATAAAAAAAGGAGAAAAAATAATTGCCTCAATCATGAATGCTGATACACCTAAAATTAAAGGCAGCAATATTCATTTAGTATTTCCTAGTCCATTAATGAAGGATCAACTCTTGCGTGCGAAAGGCCCGTTATTAAAATACCTTCGTGAAAATTTAAACAACTTCGAAATTGAACTTGTTATTGATGTTAATGAAGAAGTTACAAAGAAATTCGCTTATACACCACAAGAAAAATTTCTAAAATTAAGAGAGAAAAATCCAGCTATTGAATTATTAAAAAATATCTTCGATTTAGACCTGTAAATTTTAATATTAAATTCCAATGAGTATCTTTAGAAAGAGAATTCTTTAATCTGAATAAATTTAATAATTGGCTTTTTAATTGTTGCATATGCTGCTAATCAAATTGCTATGGATATAAAATAATTACAATAAAGAAATATAATAGTTGATTCTGAACATTGTTCAGAAGAACAAAAAATTAAATTTGATACATTATGATGCTAGGATTACAATTTGAGACCGAAACTTCTTGGGCCGATATAGCCAAAAACGATTTAAAACAAATATTAACAGATCATGCATATGCAGAACAAAAAGCTTCAGCAAATGCTACATCTATTATAATTAATTATTCAGAGGAAACTGAACTAGTTCAGGAAATGGCTTTAATTGCAATTGAAGAATTAGAGCATTTCAAAATGGTTCATGATATTATGGTTAAGCGTGGAATGACTCTAGGCAGAGCTCAAAAAAATGATTATGCAATTCATATTCAAGCCTATTTTCCAAAGACAAAAGATAGAATAGAAAGTCTTATTCAACGTTTACTAGTTGCTGCCTTAATTGAAGCACGAAGTTGTGAACGATTTAAGGTTTTTGCCGAAAATATGGAAGACAAGGAACTTTCTAAATTCTATTTAGATTTAATGGTTTCTGAAGCCAATCATTATGCAACATTTTTAAACTTTGCCAGAAAATATCAAGACAGAAAAATTGTTGATGAAAAATGGGAAGGTTTGGTTAAGTACGAAAGTGAATTTATGAAGTCAAGGGGTATTAAAGCTAAAGTCCACGGTTAATGTTTAGTAAGGAAGAATCTATAAAAATTAGAAAAGAATTTTGGGTAAGTTACGGTAAATCATTCCCTAGAAAATGGGTGTTATACAATACTCAAATAAAAGGATTTAGCTTTAAGTTCGTTGCAGATCAAAAAAAAGCAATGGTATGTTTAGATATTGAATCTAATGATCAAGGTAAGAATGAATTGCTATTTGAACAAATATTGGAACTAAAAAACCTCCTTATTGAAGATTATATACCTGAAGTTATTTTTGATAATAATTACATACTGGATAATGGAAAATCTATTCATAGAATTTATGTAATTCATAAAGAAAAATTCAATATTCATAACAAAAATACTTGGCAATTGGCTTATGAATTCTTTAATAAGAATATGGATCAGTTTGAAACTTTTTATGAAGATTTTGAAGACTTTATAAAACAGGTTATTTATTAGGAAATAGTGATTATTGTTCAATCGTCATGCTGAAATTGTCACACCGGGCCTGTCAAAGTGTTCATTCAGCATCTACCTAATAGAAATAAACTTCCTCAAACCTAACAAGTTATCAACAACACAAAACACCTTAAAACCCTTTAAATGAATACGTTGCAAAATCAAAATTATGTTTTTACATATCATTTCATAATAAATCATACTATATACAACGGAATACAAACCCATAAATAACTGATTGTTAACAACTAAGTTTCATCAACAACTTCAATTCCATTTATCTTTGATGCTATGCTCTGACAAATGGGGCAGATTATTTTTTTTAAAAATGGTAAAAATAAAAACAATCGAAAGTGCAAATCCGCAAGAACTAGCTGCTCCAAAAAAGATTTACGCTTATGCAATTGCTGATAGAATGGTTAATTTAGAAAGATATGCTTATTTAGTTTCTAACCTATTTATTGTTCATAAATCAAATAGTTATTTCATATATCACGTTTTACAGTACAACATAATTGATGAATTATATTACTACGTAAAGAGTGCTCATTTAAATTTTAAATATGCAAAACGTCTTCTCAACATATTAACAAGATTGGAATTCAAATTAATTAGTGGATTACACTGCAAAATTTTTAGAATTAATAAAAAAAGTAACCTATTAAATTCAAAACTCAACCTATTCACTTCTATGAACTTCTTAGCAGTTTAACAAAATAGCTAAGAGATTTAACAAAACTGCTTAGCAAATTGAAAAAACAAGCTATTTAACCTTCTTTGGCTACCTAAATCTTCGAATTCATACTCTATTTAATTGAACTTCTATCATGAGATCTCAAAATGGAAGATTCTGCGGACCTAAAAGTCCGGGGCAACGGTTTGTTTCGTCATTACAAACCTTTAGATTGTTACTCAAGACAGACTAAGTGAAGTAATCCGTTTCATTGGAAAATATTACTTCGTCACACTGAAGACCTTATGCTGAACTTGATTCAGCATCTCTCAAATAGATACTTCTTTTCATGAGATCACAGGTCAAGCCAGGGATGACGGTTTATTTTCGTCATGTTGAAGGTAGTGCAGCAATCCATCCATCTTATTCTAAAAATCCAAATAAAATAGTTTATTTTTGCAAAAAATTAAACAATGGAACAATCAGATACTATTATTGCATTAGCTACTTCATCAGGTGTTGGTGCAATTGCTGTTATCCGTTTATCAGGAAAAGATGCTATTACAATTGTCAATAAATTTTTTAAATCTAAATACAGTAATAAAAATCTAACAACAGTAAAATCACATACCATCCATTTAGGAAATATAGTTGATGATACTAGAATTATTGATGAAGTACTTGTTTCCGTTTTTAAAAATCCAAACTCTTATACAGGTGAAAATGTTGTAGAAATTAATTGCCATGGTTCCGTTTATATCCAACAAGAAATTATTCAATTATTTCTAAAAAATGGTGTTAAAAACGCTGATCCAGGTGAATTTACTTTAAGAGCATTCATAAATGGTAAAATGGACTTGAGTCAGGCCGAAGCTGTTGCCGATTTAATATCTTCCAACTCAGCAGCGTCACATCAGGTTGCCTTACAGCAAATGAGAGGTGGGTTTAGTAATGAAATTCAAAATTTACGTGAGCAATTATTAAATTTTGCAAGCTTGATTGAGTTGGAATTAGATTTTGCTGAAGAAGATGTAGAATTTGCTGATAGATCACAATTCACAGATTTGGTAAATAAAATTAGTCAAGTTTTAAAACGATTGATAGATTCATTTGCTTTAGGTAATGTATTAAAAAACGGAATTCCCGTTGCAATTGTTGGTGAACCTAATGTGGGTAAATCAACTCTTTTAAACGCCCTATTAAATGAAGAAAGAGCCATTGTTAGTCATATTGCAGGAACAACAAGAGATGCCATTGAAGATGAAATTAATATTGAAGGAGTTACATACCGTTTTATTGATACAGCTGGTATAAGAGCAACTGAAGATTTTGTAGAGAATATTGGGATTAAAAAAACTTTTGAAAATATTGAAAAAGCACAATTAGTACTTCATTTAATAGATAGTACTAAAATTGATGAATTACAAGACCGTATTTCTGAATTAAAAAATAAGTATCCTTCCAAGAATTTACTTACCATTGTCAACAAAGCAGATTTATTAACCGATGAAGAAATCTCTGTTCTAAAATCTAATTATTCAAATATTATTATTCTTTCTGCTAAACAAAAAACAGGAATATCCAAATTAACTACTACCCTTACAAACCTTGCAAATAAAGGCGCATTGAGTAATAACGAAACAATTGTAAGTAATTCTCGTCATTTTGAAGCCTTGAACAATGCTTTTAACGCTATAAAAGAAGTTCAGAAAGGGATTGATCAAAATGTAAGTACTGATTTATTTGCTATTGATATTAGACAAGCTTTATTTCATTTAGGTGAAATCACAGGTGAAGTCACCACAGAAGATTTACTTGGAAATATTTTTGCTAATTTCTGTATCGGTAAATAAAACCCTAATTATCAATCTATTACAACAATCATCTTTACTAAACCATCAAATTAAAATTACATTTAGTTATTAAATCCTGCCCTCTTTATTTTTAAAAGATTTCAAATATTCACTCGGTGTTTGATCGTAAAGCTTCTTAAAGCAGGTTCTAAAATACTTCGGATCTGAAAACCCTACCATAAATATAACTTCCGTAATAGAATATTTCCCCAATTTCAACAACTCTAAAGATTTTTTCAAACGAATAGTCCTAATAAATTCAGAAGTTGATTGACCCGAGATTGATTTAATTTTTTTAAATAATGCAGATCTACTTAAACCAATTTCCAAAGAAAATTTTTCAACAGAGAATTGAGTGTTATCCATATTTTTATTTATTATTTCAATAGATTTTTCTATAAAATTTTGATCTAATTTATTAGATAATTCTTTCCATGAATTTTGATTAGTATCAGTTTTAAAATTTTTAACCCATTGCTGTTTTGTACGCAAGAGATTATCAACTCTTAATTTTAGTATTTCAATATTAAAAGGTTTCAAAATGAATGAATCCGCACCCGTTTCTAAGCCTTCCTTTTCATTTTCAATTCCGGCTTTTGCAGTAAGAATAACAACAGGAATATGACTCGTAGTAATTTCGGTTTTAATTTTCTTACACATTTCTATTCCATCCATTATAGGCATCATTAAATCACTAATAATAATTTCTGGAGTTTGTTCTAATGCAATTTCTAATCCAACTTTACCATTATTTGCAGACAAAACATTATAATCTTCACTAAAATATCCTACTAAATATTCTTGTAATTCAGGATTATCTTCAACTATTAAAAGTGTTGATTTATCCTCACTAACTTCACCATTAATGTTATTTTTATTTTGAGATTCTAGTATTCCATCCTTTATTTCTTCAATCTCGTTTTTAGTATATCTAAAATTATATTGCTGTGGTTGCAGCTCAATTATAGAGTCATTCGAATAAGCAGATCTGGATATAGGAATACTAAAAGTACAAGTAGTTCCTTCATGAATCTCACTTTCAATTTTAATATCTCCTTTATGAATTTCAACCAAATGTTTGGTGTAAGCTAATCCCAAACCTGAACCTATATGAATAGAGTTATCTTCTTTTTTAGCTTGATAAAACCGTTCAAAAACACTTTCTAATTCATCTTTTGGAATTCCCATTCCATAATCAATTACTTTAATAATAGCTTTTTCTATATTATCAATAGTTTCTTTCTCCAGTGTTATTTTTATACTCTTACCTTTGGGAGTATATTTAAAAGCATTTGACAATAAATTATATAAAATCTTTTCAACCTTGTCATTGTCGAACCAAGCATCTAAAGCTTCCTGTTCATTTATAAATAAAAATTTAATATCTTTTTCAATTGCAACATCTTCAAAAGCATGAAATACTTCACCTATAAAATTTGATAAATCTCCATTTTGAACAATTAGATTAACATTCCCAGATTCTGCCTTTCTGAAATCCAGTAATTGATTAATTAATTTCAACAATCGCACAGAGTTTTTATACATTATAGAATTTAATTTCTGCAAATACTTTGGATCTGTATTACCTTTCATTATTTGCTGTAAAGGCCCAATAATTAGAGTTAAAGGCGTTCTTAACTCATGAGAAATATTTGTAAAAAATTGAAGTTTCATTTGATTAATCTCATCAGACTTCTCATGTAAAGCACTTTCCAGTTCAAGTTCTCCCTGTAATCTAATTTGATGTAATCTAATTTTCACAAAAGCATATATAATAGCCATTGTAATTAATGAAAACAATATAATTGCCCAAACTGTTAAATACCAAGGATGTTTAATTGTAATAGCTATTTGTTTAGGCTCATCGGTCCATATTCCTGCACTATTAGATCCATAAACTTTAAAAGTATATTTCCCTGGAGGAACATTTGTGTATGAAGCAAATCTTCTATTATTTCCAGTGGCATATTGCCATTTTTCATTAAATCCTTCTAAAATATATTTATATTTATTTCTTTTAGGGTTTGAAAAATGCATACTGGAAAACCCAAATTCCATTGAGTTTAAATTATGAGGCAATACAATTTCTTCAGTTTTGTTAATACTCTTGGTTAAAATAATTCGTTTGTTTATCTCTTTTAAGGGCTTTACGGATTCATCAAACAGCTTAAAATCTGTAATTGTTAATTGCGGTTTATGATTGTTTGTAGATAAGTTATTAGGTAGAAAAAATGTAAAACCATTTACACCTCCACAGAGCATAATTCCTGATGATGTAAAAATCATGGCATTATCTTTAAACTCATTTACACTAAATCCATCCTGTTGTTCAAAATGTTTAATTTCACCAGTTGAAGGGTTTAATTTAGAAATTTCTCGAACATGAAGCATCCAAATATTACCCTCAAAATCTTCTTTTATTTGATAAACAACATTACTCGGTAATCCATTTTCTATAGTATAATGTTTAAAACTTAATTGATTATTCTTAGAAACTTCAATCCTATTTAATCCTCCTCCAAATGTACCCACATAAAGTTTCCCATCTCTGGCTTCAAAAACATCAAGCACATAATTATTACTTAAACTATTTTTATTTGAAGGTTCGTTTAAATAACGTTTAAAAGAGCTATTTCCTTGATTTGGTCTCTCCAATTTATTTAATCCACCAAGAGTACCAACCCATATGTTCCCATCATTATCCTCAAGAACATCCCGAACATAGCTATTTGATAAGCTATTTGGATCATTAGGTATTCTCTTGTAATTAATAGTTTTATAGGTTTCATTTTCCTTATCTAAAGACATTTTCACCAATCCACTATTCCAATATCCTACCCATATATTCCCTTCATTATCTTCTTCTAACCCAAATACAGGGTTTTTAATAAGTTCTCCTGTATTATCTGTTATTTTATCAAAGGTTTTAATATCAAAAGTATCGGTATTTTCACCATATTTAACTCTACTTAAACCCGATTTAGTTCCAACCCAAACAAACCCTTTTGTATCACTCATCAACCTTTTAACATCATGAAGTTCAGGAATATTAAGATTCTTCTTTTTCTTAGTTGTAAAATAATTGAACTTCCAGGGTTCTTTAGAAATATCATCAATACTTTGTTGAAGTTCACTACTTTTTAATATGGAAATTCCTCCCTTATCTTGATTTCCTAACCAGATATTACCTTTAAGATCTTCAGAAATAGAAAGAATAGGAAAAGAATGAAACTTTTCTCCTAAATTTGGTCTTAAAAATTCATTTGAGTTAAAAAAAGTATGATTTTCTAAATCGATTTTATACAAACCGTTGTTTAATGTACCTAACCATAAAACATTGGTTTTGTCAATTAAAATTTCCTGAGCTTGTTGTGAACTTATTAATTTTTTTAACTGAATATTCTGATTAAAATTAATAACCTTTTCAGAATTAATATCATAATTTAAAAGAAGACCATAACCGGCAATCCAAAGACGGTTATTCTTATCGACACTCATATTCAATTTCCTATAAACACTCGCAGTATTTTTCTTTTCATTTAAAGCTAAATCTATACGCTTCGTATTGATAACCTGAAGCTGATCGTCTAATTGAAGTTTTAATAATCGAAGTTTGTTACTAACTACCCAAATTGTATTCTTTGGGTATTCAAAAAAATCTACTGCATAATCCTCCCCAAAAAGAGGTTCTCGTACACCTGTTTCTTCTATTTTAATTTTAGGAGAATCATTTTCATCAGAAATATCAACTTGATATAATTTGATGTTCCTATTAGGAGTTAAAAACCAATGTTTTCCATTGATTGCTGGTTGAATGTTTTTTATTCTTAAATCAAAATCATCAATATCAGTTAACTCTATATCAAAAAGTAATTTCCCTTCATCAGTAACCCTAAAAAATTTAATTCCTTTAACTGTATTAATAAAAAACACTCCAGATTCAGCCTGATAAATATTGTTAATTTCACTAAAATAATTATCTGCAGCTGAGTTGTTAAAAAAAACATCTATTTTTCCAGTATCTGGGTTAATTCTATTTAAACCTGCTTCTGTTGTACCAGCCCAAACAAAGCCATCTTTATCTTCAAATAATTTAACAATAATATTACTGCTTAATCCTTCCGAATTAGCTTCATATTTAAAATGCTCCATTGAGTATCCATCATACTTATCAATTCCTCCATAGGTTCCTATCCAAATAAATCCATTTTTATCCTGAATGATACTTCTAATGGTATTTTGAGACAAACCATCTTCTCCAGAAATTTGATTCAATCTCCATTGACAATAAACCCCATGATTACACAAAGAGATTGTGAAAATAAATAATATAATTCTTAGTGATTTTATCATTTTTTGATTCTAACTTTAAACCATGCTATAAAGATAAATATATTAAAGTTGGTTTTGAAATTATTAATTTTTGATAATTGGTTTCGTTAATTCATTCACTCTTAAAATGTATAAACCTTTGGGTAATTTTGTTAGGTTTAATTGAATAGAATTACCTTCTAACACATTCTTCTCTAATCTAATTTTCTGACCTAATTGATTGAATAGTTCTATATTTTTTATCTCTTCATTTGAACGTACACTAATAATTTCTGAGGCAGGATTTGGGTATACTATTATCTCATTTAATAAATAAATTGTTTCGAAATATTCACCTTGACAGTTTTTATCGGTATTAACTTTTAAACTATTTTGATTTGATGTTAATTCCAAACTAATTTGAGATGAGGTTGTAGTTAAAATTGCTCCATTTAAATTAATAGTATATTCCTTACCTCCTCCCAAACTCAATTCTACCATTTTATCTTTAACATTAATTTTTGAGCTAACTGATAGTTCTTCAGGTTCAATAATTGAAAATCTAAAACACTGATTGTAATCAGCCTGATTTTCTATGGAGATACACAGTTCATAACTTCCAGAAGAAAGGTCTGTAATATCTACATTCTCATTAAATTCATAAATTTCATGTACACCTTCACCGTTAAGTGTAGCCCTATAATTTAAAGTTTCATTTGCTGAAATAGATACAATTCCATTATTACTGGATTTACAAGTTTCACCAGTAATAATTATTTTGAAATTATCGGCAGATAAAGTTTGCAGTCCGCATCCGTTTTCATCAACTTCTGTACCAGCCGTGGTATTTGGACATAAATCTTTATCATTGGAAATACCATCTCCATCGTCATCAAATCCAATACCAAGCAAAGCATTCTTTACGTTTTCGACCCATTTTGAAGAATCAACTGTACCATTAGAATAATAATTAATTACTGACGAATGATCTGATCTTTTATTAATTGTTTTGTTTGAGTCATTCCCGGCATCCCATGCTGCAAAGGCAAATCCACTTTCAATTGCCAGTTCCGCAACATAGTGATGATATTCCTCTCTTGAAGCATCTTCAGGACCTCCAAAATCACCATATTTACCTGTGCTATATTTGAATCCATTTTCATTATCAGCCCCAAATTCACCAACCAGAATTGGTGTATTCACACTCTTAGCCCAATTTTGAACTTCGCTAAAATGGTTATCAATTTCATTCTTATCTGTATCACTTCCCCAAACAAAATCATTTTTATTCTCACGTGAAGAAACCGTAAAATCTCTCGGTAAATAATAGTGAAACGTGGCTATTAAATTTGAATCACTTTCCAAAATACTCGGGTTAATTTGTAGTGGCGCTTCATAAGCATTTTTACCTCCTCCTGTAATTATAATAAAACGAGTTGTATTGTTATCCCCGGTATTCCTGATTATATTAATAATATCTGAATTTAAAACATTCATATCATCAGCTCCCAAATCAAAATAAGGCTCATTTATAACTTCAAATATTAAATTTTCTGAATAATTCTTGAAACGCTCAGCTATTGTAGTCCATATAGCTCTAAATTTATGGTTGTCTGCTGCTCTTTTTGCTGATGAAGGATGTGTAAATTCATTTTTAGAGCTATTAAAAGTATGAATAAATTCATTTTTTAGAGTAGCACCATGAAAATCTAATACTGTAACTAATCCGGCATTTAATGACCAATTAATTACTTGTTCTATCCTATCTAAATAATTTAAATCTACAATATAATCTGTTATAGTTCCATTGTAATTATTTGCTGTACTTGATTCTGTAGAATAAGCAGATGTGTTTCCCGTTGTTCTATTCCCATAAAAATCCATTGGAATTCGAACATTGGTAAAACCAGCATCAGCTACATCTAAAAAATATTGTTCAGTTGCCTTTGCAGACCAATTTCCCTCTACAGGAGCACTAAATACATTCCCTAAATTTATTCCACGCCCCATTTTTTTAATCATATCATGAGCTGATATATTTGAATCTTCATAAGCTCCGATATCAGAAAGTCCATCAATTCTTCCGTTTCCTAATATATCATCAGTTAAAGATTGAACAGTATTACTTGCGTCAATAGCAGGTGAATTTGATGTTAAGTTATAATTTCCACTAACAGGATCTTGTAATAAAGGATTTATTTCTGACCAACCATTTGAATAACTTCCTAAATTTCGTTCAATATTTTCTTCACCATTTTCATTATACAATATATTAGATTCAATAACCAAGTTCGTCACAGGGTTTGCTAATATTCCTAAAGCCCAATGATCTGGCTCGGCATAACTGATGTTGTTTTTTACACTTACATCATCAGCATTATTTATTCCTATTCCACCTGCTGCACTATCATTTGTTGTTCCATTTTTATATAAAGTATTGTGTTCTATATTCGCACGATTGGTGAAGTGACAAACGATTCCAGAAGCTCCATTATATGCAGAAATATTGTTTGAAACCTGAATATATCCATGTTCATAGGTACTATTTCTGGTTAAAAATAGTCCAGTACCCTCATCTATGACAAAATTTAAAAAGGATTTTGATGAAGCAAAAGAAACCATTCTATTTTCGTTGTGATGCACATAATTTTTTTCCAAAATAATTTTAGGTCCTTTAAATAAATCGCCTTCTGGAATCACAGTTGCTTCAGCAACTGTAACTGCACCTGATCCTGCTGTGGTATAAAATGTACAATTATAAACTTCATTGTTAGATATGGTTACATAATCACTTCCATTTGATCTAATACCTGAACCTGGAGTATCTCGAACTATATTATTTCGAATAATTATATGATGAGATTTACTTGCAACAATACCTTTGCCAGAAAAATAACTTGGTTTAGTTAAATTTTTTGGTTCTTTGGGTATTTTATCTCCTCTTTTATAAGGGCTTGGATTTGGATAATTAATACCAATTTCATCTTCCAAATTATAAATTAATCCGTCATCTTTATTAATATATAACCCCCAAGCATCATTAGCTTTATCTTGTGTTATACTATCCGAAATCCCTTTTACTTCAAATCCTTCAAAAATAATATATGATGCATTTGAAAACAATACACCATAAGTACCGTCAAACTCTAACAATACTTTTTCATTTGGAAAAGGCTTAAATGTTATATAATTTCCCTCTTCTCCATTCACAGTTATTTTTGCCAGATTCTTACCTTCCCAAATATTCCCGTCATTAAAATCAGAATTTCTATAGGTTCCTTCATGTACAAATACAGTATCACCAGGATTAGCTTGTTTTGCAGCATGATCAATACTTGAAAACGGATTTAATTCTGTTCCATCACCAATTAAATCATCACCATCAACTGCCACATGCCAATTAGTTTGACCAAATGAAATATTGACAATTAGAAAAAAACAAATTAAAATAATATATTTCATACTCATTGATTTCAGCTATTAAAAATGGGATTTATTTCCTTTAAGATTTGATATGCAAATTTCATAAAGTATGATTAAATTAAAGGGAATAATGAATTTAAAATAAGGAGATATGGATTAAATGAAAAAGCCCGTAAGAAAACTTACGAGCTTTTGGAATACAAATACACTTTATACCAACTACGAAAATACATTTTTTATAAAAACCATTTACGTTTTACTATGTAACAGTCTTATTAACTCAACTATTTAATGATAAAATATTTTAAAGTATCTGAATTATGATTTAAAAAGTCTAATGTTTCTTCTTCGATTTTATGGTTGGTTCTCCTTTTAAATAACCTAAAGAAGTTAAAAACAAATCCATTTCCTTAACTGTTTTCACAAAGTACTCTCCTTTATTAAAAAAAGAATGTTCTTGGTCTTCATATAAAAACAAATCAATTCTACTTCCAACTTCTTTCATTCTTTTTTCATATTCCTTTGAAGATGCTACTGGTGTGGTTTTATCTTTTGTTCCAAAAAACACTATTGTTGGTGGTGCTCCAACAGAAATATTATGAAGCGGTGAAATTTCAAGATGTCTACCTTTCATTCTTCTAAAACCAAATCCGTTTTTACTATTGTCATAAACCGGATTGAATAGCACTAACGCATTCGGTTTTGAACTTATAGATAAATCTTCAGTTGCTTCTTCCAAACCAATAATATTCCCACAAGCTGCCGCTAAATGTCCACCTGCTGAGCCACCTCCTGAAGCAATCATTTTAGGATTTATGTTGAGCTCTTTAGCATGTTTCCTAACATATCTAATTGCCGATTTTGCATCTCGTACTGCATCAAAAGGAGTTGTTCCATGTGTATTTTTCAATCGATAATCAACCGATATAGCTATCATTCCTCTTGAAGCCAAATACCTACTTTGTCTTTGAAAAGCTTTATAATTACCTCCATTCCATCCTCCTCCGTGAAAAAACACAATAGCAGGGTAATCCTTGTTATTTATAAAATCTTTAGGCTGATATATGTGTAATTTTAAAGATATAGTATCAACTTTTTTATATTCAACTGTAATTGGTTCAATTTTATATATTTTCTTTTGAGCGAAACAAATTTTCACATTAAAGAATACTATGACTATAATAATTATCTTTTTTATCATTTTTTCAAATCTATTTTTTGTTTTTAACATATGCATTTACACTCTTTCTCCAATCTTTAATTAGATTTAAAAGTTCCTTTCTTTTTTCAGGCATTTGTTCTGAAAGATTATTTTTTTCGCCAATATCATTTGAAATATTGTACAATTCAACACGACCTTCTTCATAAAAATCGAGTAATTTATAATCTCCTTTTCTAACAGTTGTATTTGCTCTATCTCCTGTACTTTTAGGTCTTGACATTGGTGAATGCCAAAATACAGGTCTTTCAGGATCAACTTGACCACCTTTTAAAACATCTGAAAAACTTACTCCATCTAAAATTTGTTCTTGTTGTACTGGCAGATTAACCATATCAATTAAAGTAGGGTAATAATCGGTTCCCGTTACAACTGTATTTGTACTTGATTTTGATGTTACTCCTGGCCATTTTACGAACATTGGGACACGAAGTCCTCCCTCATAATTATGTCCTTTCCCTGCTCTCAAAGGTAAATTGGAAGTTGCCAATTTTCGTTTATTACCTCTATTTGACAATCCGCCATGATCTGAAGTAAACACAATTATTGTATTTTCTGATAAACCTAATTCTTCTAATAAATCTGTAATTTTACCAAAACTTTCATCAATGCTCTGAATCATCGCAGCATAAGTAGCATTATCCTGATATAACTTGGTTTCACCAGTATCTCCAACTTTTACATATTTTGCTTCATTAGGAACAGGGTTTTCTTTTAGTTTATCTCTGTAATATTTTTCATATTCCAATTTCCCTTCAAAAGGAGTATGAACTCCATAATGAGATAGGTACACAAAAAATGGTTTATCTTTATTTTCTTTTATAAATGAAACTGTTTTTTTAGTTAAATGATCTGTAAGGTAACCACCTTCTTCAGCATCATCCAAACCTTCAATATTTTTCTCTCTTCCATTTCCATTCTTTTTATTTTTTTGAATGTTGTATGGATAAAAATAACTTTTAGGAGCTCCTGCATGACCGCCACCAAAATTATAATCAAACCCCTGATCTTCTGGATAAACCTCATCCGATGCTAAATGCCATTTTCCTGCAAAAAAAGTAGTATATCCTCCTTGCTTAAATGCCTTACCTATACCAAATTCAGATTTTTTAAGATTTCCAGCATCTTTTCCGCCTTTACCAGGTATTCCCATTCTTGCAGGGTATTTACCTGTAATCATGGCAAAACGAGAGGGAACACACCTTGGGTGTGCTGCATAAGCTTGTTCAAATTGCATACTTTCATTTGCAATTTTATCAATATTAGGTGTTTCATAAAACTTACTACCCTGATAACTTGTATCCATCCAACCAAAATCATCAACTAAAAAAAAGATAACATTTTGTTTAACAGATGAATTTGAAGTTTTACTGTTTTTGTTTAATGTAATACAGGAAATGAACCCAAAGAACAATACGAGTACAAGAAGTTTTTTCATTTATTTAATTTTTTATGACTTTCAATTATATGCTATAAATCAAATTTACCTGGTAACTTATCAAGATATTTTGATTTCAGTTCTGCTTTTAACTCATTTATCTTTGTTGCGTATTTTGGATTATTTATTAAGTTGTTTAGTTCCTTTGGGTCATTTTTTAAATCGTAAAACTGATCTGGATCACTAAAATTAGGCATCGTTCTGTAAGCCGCATTTTCTGCACCTCCACCACCAGGAAACATTTCTAATTGTCCGTATGGAGCCGAGGGATCATTTGAAATTCCATGCTCACCAAAAGACTCTCTAAATTTCGTATATTCATCTAACATCACTTTACGTTCTGCCAATGTTTTATTTGTTGCCCACTCAGGATAACGAACTGCATAGTATTTAAAGTCATCTTTAACAATTGCTCTTGCATACCCTAATTCATGATACATTGAAGTACGTCCTTCATAATCTTTTCCTTCTAATGCGTCCTTAAAGCTAAATCCATCAAATTTATTTAAATTTTTAGTATCTCCTGCCAAATCAAGTAACGTAGGTAAAAAATCTACATTTGATACGGGTACTTCACAAACCTTACCAACATTAAATCCTCCTTTTTTCCAAATAAACGCTTGTGAATTAACACCTCCTTCATAAAGAGTTCCTTTTGAATCTTGACCGTGATCATTAAAAAACACAATAATGGTATTGTCAAGAACCCCTTCTTTTTCTAATTGATTATAAAGTGCTCCAACGGCATCATCTAACCATAATACATTTTCCTTATCTCTTCCTTCGAGTCCTGCTTCTTTAATTCTTTTTTGTAACAATTCAACAGGAGGCTGAGGCAATACTAAAGGTGGTACATCCAATATACCTTTTGGAGTTATTCTTCTATCCGCTTTCCAGGCATGCTCTGCATCTAAAGGTCCATGAGGTAATGTGGTGGCAATATATAATAAAAATGGATCCTCTTTATAATTCTTAATAAATTCAACTCCACCTTCAGCAATCCAGTCCATATTTTGATAAGCAAGCGCTCTAATTCCTAACCAATTAGGATTATTGTGATATAACTTATCAGCATAATCAAAGCCACAGCTTCGTATATCTTCTTGCAATTTTTTAAATCTAAATTCTAAACCATCCTTAATAACCGGGTTATTTGGATCTGCCTTTAAATCTGGTTTTGCACCTTCCCCAACTTGTGATAAACTTTCTACAATGTGATTTTTACCTACAAAACCTGTTTTATAACCAAGTTCCTGAAAATATGTTCCCATTGTTTTGTCTTCACCCGGAACAATAAATGAATTCCATTGAATCACAGTTTGACCATCGTTTTCTTTGGTAAAATCAGTAAATTCCTTATTTACAGCTCTACTTGCATAATTCCCTGTTAAAGAATTATACCTACTTGGTGTACAAACTGGAGAAACAACAGTCATATTATCCATCCAAACACCCTCATTCACTAACTTATCAATATTTGGGGTTAAGTTTAAATTTTCATTATTCGAATTCCTACCTTCTGGAGTATTATTGAACATCCATGGATACATATCATCCGCAATAAAAAAGATAATATTTGGTTTTTTCGCATTATTTTCTTTTTGTTTGATCTTACCTTGTGAACAAGCAGCAATTGAAAATATTGTTAACAGTATAAAAAATAATTTATTTATGGTTTTACTCATAAGTTCTATTGGTTCTTTTGTTGTACTTGATTTATTTTATTTAATCTCTTCCTTTAACAGAAAATCTTTTGGTAAAATTAGCTCTACTTCCTGCCTGATTTAGGGGGATATGATTCTATTAAGGGGTAATATGTTTTTAATTCGTCCTACATCATAAATCCAATAAAAAATTATGTTTTTTTTAAATATATTTGATCAAAGGAGTCATAATTGATATGATTTCATAAGAGAATAAACATAAATTAATAAATATTTTCAGAGACAATAAATACCTATCAAATGAAAAAAATATCATTACTAATAATCGTTCTTACAAGTTATATTGTACATGCCCAATCTCCTGTTGAGATCAACGGTTCCTTATCTGTTAAAGGAAACCAAATTGTAAATTCTGAAGGAACTCCAGTGAGTTTTGCTGGAAACAGTTTCTTTTGGTCGAATACTGGATGGGAAGGCGCTCCGTTTTATAATAAGCATGCCGTTAAATGGCTAAAAAATGATTGGAAATCAACTATTGTTCGTTGTGCAATGGCTGCTGACCCAGAAATCGAAGGAGGTTATTTAGATGACCCAAAAGGCAATATTAAAAGAGTTAATAAAGTTGTTAAAGCTGCAATTAAACATGGTTTATATGTTATAATTGACTGGCATTCACATCATGCCGAAGATAATGAAGCTGAAGCGATTGAATTCTTTAAAAAAATGGCTAAAAAATTCGGGAAACACCCTAATATTATTTACGAAATATATAATGAACCCTTAAAAATTTCTTGGGATGATGTTATAAAGCCTTATTCTGAAAAAGTAATTACTGCCATAAGAGAAATTGACAAACATAATTTGATTGTTGTTGGTACTCCTAAATGGTCACAAGATGTAGATGTTGCATCAAAAAATCCAATTACTGGATTTTCAAATATTGCTTATACACTTCATTTTTACGCAGGAACTCATAAAGTAGGGTTGAGAAAAAAAGCTGAGGTTGCATTGAACAATGGCATTGCATTAATGGTGACAGAATGGGGAACTGTAAATGCAAATGGAGACGGAGGTGCAAATTCTAAATCAGTAGCTGAGTGGATGCATTTTATGAAAAAATACAACTTAAGCCATTGTAACTGGGCTGTAGATGATAAAAAAGAAGGAGCCTCTATAGTACATCCAGGCTCAAACCCTAAAGGTAAATGGAAAGAAAAAGATTTAACAGAATCTGGGAAATTAGCAAAAGAATATATTTCTAATTGGGATAAAAAATAATATAAGTTTCATTGTTTTACATCATTTATAAAAGCCATCATATATATCTTAGAAATATATGATGGCTTTTTTTATTTCATTATTTCATGATTCAACTTCACAGGTGATGTACCTTTAAATTCTATGGCTCCTGTCAAAGCTTCAACAACTGCTTTTTGTGAGAAAGAATCGATACTATAAGCATTTATACGGATTGCTGCATTATCAAAATAAAAGTTTGCATAATAGGGATTACTATAAGATATGGCTATTATTTTTTCTTGTGGAATCATACCCATTGTCCACAAACCTAGAGCTTCTTTATCTTTCAACATTGATGAACCTAAAGGATTAAAATATCTATTCTCAAATGCCACAATAATTTTATCATAATTGTCAAAAAAATCAATTTTATCCTGCCATTCAAAAAACTGTGGATTGTGTAGTATCGTATCAGCAACAAATCCTTTTTCGTTTAATAATTTTTGAGTATAAGCAAATTCATTAGTCTTATCATTATGACTTAAATTTACTATTGCAATTCTTTTTGTAGATGAAGGACTTAAAGGAATTTCATTATTAGTATCAGCAAGTAAAGTAACAGCATCATTGGCTACTTTAGTTGCTGTTTTTTTTATTTCTTTAACTTCCTTTTCACTCATTTGATATAGAATATCTTCTTTTTTATCAAGTAAATCAAATTTTTCACGCACTCCCCAAATTCTTTCAACTGCATCATCTAATCTAGACATTGGAATTTCTCCTCTTTTAATCCTAACTTCTACGGAGTCCATATATGAAAGGGCTGGCCACAAAACCAAATCTACACCTGCCTTGAAAGATTGAATAGAGGTTTCCAGTTCATTTTTATAATATCCGCCAACACCACCCATATTAAGCGCATCGGACATAATTACTCCATTAAATTTCATTTTACCCTTCAATAAATCAACCATTAACTCTTTAGATAATGTTGCAGGAGGATACACACCTTTTAATTTTTCTTTTTGATATGCAGGAAAACGAATATGACCTACCATTATACAAGGTATTCCATCGTTTATTAAATTTTGATATAACTTTCCAAAACTTCCATTCCATTCATTCAAAGAAAGATTATTTGCTGAAGTTATAAAATGCTGATTCTTCATTGTTGCTCCATCTCCAGGAAAATGCTTTATTGTGGAAACAACTCCTTGTTTTTTCATTCCTCCAATTTGTGCCTTTAATAATGGGTAAGCTCTATTAGAATTATCCGATATAGCTCTCTCTACAACAAGATTTTGAAGTGGATTTATATTTAGATCCGCAACTGGATGTAACAACCAATTGATCCCTAAAGTATTTGCTTCCTTTGCAATACTGTTCCCATAATTCTCAGCTAATTTAGGACTGTTTGCAGCTCCTAATGACATTTCAACAGGCATATGGGTATATTCAGAATAGGTACTTCCGACACCACGTTCAAAGTCTTCAGTAATAATCAGAGGAAAGCGTGAAGCATTCTCATATTTAGTAACAGTATTCTTTATATTGGGGATTATATTTTTTCTGGGTTTCACATTTAAAAATTTCCAATCAGGAATAAAAACTCCACCAACTGGATATTGTTTCATCATGATATCAATAGAACCATATTTTGTAAGTTGCTCTTCATAATAGGCTCTAATAATCATAGTTTGCCCTATTTTTTCTCTCACGGATAAACTTTTCCAAGTAGTATCTGTAGGTTTGAAATCATATGAAACTGCTTCAGGTAAATTTATTTCTATATTTTTTGAATCAATTTTATGATTACAGCTTACAGTAATAACTAAAACAAGAATGCTTACTAATAACCAAAATCTTTTTGAATGATTTTTCATAATATCAACAATAATTTCTTTTGAATATTTTTTTAAAAAAGAAAGCAAGAAACCACACTAAAGTAGTTTCTTGCTTTTCTTTATCAACTTAATAAAATTAACCTAAAACTACTTTTATAGCATATTCCTTTCCTTTTTCAAGAACCGGAATTACTACTCCTTCAATGCTTTTTCCATCAATTGTTATTTCTTTAACTCCTTTAGAAACATGATTAGGATTTAGCACTTCAATATTTAAGGTATACCCTCTAAATTTTCTTTTCACTTTAAATCCATCCCATTTTGTTGGAATACAAGGATCAATTAAAAGTCCTTGTAACGCAGGTCTAATACCCAATATATGCTGTGTAATAGCTGCATAATTCCAAGCTGCTGTTCCTGTTAACCACGAATTTTTAGCTTCTCCCGGTTTAAAAGCGTCTTTACCTGCAATCATTTGAGAATATACGTAAGGTTCTGTCTTATGCAATTCTTGAATGTCTTCAATAAACGCTGGAGCTATTTTAGTATAATAGTCATAAGCCATATCTCCACGGCCTAATTCTGTTTCACCAATCATAACCCAAGGATTATTATGACAAAATAT
>Ga0193952_1000132_pt1 | contig 31398 bp, 32 predicted proteins | sample BB_3_MG_FD_140368 | JGI IMG/M metagenome (GOLD analysis project Ga0193952, IMG submission 140368) | Microbial mat bacterial communities from the Broadkill River, Lewes, Delaware, United States - BB_3_MG | ecosystem: Environmental > Aquatic > Freshwater > River > Microbial mats | place: USA... | reverse complement strand
CTGTCCTCCTTTACCTGGTGTTACTCCACCAACCATTTTTGTTCCATAAGCTATGGCTTGCTCTGAGTGAAAAGTCCCTTGTTTACCAGTAAAGCCTTGGCAAATTACTTTCGTTTCTTTATTGATTAAAATGCTCATCTTTTTTCACTCTCTTACTTGGCCACTTCGACAACTTTCTTGGCAGCATCTGCCAAACCATCCGCACTGATAATGCTCAAGCCACTTTGTGCCAGTTTTTCTTTTCCAAGATCGACATTCGTCCCTTCTAAACGCACAACAACAGGAATTTCTAAGCCGACTTCTTTCACTGCCTGAATAATGCCATCGGCAATTAAATCACAGCGAACAATTCCACCGAAAATATTTACTAAAATCGATTTTACTTCTTTTGATGACAAAATAAGTTTGAAGGCTTCAGCAACACGTTCAGGTGTTGCGCCGCCTCCAACATCTAAAAAGTTAGCCGGAGAACCTCCGTTTAATTTGATTAAATCCATGGTTGCCATCGCGAGACCCGCACCATTAACCATGCAACCGATATCACCATCTAAAGCAATGTAATTAAGCTGGTGTTCAGACGCTTTTGCTTCCCGAACATCTTCTTGACTCATATCACGCATTACAACCAGGTCTTTCTGGCGGTAAAGAGCATTTGAATCGATATTTACTTTCGCATCTAAAGCAAATAATTGATTTTCAGCCGTTCGAATCAAGGGATTAATTTCAATTTGGGAAACATCTTTATCTAATGCCAACTGATAAAACGCCTGCATCATCTGACCGAGTTCCTTAAAGGCTTCAGCTTTTAAACCCAAAGCAAACGCCACTTCTCGACACTGATAAGGCATTAAACCAACAGTTGGGTCAATATGTACCGAAAAAATCTTCTCCGGAGAAGTCTCTGCGACTTCTTCGATATCCATTCCTCCAGCGGCTGATACGACAAATGTATGCGTACGAGTCACTCGATCAACCAATAAACTTAGATACAGCTCGTCTTCAATATTCAGAGTTTCTTCAATCAACAGACTGTTGATAGGTAACGCCTTGCCTGCCGTTTGTATCGTTGCCAATTCTGAGCCCAATAAACTCGCCGCAACGGTATTGGCTTCGTCTAAGGTTTTCACCAATTTCACACCGCCGGCTTTACCTCGCGCGCCTGCATGAATCTGAGCCTTAACTACCCAACCATCAGAATCAATGGATTGCATAGCGGGCTCAAGCTGACTAAGTTCAGTAATTAATTGCCCTTTAGGCACTGCAATTCCATATTCAGTAAACAACTGCTTGGCTTGATATTCATGTAGATTCATTAAAACAAAATCTCCGCAGGTCAAAAGTTGGGATGCGATGACCTTCACACAAAGGACTTCTCGAATTCATGCAAATCCATCGCAAAAAAAATTGCCAAATATTGTATTATCTTTTCATACCTAATGCACGAAACATCGGGGGTATGGGTTCGTTCAGCAACAAGCAAACAAAAACCTAAACTATAAACCCCCAATTTCATGATTAAAAAATTATATAGAAGTTAATTATGCGTTCACTATTGTTCTTTTTTGCCGTTATTGCTGTCTTTATCGTCGTCATGATTGCAGCTACCCGGATACAAACTTTGCGTTCTTCGATGAAAAAAAAGAATCCAAAGAAACCGTCAAAGGAAAAACCAATGGTGAAATGTTCCCATTGCGGAGTCTATCTACCGAAAAATGAGGCAATTACTGATAAGAATCAAACAGACTCAGTAGAACCACTGCCAGAAGAGTATTTTTGTTGCCAAGAACACCATGAAGCTTTCATAAAAGATAAATCAAATCATTAGTATCGTTGAGAACTCAAGCCTAAGAAGATTGAAACATACCTTTCAAAGCCAACTGGCGCTCTTCTTCAGGAAATTTTTCAATGGCATATCGAAGTGTTGTTCTGGACAGTTGTGAATAGTGCGCTTCTAGAAAACGTTTCAAGCGTTCCAGATTTTGTTTTCCCAGTTCTCGCAACATCCACCCAACCGCTTTTTGGATTAAATCCTCTTTATCGTCCAACAACCTTTCAGCAACATTCAAAGGTACGTCTAAACTATCTCGTCCAATAAAATACCAGCACGCTACCATTGCAATCCTTCTCTGCCAAAGCAGGTTTGAATTCGCCAACTCAAACAATATTTTTTCTGATCTTTTCTCGAAATGAAAAAGATACGCACCAACAATCTTATGGGCAGAAGCATCCACTAAATCCCAATTATTGACCTGTGAACTTTTTTCAAGATAAAGCATGTAAATACATTTTTGAGATTCGAAATCAAGCCGTGAAAACGCCTGTTCAAAATTAGAGACGAGTGCCAACAAAGCAAAATGCCTAACTTCATGAAAATTGGAATCGAGCAATTTTGAAAGAATAGGCAAAGGAATTGCAGAGTATTTTTTTAGTTGTGCGCGTATTTGAGGAAGGGTAACACCAAGAAATTGGTCAAATTCGGAATATTGACCCTGCCCAGTTTTAAAGAAACGCTTGGAAAGCTCAGCACGAACTGGGTCAGAAAGCTGAATGAGTGACGCTTCAATTTGATCAGCATAAACTTCTTCATCAACCGTCACATCACTACTTTGCATAAAATTATGATGCGTTCAATTAATCCAAAATATCTTCAATCTTGGCGGTAAACAACAAGGTAGCACCGGCCAAAGGGTGGTTAAAGTCCACCTCAACCTTATCATCATTTATAGTGAGAACCGTTCCAGGAATTTCATCGCCCGTTGGCGTCTGAAAACCAATGACCAACCCTTCTTGAAGCTCGATCGAACTTGGAAAATCCGACACATTCATGGTTTGCACATTTTCAGATTGCTTTAATCCAAAGGCTCTCTCTGGGCTTAGGGTAAATTTACCTTGAGTACCAAGCTCCAAACCAATTAATAGTTCTTCGATATTCGGTAATAAATTCCCATCACCAATGGTAAAAATCATTGGATCTTTCGAATCAGCCGTTTCAATGATTTCACCATCCATTAAAGCAAGCTCAAAACTTATGGCAATTCGGCTAGTTTCAGTCACACGAGGTAAAGGAGTTGTTTCAGAAGTCATAATTACACTGCATTTGTTATGAATTTTGTGTGTTTAGAAGCTTAAATAATTAGGTTTTACCAAAAAAGGTAAATGGTTGCTCAGGGATGTCTTGACAACGAATATGCCAGTTCAATTGATATTTGCAATTCCCCGAAACACAATCCAAAGAATTCTCTTTCAAAGTCCCTTGGGTAATTGCCTGTTCAGAAAGCTTGACATAACCTTGTTCACAAAGCGTGCGTGATTTGGCATGCAATGCGCGATTATCCAAATCTTGAATCGTATCGTTAATACTTCGGCTCAATCGGTATTCTTTTCCGTACTTCTTGTCGGCAATTGCTTCCAAAGAGCCTCCAAAACCACCTTTCTGCACTTCTTGGTCCGACAATTCCGTAACCTCAATCTCAACAAATGCTGACTGCAGCGACTCTTCAACCGAGTCAGAAAAATCCGCCATTTTTTCAATCCCAGAATCCAAGGTTGAGCAACCTTGCAATAACAAGCCTGAGGCAAAAATGGATGAAAGTAAGAGACTTTGTCGCTTTGGAATAGAGTTTGAAACCTTAAACATTGAAAATATATGCCTATGCGTAGGAGGCGCTTGAACTGGTTTCAAGCACCATGGATCACTAATGAATCACTAATCAATTATTAAATAATGAAATTTGGGAACTAGTCTAACAAAAAATTAACCGGCCGGTAAAAACTGCAACCGTTAAATTTCAGCTACTAACGCTTTGGAAACTCTTTAATGCCCTTTTCTTCGATAATATAACAAAGGTTAGTGTGTAACTTCTTACCATCCACTAAAAGAGAGGTTCCTTGAATATCCTCAGGATTTAATCGAACATCACCTTCGTAGACTTTGAGCAACTCTCCCGACATACAGCTATACAATTCAACGCGACGATCCAACCCCATCCAATCCGATTGAATGTTCTTAGCGCTGTTAGCGACCTTTTCACAGCCGGTTAACCCTATAACAGAACTGGCGAGCACAGTAGCAACGATTGAAACGCTCCAAATAGATTTTTTCATTCTGGTTCTCCTGAAACCGTCTCTTCAACCGTTTGCTTAACTGACGAAGCCGCACGCTTGGTCGCATCCCATGCGTTTTCATAAGTCTGTTTGTCGCTCAAAGTATCGGCAACCTCTCCTGCACCTTCCTTAACAGAATGATACGTTTCAGACTCTTGAACGGTTGTGACCACATCACTGACCGTTTCTTTCGTGCCTTCCCAAGCTTTTTGATACGTTTCTTTTTCAGTCAGGCTGTCAGCAACTTCACCGGCGCCCTGCTTAAGTTCTTGGTAGGTTTCAGATTCTTCGGTTTGTTGCGTCCAGCTTTTAACGGTTTCAGTCGTAGATTGCCAAATCGAAGAAGCTGTTTCTTTGGTATCTTCCCAAAGCCCAGCCTGAGCACCGCTTGAAAAGACAATCATTAAGCCAAACGTAGCTCGTTTAAGGTTGATGATTTTCCTTTTTTTTAACATGCAGTTCATTCCTCAATTGCTTATAACGATGCAGTATATTCCGCAACGGCTTGCATTTCTTCATCGGAAAGAGGTGCTGCCATTGGTGCCATCATGCCCGTAAGCGGACCAATTTGCTCACCGGCTTTATAACGTTTCAATTTATCGACAATATCAGCCACAGCCTGACCCGCTAGCTTAGGTCCAATTCCACCTTCTGCTTGAGCACCGTGGCAGCCTGCACAGGTTGCATAAACTTGTTGACCATTTACGGATGCCACAACTTCTTTGGCCGCTTCAACTTTTTCTACAACCTTTTCTTCAACTGCCTCTACCTTATCTTCCACAACAACTTCGCTTTCAGCTTCCTTTTTAACAACAGGGGTTTTTGGAGCGATTTCAGGCAAAGCTGATGCTTTTGCGGTTGATTCTTCAGCAACAGGTTCTGATTTTGGCAATGCTACTGGTTCAACCAGATTTTGCTTGGTTTGCTCAACTGGTTCAGGCTGTTTTACATCCATTGTGTTTTGTTGAGCGGTTTGATTCATTTCTGCCGAACCAGCATTCGAGGTTTCATTGTCATTACTACAAGCTGACAGAGCAAATACTGAACTTAGGGCAACACTTAAAAGTAAGCCTTTTTTTGGAATATTCAGTTCAAAAGTTTTATTAAGGGGTTTCGTAAAAGTTGTCATTTTCCCTCCTCTGGAAATTATGACCAAGCATTAAAGGTTTGTATTTAATCAATTCTAAATAACTCGTTTAATTTATGGCAAAGCCAGTTATTCAAAGTCGACTATTTAGGACACCTGAACTTGATAGTGCTAATACTTTATATTAGTTCGAAGTTTATCCCAAAATTTTATGTAAATAATTTGCTTTCCAATAAAGTCATCCATTTTAGACTAGCGCTTTTTTGCAAGTTTATTCAGTCCTAACAGTCAACGGCAACTATAAGATTTTAAGCCGTTTTTCCAAACGCTGAATTGAAACCGGTTGAATGGTTTTCATCGGCTGAGAAAACAGTGACACACGTAACTCTTCCAGTAACCAACGAATTTCTATGACCTCTTCGTTTTCTTGATAAACCGGATCTTCGGCTAACGACCTAAACTTATCCAAAATAGGCATGATTTGACGAATAGCCACCTGATCTTTATTTGGGTCTTGGTCAATTTTTTCAAGGCGTTTTTGTAATGCACTCAAATATCTAGGAATTTGTAAAAACCATTTTTCGGGCGTTTTTCGGACAAAATCCTTAGAAATTAAGCCATCTAACTGAGCACGAATATCAGCAATTGAGGCTAAACACCTTGGATTTACCCGGCCGGTAATTTGTTTTGCGACCTGCTGATGTGCTGTAAACAACTCTTTGAGATGTTTTGCAATCTCTTGCGCTTTCTCAATCCATTGCAGGCGCAAATTTTCTAATGCCGTTTCAAATTCACCCTGCTTGCGTATTAACTCAGGATGCTCGACAATTTTCAATAAAGCTCGATCAATCACCTGTTGAGTCAGTTCTTTACAAGTACCATAAGGTGCATAGCACAAACAGGCTTTTTGCATCGGAAGTTTCGCCTGTAGATATTTTTCCTTATCCTGCAACATTTGACGCAGCAATAAAATCACCGCTTCCCCATGCGCTTTGTTTGCTTGGCTTTCATCAGGAAAGACATCCAGCACAAATTGTAGATCTGAAATTTTAATATCTTTAACAGAATCTTTACCCTCAGGGGTACAAGTACCGGCCGGTTGTTGAACGTTTAACGCTGGATAAACCACCATTTGGGCACCATTATGTTTAATGGTTTTTTCCCGAGGTAGCTCTCCAAAATCCCACGTTTGAATCACTTGCATGTTTTTGGAAGATTGCGACTGATGCTTTTGAATCTGCTTTTCAACTAAGTGCTGATAATCCACCTTCAGCTTCTCTAAATCAGTACTTTGTGCCAGTCGTTTTCCTTTGGCATCTTGTAATTCAAAAAATGGCTGTAAATACATTGGCAACTCGACTTGTGCAAAATCCTCCAAACGAACTCGAGTTGTCGCATTGGAAGGCGCACGTCGATTCAATGCCCAAACCAGTTGATTCAAAAAAGGTACCGGCCGGTTATTTTCAGATTTATCCGCTGACATTTCCTGCAATACCAAATTAGCATAATGCGGTGCAGGAACAAATTGTTTACGCACCGATTTAGGCAACGATTTAATCAAATGCGCAATTTTTTCCGGTAGCAGTCCTGGAGTCAGCCACTCGAAAGACTGCGCATCTAACTGGTTCAATTGCGCTAATGAAATTTTAAATACAACGCCATCATTAACCTTTCCGGGTTCAAAGTGGTACTCCACTGGAATCGGGATTTGATTTTTAATTTGAACAGCATCTGGAAATTGCGCCAAACTGCCCGAATCCACCTCTTGTTTGAGAAGCTTCGACTTATCTAAAAATAACGATTTCCAGAGCGTCTCATTTTGCTTGGCTTTCTTCGCCCATTTTTCAAACGCTGGCTTAGAATAAATATGCGAGGGTATGCGTTTAGCATAAAACTGATAAATTTCTTCATCCTCTACCAAAAAGTCAGGGCGACGGAATTTAGCCTCTAAAGCTTCAATTTCTTGTACTAACTTCTGGTTGTGAACGAAAAATTCAACCTTTGAGAACAACTCTCCTTCGACTAAAGCGTGGCGCAGAAAAATCTTATGCGAATCCACTGGATTGATTGGGCCATAGTTACAATGGCGCCGGTTGACAATGGGTAAACCATAAAGAGTAATTGATTCAAATGCTCCAACTTGTCCAGTTTTTTTCTGCCAATGCGGATCGGTATAACTGTGCTTAATCAAATGCTTTGCGATTTTTTCAACCCAGCGAACATCAATCACCGCATTGGTTCGTGCAAACAGCTTTGAGGTTTCAACCAATTCAGCAGACAACAGCCACTTCGGACGTTTTTTGAAAAGCACCGAACTCGGATGAATGAACAATTTTGTGTTCCGAGAACCCAAGTAGGATTTTTCATCCTCACGCATGGCAATATTTCCTAGAAGGCCACTCATTAAAGCGCGATGTAATGCCATGGAGTGCACATCGCTCAGGCGTTCAGTGACTTCATTACCTTTTTTCACCTCTTCATATAAATGCAGTTCTCCAACCTTCATACCAATACGCTTCAGGCTTTGCGTTAACTGCATGGTCAAATCATGCCATTCGCGCATTCTTAAATAAGATAAAAAATTTGTCTTACATAATTTACGTAATTTGTTTTGTGAAAGATGACGTCGTTGATGCTCATAAAAACGCCACAAATTCAGATAAAAAATAAAATCCGAACGTTCATCTTCAAACTTTTTATGGGCTTGCCTTGCCGCTTGCATATTCGATTCATTCAAATCACGAGGGTCTTGAATACTGAGCACACTAGCGACAATAATAACTTCTGCCAAAACACCATTTTCTTCACCCGACAACACCATTTTGGCAACACTCGGATCAATTGGCAGCTTGGCAATTTTTCGTCCTTCCGGTGTTAAACGACGCTGTTCATCCAAAGCACCAATTTCTTGCAGTGTTCGATAACCATCGTTAACTGCTTTATCATTCGGCGGCTCGATAAATGGAAAACTTTTAACCTTACCTAATCGCAACTGCGCCATCGTTAACACGACATTCGCTAAAGAGGTTCGATGAATTTCCGGCGAGGTAAATTCTGGTCGGGATTTAAAGTCTTCTTCATCATAAAGTCGAATACAAATCCCTTCTGAAACACGACCACAGCGTCCTTTTCTCTGATTTGCCGAAGCTTGAGATATTTTTTCAATTGGCAGACGTTGAACTTTGGAGCGAACCGAATAGCGACTGATGCGAACCTGACCAGGATCGATGACATACTTTATTCCCGGAACGGTCAAAGAGGTTTCAGCCACGTTGGTACTTAAAATAATTCGACGTTTTTGTGAAAGCTCGAACACTTTATTTTGCTCGGCCATCGACAAACGCGCATAAAGCGGAACAATTTCAGTATTTTTCAGATTCCGTTTGCGAAGCGCTTCAGCGGTTTCTTTGATGTCGCGCTCACCTACTTGGAAAACCAAAATATCGCCAAATGAATCCTCTGAACCTAATTCATCGACTGCATCCACAATGGCGGTAGTCATATCCTGTTCAATTTGATTTCCGGCATCATCTTCATAGCTTGCCAAAGGTCGATAACGGACTTCAACAGGATAGGTTCTTCCAGATACTTCAACAACTGGTGGGCGCTTCCCATTAATCGTAAAATGCTCGGCAAAACGCTCAGTATCAATTGTTGCAGACGTCACAATGACTTTTAAATCCGGTCTTTTGGGCAAAAGTTGCTTTAAAATCCCCAACAGAAAATCGATATTAAGGCTGCGTTCATGCGCCTCATCGATAATAATTGTGTCGTATTGATTCAGGAATTTATCGTTTTGGATTTCAGCCAACAAAATCCCATCAGTCATTACTTTAATCAGAGAATGCTCTTTAGACTGCTCTATAAAACGCACTTGGTAACCGACTAGGTCACCGATTTTACTGCCAAGTTCTTCAGAAATTCGCTCCGCAACAGAACGTGCGGCTAATCTTCTTGGCTGTGTACAACCAATCCTTCCGAAGACACCTAAACCAGCCTCCAAACATATTTTTGGGATTTGCGTAGTTTTCCCAGAACCAGTTTCACCGGCAATCACAACCACTTGATTTTCTTGAATTAAGCGAAGTAAATCGTCTTTTTTGGCTGCTACCGGCAGTTTTTCATCGTATCCAATCACAGGAACACGATTTTTTCGCAATTGCGCAATTTCAATAGATTTCTTTAATCTTTGATTCCAGCTTACCCAATGCTCACTGGTCTGTTTTGCATTTTGCAATTTCTTATCTTTATAAAATCTTGATAGAAAAAATCTATCAGAAATCATTGCATCATTAATATTTTGCACTGAATTTACTGCAGATTGGGTGTTTTCATCGATTGACATAATTTGACTGGTCACTTTTATTAGGCATAATAATAAGCAAACTCTAATACAGGTATAAGTTTAACTTATCCTAGATAAAATTATTATGGTGGCTGAAAAATTTCGGCCAATTATAACAAACTAATACTCGAGGCTTTTGCTATGAAGATTCGTCAACTTTTTGATTACGACACTTGGACGTACACATACCTACTTTGGGATGAAGAAACCATGGAAGCAGCGGTCATTGATTCAGTGATTGAGCAAGTTGATCGTGACATGCAACACATTGAAGAGCTCGGTTTAAAAGTGAAATATCTTCTTGAAACACATATCCACGCTGACCACATCACAGGCGCTGGGCCTTTACGTAAGAAGACAGCAGCTGAAATCGTAGTTCACAAAAACTCTGGTTCGGAATGTGCCGATATTCTTGCGGAAGAAGGTGATACTTTCAAAATTGGCTCGCAAACCATTACGGTCATGCACACACCGGGACACACAAATAACGACATCACTTACCGTATTGACGGTGCAGTATTCACAGGCGATACACTTTTAGTTCGTGACTGTGGTCGAACAGACTTCCAATTAGGAAGCAACGAAGACATGTATCACTCATTGACTCAACGCCTGTTTACACTTCCAGAAGACACAATGGTCTTCCCAGCTCACGATTACAAAGGTTTCACGCAATCGACAATTGGCGAAGAGAAAAGTTTCAATGTCCGAGCAGGTTCTGGTAAATCATTTGAAGATTTCTCAACGATTATGGACAATCTAAACCTCCCAAATCCGAAGCGAATTGACATTTCGGTTCCTGGAAACCTGAAATGCGGAAATCTTGACGACTAACCGACGACCAACCTAAGGGTTTTCGTTTATTTTTAAAATTCTGTTTTTACAGAGCAAAAAGCCCAAGTTTACCGGCCGGTAAACCTGGGCTTTTTTATGGTTTTCTCTAACCTAGCAAAACTAGATGAATTTACTAAGATAAGAAATACTTCAATATATTTAGTGAACTTCTAACACTTCAACTTTATATTCCAAGTTTTGTCCAGCTAATGGGTGATTGCCATCCAAATAAACTTTGTCTTCTTTGATGTCTGTAATTCGGAACAAAACAGGATTGCCATCTGGATCTTCCGTTTCCACGGCTGATCCAATTTCAATTTCCACAGAATCATCAAAATTATCTGGCCCAGCATACACAAGCAAATCGTCCAATACATCGCCATAGGCTTTTTCCGCAGGGATGGTGACTTTTGCCTCAAACCCAGGTTCTTCACCTTCCAAGAATTCTTCAAGGCCTGGAATAATCTCACCTTCACCTTGAATGTATACCACCGGCTCCCCACCAAAAGTTGAATCAAAAATTTCACCGGATTCATTACGTAATTCATAATGAAAAGTCACGCGCGCGCCTTTTGTAATCTTCATACAGCTTATTCCTCAAATGCTTTAAAATAACGCGCAATATTTTAACCTGAAATGGAAAACCGCATGCGCCAAATATTTCTGGATACTGAGACAACCGGCTTCAACCCTCTTGAAGGGGATAGAATCATTGAAATTGGTGCAGTGGAGTTAATCAAACGTAAACTGACGCAAAAAAATTACCATCAATATATAAACCCAGAAAGACCCATTCCAGCAGAAGCGACCGAAGTTCATGGTATTACCGATGAACGTGTTGCCAATGAGCCCAAGTTTGCAGAAATTGTTGACGCCTTTATGGAATATGTAGAGGGAGCTGAACTAATCATTCACAACGCTCCTTTTGATGTTGGCTTTATCAACCATGAACTCTCTATGCTGCAACACAACCGGTGGGGGAAAATCGAAGATCACTGCACAATTACAGACTCGTTAAAACTGGCTCAAAAGCAGTACCCTGGGCAACGGAATTCTTTGGATGCTCTTTGTAAGCGTCTATACATCGACAACACCGCACGTGTTTTTCACGGAGCTTTGCTTGACTCGGAAATCTTAGCCGATGTTTATTTAGGAATGACAGGTGGTCAAGTTGATTTAGGCCTGAGTTTGGAATCCGGTCAATCCAATGAACCTAATATTGAATTGGGACAAATCCAAGCCCAGAGAAAACTCATTGTTCTGCCTGCCACAGATGATGAACTCGCATTACACCAGAAAAAACTTGAAGAGATTTCAAAGAAAAGTGGTAAAGAACTGCATTGGTAAAACGCGATGGCAATCTTAAATCGGCATTCTTCCATTCAATTCAATTTAATTGATCCATCGCTTGATTAGCGAGTTCATCAACACGTTCATTTTCTGGATGGCCGGAATGCCCTTTTACCCAACGCCACTCAACCTCATGCGGTGCAATCGCAGCATCCAACGCCTGCCATAGCTCTTTATTTTTCACAGGTTTATTCGCTGCCGTTTTCCAACCTTTTCGCTTCCAACCGTCAATCCACTGGGTAATCCCATTTTTCACATATTGCGAATCGGTAGTAATAATGACATAGCAGGGTTTTTTCAACGCTTCAAACGCCTTAATAGCGGCCGTCAATTCCATCTGGTTATTGGTGGTATCTTGCCTGCCACCATTCAATTCTTTGGTATGCTCACCAAAACGAAGCAATACACCCCAACCACCTGGCCCCGGATTCCCGCGACAGCCTCCATCAGTAAAAGCCTCTACTTGTGGTAATTCGGAGGAAACGGAATGTTGATTTGCAGATGCCATAGCTTACCTTTGACTTAAAATTTTAGTGGCGTGAATCCCGATTGGAGACGGATGAACGTGATGCCAGTTTGCCGGTTACCGCTTTCCAACGCGGCATTTGCCATTTCAGACCAACTAGCGTCGGGGAGTCTACGCGTTTTTTAGCGACCAAACAATAACTGTTGCCGATGGAAACCCCAAAAATCTTCAATAATTTTTGAAACAGTCGAAACCCTGTTGAAATCCACTTAGCGGAAAAGGAAAGTTGGGAGTAATTGGCTTGCTGTCGGCTCACACCAATACTGGTGAAATGCACAGATTGAATGTCATAACCCAAAACTTTCAGCCACTCTTTTATTTTCTTAGGGCTTTCCAAATTGACATGAACTCGTGAATCATTCTTGGAAATCCAAGGGGTTCGCCATCCTTGTGACCAACTTATATAACCGGCCGGTACAAAACCTGTAATCACTAAATGACCCTCTGGAATCAACATGGCATCTGCTTGTCGCAGCAGATAATGAGGATCTGCAGCAACTTCCAAAGTATGCGGTAAAACTAATACATCCACGCAGTCTTTTCCAATCGGCAGATAATCCAAGTCGGCTTGCACCTTTTGAACTTCCAGAAAACTCACATCGGCCGGTGGCAATTTATAATCAACCAAAACTTTGTGATTCACGCGACTCGCACTACAAATATTTTCGTTGGAAATTCGTCCTAATTGCACCAAAAAAAAACCAAAAAGATTTGGTAAACAACGATTTAAAAGTTGAACCTCTTCTTGATAAAAACAACGGTTTTTTTCTTTTTGGAACCACTCAATTAAATATTCTTGAAAGCCAGAGCTCATAATTCTCCTCCGTCGCAAAAGGCATTTGCGTATTTAATCGATTATTTATAGGTTTTGCCTGTGAAGCGAACAGTGCAGTTTGATAGTATAACCAACCAAATTGATTCGTGTAGGTTCGTGTCTAAACGCGACAAACTCACAATAATTTCAAAGAAGGTAAACTCTATGGACACCATTCAAACATTTGGCATCCCAGCATTAATCAGCACCTATGAAAACTATATCTGGGCTCTCGTAAAACACGATAAATGTTGGATTATCGACCCAGGTGAAGCCGAGCCAGTTTTGAAATTTTTAACAGATCGTGGCCTCTCTCTGCAAGGCATTTTAATTACTCATCGTCATGGAGATCACATTAACGGTGTTGCAGAACTCAAGCAAGCGTTTACGAATATCATTATTTATGGGCCTGAAAAAACGCCTTTTCCATTAATAGAAAATCGCCTGAAAGAAGGTGATAAGGTGACAATTTTTGAGAACTACCCGCTACATGTTCTTGAAACGCCTGGACATACCGAAGATCACATTAGCTTCTACAATAACCAACATCTGTTTTGTGGTGATACCTTATTCAATGCTGGTTGCGGAAGAATTTTAGGTGGCACACCCGAAGAATATGCCAACTCGATTATGAAAATTAACCATTTGCCAGACCAGCTTGATTTTTTTTGCGCGCATGAATATACGTCGGATAATCTCAAATTCGCTCGTTTATTTGATCCAGAAAACAACGAGTTAAAAAAACGGGCTCAACAATTTAATACGGATTACCCAAACCGTATTATTGACGCGGCCCCTTCAACACTTCAAGAAGAAAAACAAACCAATCCTTTTATGCGTTTTCACCAAGGCGCAGTTCGTGCCAAACTCGAAGCTCATCTGAAAAAAACGGACACTGGCACGGCCTCTCTCGCGGAATTATTCAACACATTGAGAGGGTTAAAAGATGAATTTGACCAAACAGGTGAATTTACATTACTTTCTTAACCAAGCTAACAGATAGAATCAATAGATGGGTATTGCATGGAAAATCATTGCGTTTACCTATTTTACCGGCCGGTATCGTTCAAAATTTCCCACAAAGCCTGACAGAATCATTAGAATGGATGCTAATTTAAATTTCAACGCATCTGAAGTCATCAACGTCCCAGATGTTTTATGGATTAATTTGAGTTTATCAATCATTACGTCTCGATTTATAAACTCGACGGTCTTTTAAAATCTTATGCACAATTCATTTCCAGCTTTAACGATACCACGTCATTCAAATCCGCTGAAACGCGCCATTTTAATGACTGGATTATTCAGCTCTTTAATCTTGACGCAAGGGTGTAGTTCTCTAACCTCTACGGCACCGGAGACGGGCAAAGCCCAATACAGCACAGCAATCAATTCTGCTCAAACACAACTCATTGCTCAAAAGCCCCTTAATCCTCCTCGCGTGACTGAAACGACAATCAGCAAGCAAGAAATTGTGCAGGAACATTACGATATCGTTTGGCCTGAAATCACACCTCACTTCAATCTTGCCAAACAACACATGGGAAAATATGATCGCTTAATTGAGTTTTACCAAAAACGTAAAAAACATTTAGAAGCAAGTTTTTCTCGCTCAGAACCGTATTTTTTCTACATCAAAAACCAAGTCGCCAGTCGAAATATGCCAATGGAAATTGCCTTGCTTCCAGTAGTGGAAAGTGGCTTTATCCCCCGAGCACGCTCGCATAAAAAAGCAGTAGGACTTTGGCAATTCATACCCAGTACTGGCAAAATGTATGGATTAGAACAGAACTGGTGGTTTGATGGCCGAAGTGATCTTGTCAAAAGCACCAAAGCTGCACTCGATTTCTTACAAGACCTTTACAAGCAAAATGATGGTGACTGGCTGTTAGCACTGGCATCTTATAATGCTGGTTACGGTGCCGTTTTAAGAGCTCAAAAACGCTATCGCAAAAAACATCCTCAAACGTCTAAAGATGCACACTTGGATTTCTGGCAACTACAGCCCTTTTTGCCGAAAGAAACTGCACGCTATGTTCCAAAACTTCTAGCCACTGCACATCTTCTAGAGTACGCAGATACCTATGGCATCGAAGTCTATCCGGTCGACAATAATGCCCATTTTGAAATTGTCCATTTAAATAAACAAGTTTCACTGAATGCGATCGCTAGTGTTTTGGAAATTTCTAAAGACACCTTACTGGATTTAAACCCAGGATATAGACGAGCAGCTACGCCACCGTTGCAAAACCAAGACAAGCACCATCTGTTACTGCCTATTGATCAAGCGCAAACTTTCAAACAACTGTTTGCAGAAAACCCAGAAAAATTCACCGTTCAATGGCAACGTCACAAGGTTAAATCAGGGGATTACCTCGGAAAAATTGCCAATCAATACGGCACGCGAGTTGCGGCAATCAAACAATTAAATCATCTACGAAATTCCAATATTCGGGTGAATCAGACGTTGCTGATTCCCATTGCAAGTTCGACCTCAAATAAAAAAGATGACACGAAAACTCATAATAAAAACACCAAGCCGACAACAACCGTTGTAAAAGCCTCCGAAATCAACAGCAAGAAAACGTCCCTAATGCTTGCCTCTGCGGATGCTTCAAGACACTCTGGAGAATTTATCAATTACACTGTTCAAAACGGAGATTCACTCTGGAAAATTGCCAACAATTTTTCTGTTTCAGTCAAGGACTTAAAGACTTGGAATAACTTATCCAAAGAGACTCTTCGCCAAAATCAAACATTGAAAATTGCTCAAATAAAAACTTTACCGGCCGGTAAGTCTTCAAAAAAACAAAACACTTTCCGTGTAAAGAAGAGCTATAAAATTCAAAATGGCGACGTGTTATCGGTAATAGCTGAAGATTTTGGGGTGAGTGTTTCTCAAATTAAGAAATGGAATTCACTCACTTCAAACACGATTCGTCCCGGCCAAACGCTGAGCATTTGGCAAGGCCCAGATATGAGCAAGCATAAAGAGTATAAAGTGAAAAATGGCGACAACCTCTGGCTAATTGCCAAAAATCACAAGCTGAGCACCCGAATTCTAGCAAGGTATAATTCGATTTCAATAAACACCACTCTTCGTCCTGGACAAGTTTTAAAAATCCCTTTTAAAATCTAGCACTAGCGGATAACAGCCTCATTCAAATTATTGGGGCTTCCATACGAAGAGGCAAAGCAAAAGAATCTAGGCTCTATGAATAGACACTCTATTACCTCTCCAATTCCAACTCGAACGCCTCACTTTCAGGTTACTTTTCTTGGATTGCTGCTTTCGCTATTCATTCTTATCAGCTTTATCCCAAGTCAAGCACATGCAAAGCTCACAAATCAGCAACAAGATTTCCTTGATGCTTGGGAAGCAATCAAAAAAAATGACCGCCCTGCAATCGCCAAATATAAAAAACGCTTAAAAGGTTATCCATTACTCAGTTACATTCAATATCACGACTATCGAAGAAACATAAATAAAACACCTGACACACTTATTCTAGAATTCTTAAACGAAAATCCGAATTATCTCGGCACTTACCTGCGTAATCGTTGGCTAAAAAAATTAGCCAGCCAAAAAAAGTGGAAAACTTTTTTAACCCACTACCAACCTGCAAAATCCATTGACCTTCAATGCCATCACACTAATGCACTTATCGAACGCAACCAAGGTTCAGATCGAAAAACTGCCTTGAGCCAAGCAAAAACGCTTTGGAAATCTCACGCAAAACTTCCAAAAGCGTGTTATCCAGTTGATAATTGGCTGAGAAATAATAAATATCTAACCGCAGAAATTGTTTGGCAACGAATCGATTTAGCCATACAAAAACGTCAATTTTCACGGGCGAGAACCTTGATGAAAGACTTGTCTAAAAAAGACCAGTCCATGGTAAAACAATGGATTCGCATTGTCCGAAAACCTTCTCTGATTAAAAAACCATTAGACAAAAAATTAAGTCCTTATGTCGCAAGCCGTGCTTTTGTTCAAGCTGCTAAAAAGCTGGCATCCAAAGACCCTGTTTTAGCCAAAAAACTTTTAGATCAATACCAAAAAAATTACCATTTAAGTAAAACGCAAATCCTAGATTTAGAGCGTCGTATTGCGTTACGTGCTGCCTACAAATATAAACCGGCTTCCGAGGAGCTTTTAAATCTTGTTAATACTCAAGGCGATAAAAATGAAGAAACGCTACGCTGGCAAGCTCAAATTGCATTAAAAAAATCAAATTGGCTAGACTTAATGGACGCAATTAATCTTATGCCAAAAGAAATGCAGCAGAAAACGAAATGGCAATATTGGAAAGCACGCGCATTTGAACAAACCAAACAAAACGATCAGGCACAGAAAATCTATCGTCAACTTGCCAAAAAACGAGACTACTATGGTTTCTTGTCTGCAGATAAAGCGAAATTACCTTACCGCTTCAACCCTAAACCCGTTAGTAAGCTAAACCATGCACAGCTAATAAAAAAATACCCTGCGTTGCAGCGTATCAAGGAATTGCTAGCAGTGGACTGGCCTAAAAGCAGTCGTTCCGAGTGGCACCATCTTCTTAAAGAAGCGGATGAAAACGATTTAACAGCCATTGCAGTTATGGCAAGCGAATGGCGCCAACACCCTCAGGCCATTCGCTCACTTGCCGTTGCGAAACAGTGGGATCAATTGGAGCTACGTTTTCCAACCCCTCATAAAGAGCCAGTAATGCTGAATGCGGAAAAGAATAAAATCGACCCAGCATGGATTTATGGAATTATTCGCCGTGAAAGTGCTTTTAACCCAGAAACACGCTCTTCTGCCGGTGCCGTCGGATTAATGCAACTTATGCCTAAAACAGCTAAATACATTGGCCAACAAATTGGCGTCAAACAAACAAGCTGGAAACACCTGACCTCAGCAAAAAACAATATCGAACTAGGTAGCGCCTATATGGCTTATCTATCAGAAAGGTATCAAGGAAATATAGTGTTAGCGACTGCGGCATATAATGCAGGTCCTCATCGAGTTAAACGATGGACAAAGGGACAGAAAAACTTTCCGGCAGACCAATGGGTCGATACGATTACATTTAGTGAAACACGTGCCTACGTTAAAGCCGTATTGGAATATACAACTATTTTCAAATCGCGTTTAAATGGCAACTACGACCGTTTGCGCGATATTATGCCAACAATTAGCGAATCAAAATAACCCACAAAAGAGCAAGCCTTTATTTGTAACGACCAATCACTCTCCTCTCCAGCCACCAGAACTAAGTCGAATTACTCACCAAATACGTAATTTAAACATTTAAGACAAAAAAAACCCCAGCACTTCGGCTAGGGTTCAAATCATTATCTCATTAGAAATAATCAGAGGAGGATACTCATGAAGAAACATGAATAAATTTATTTTATATAATCAAAAAACGGAATGCAAGTATAAAATTAAATTTTTATGACACTATAAGCTGAAAACCAAGTGCGCAATCCTTTTTAACTCCCCTCTAACCCTTTGAAATATCATTTAATTCACAGAATCTCAATACTTAAAGATAAAATATATTGCATTAACAGATGCATTTCCAGCGCTTAGATTCAGGAAAAACTATTGCCTTAATAGACTTTAACTATAAATTAATCTTATCAAAGAAGACCTGTAAAACTTTACCGGCCGGTAACATTCATTAAATTTGTCGCCAAGTCGTGCCGTCTGCCGAATCTAATAATTCAATACCTTGCTCTTTTAAATGATCACGAATTTCATCAGAACGCGCAAAATCTTTATTCGCACGCGCTTGTTTACGTTCTTCAATGAATGCTTCGATTTGAGCCTCGTCTAATTCTGAATTAGACGGTTGTGACTGAAAGAATGTTTCAATGTCTTGCTCCAACAGACCGATTTGATTCGACAGCTTGACCAACAATCCGGCAAGCCCTGTATCTCGGGTTTTATTCACCTCTTTGGCCAATTCAAATAATACGGCAAAGGCTTTGGGCGTATTGAAATCATCATTCATGACTTCAACAAATTCTTTTTCAAATTTTGTCCCAGTGGCTGCTTGACCAATCTCAACACCCTGTAAAGCTGAATACAAGCGAGCGACACTTGCTTTGGCGACTTCCAAATTCTCTTCAGTGTAGTTCACAGGGCTTCGGTAGTGTGACGCAAGCAAGAAATAACGAATCACTTCTGGATGATAAATTTTTAACACTTCGCGGATCGTAAAGAAGTTATTTAAAGACTTCGACATCTTTTCATCATCAATTCGAACAAACCCACAATGCATCCATGTATTCACATAATGTTCGCCAGTGGCACACTCTGATTGCGCAATTTCATTGTCATGATGCGGAAAGGTCAAATCCATACCACCGCCATGAATATCAAAATGATTCCCTAAACATTTAGTCGACATAGCAGAACATTCAATATGCCATCCAGGACGACCATTCCCCCAACTTGAATCCCATGCTGGCTCATCAGCTTTGGACGCTTTCCATAAAACAAAATCCATGGGATCTTGTTTAACAGTATTCACTTCAACACGTGAACCGGCCTCAAGTTCATCTAAATGTTTGCCAGAGAGGCGACCATAGTTTTCAAACGCTTTAACTTTGAAATACACATCTCCATTGCTCGCCGGATAAGCAAACCCCTTATCAATCAAACTACCAATCATGCCTTTGATTTCATCCATATGCTCGGTCGCTTTGGGTTCCATATCTGGACGCAACACATTCATTGCCGTTTCATCAGCATGCATCTCTTTAATCATTCGTTCTGTCAGAGACTGAATCGATTCATTATTTTCCAAGGCTCTTTTAATAATTTTGTCGTCAATATCAGTAATATTTCGAACATACTTAACTTCATAACCGAGCGCACGAAGATGTCTAACCACCGTGTCAAAAACTACCATGACACGTGCATGACCAATGTGGCATAAGTCATACACTGTGACCCCACAGACATAAATCCCCACTTGGTTTTCATGAATAGGTTTAAAGACTTCTTTTTGGCGACTTTCGGTATTAAAGATTTGTAAGCTCATTGCTTGCCCTACATTTAATGACGGTTAAAATTCAATGACTCAATGACAGCCAAAAGACTTTTCAAAAGAAAATTTTTGGTGTGAATTCGCTGAAACTATGGCTCATTAGAGTCTAGATGTTAGAATGCCCGATATTGTATAACAACTCCCATTTTAGTTCGGAGGGAATCATGAAAAGACGCCAATTTTTAAAACTGAAACTTGGACTCGCAGCTGGTCTATTATCTATTGCTACATTTGCCCAAGCAGCTGAAAACCCAAAAGTTCTAATAAACACCTCTGAGGGTGCAATTATGCTGGAACTTTACCCTGAAAAAGCGCCGAAAACGGTTGAAAACTTTCTTGGCTATGTCAATGATCGTTTTTACGACGGCACAATTTTTCACCGTGTGATTGGAAACTTTATGATTCAAGGCGGTGGCTTTGATGAAAAAATGAATAAAAAACTGACGAAGGCACCCATTTTAAATGAAGCTGACAATGGTCTTCGTAATCGCATTGGAACCATCGCCATGGCTCGTACTAATGATCCGCATTCAGCCACCGCACAGTTTTTTATTAACGTGTCTCAAAATACTTTCCTTGACCATAAAGAAAAATCTTCATCACAAGCTTGGGGATATACCGTATTTGGAAAAGTCATTAAAGGCATGAGTGTGGTAAATAAAATTCGCCAGACCCGTACTGGATTCAAAAATGGTATGGCAGATGTACCGACCCAAACAATTAAAATTTTAAAAGTTCGTCAAGTTAATTAAGGAAAGCTCCATGACAAAAGTTGTTATTGGCACCACAATGGGTGACATCACTGTAGAACTCGATCAAGAAAAAGCACCAATTGGTGCAGAAAACTTTATTCATTATGTAATGGAAGGTTTTTACAACGGCACTCTGTTTCACCGCATTATCCCTAACTTTATGGTTCAAGGTGGCGGAATGCTTCCAGGTATGGAAGATAAAGACGCTGGTGACCCAATTGAAAACGAAGCGGATAATGGCTTGAAAAACGTCCGCGGATCACTTGCTTATGCTCGCACAATGGATCCACACTCAGCAACCACACAGTTCTTTATTAACTTAAAAGATAATTCATTCCTTGATCACACCGGAAAAAACTCTCAAGGTTGGGGATACGCAGTATTCGGTCAAGTCGTAGAAGGAATGGAAATTGTTGATGCAATGGCAGGTGTTGACACCACTTCACGTCGCGGCCATCAAGACGTGCCGGTGGAAGACATTTTGATTACTAAAACAACGTTACTTGAAGATTAATTCAATCGTCATTACGTCAAAAAACAGAAAGTATTGTCAGATACTTTCTGTTTTTCGCATTTTCACTACCAAACAATGATTCATTGAGGTTCAAATCTTGACAGCCTCTCACTCTCAACCCAAAACCCTTGCCTTGGTGATTGCAGATATTCACCTGCAACCAAACAACCCAAAACATCCAATCAACCAACATTTTTTGTCTTTTATTCAAAAAGTTGCTCCGAGTAGCTCAAAACTTTATATCTTAGGTGACCTATTCGAAGTCTGGTTGGGCGACGACATTGGCCTGCAAGATTATGCAACGGAACTAAATGCACTCAAATATTTGATTGATTCAGGAACCCAAGTTTTCGTACAGTATGGCAATCGTGACTTTCTAATGAAACAGCGTTTTAGCCAAACAACCGGCATCCAACTATTACCCGATGAGTATCCGGCTGAAATCGGGCCGCACAAGCTGTTAATGGTTCACGGTGACCAACTCTGCACCTTGGATGAAAATTACCAGAAAATGCGACGCTGGTTTCGTAAGAATTGGGTTCAGTGGCTGTTTCTAAAACTCCCTCAAACACAACGCAAAAAAATTGGCAGTAAAATGCGACAGACTTCGAATTCTACCGGCCGGTCAAAAAGCTCGGAAATGATGGATGCACAAGAATCTGCAATTGTTGCGCTATTAAACCGTTATCCTGATTATCACACCCTCATTCACGGTCACACTCATCAACCGAACCACTATGAATTTACGATGAACCAACACTCCTATCATCGCTATGTATTGAGTGATTGGCGACCGCAAACAAATTATCTATCGATTGATTCACAAAAGATTCAAATCATAAATTTTGAATAACGCTTGTATTTTCAATACCTAGAAGCAAAGAAGCCGGTTCAAAATAAACCGGCCGGTAATGTTTTAACAATTTTTAAGCTTTTATAAGTGATTCTTTTTGCCTTAAAAAGTTTTGCTTGTTAAAACATGTTTCTCCCCTTCTGAACGTGCAATCACTGCAGCACCGACTGAATCACTGAACACATTCACAGCCGTTCGCATCATATCCAAAATTCTATCAACGACAAGTAATAACCCAATGGCTTCTGCCGGCAATCCAACCGCCACCAAGATAATTGAAATAGCCACTAGACTTGCAGATGGAATGCCAGCAACCCCGATCGAAGTGGTTAAAGCAATTAACACAATGAGCAATTGTGTACCTAAATCTAAAGGCACACCGAATAATTGCGCAATAAAAATCGCCGCCACACATTCGTAAAGCGCAGTTCCATCCATATTGACTGTTGCACCCAACGGCAAAACAAAACTCGAAACCCGGTTGGAAACGCCTGCACGATGCTCTAAAGCATTAATCGTAACCGGCAAAGTTGAGGACGAGGAACTGGTAGAAAACGCGGTTAGTAAAGCCGGAGTCATGGCTTGATAGTGCAACCAAGGGTTTTTCACGCCTCCTAAAAAGCGCAGAATTAGCGGCATGGCAACGGCAAAGTGAATCAACAATGCGCCTGTCACAGTGATGAAAAAAAGCGCAAGATTATCAAATTGTTCAAATCCAGTTTTGGCGACCGAAGCCGCAACCAAACCAAACACTCCAATCGGGGCAAACTTCATAATCAAAGTCGTCATCAACATCATGACATCAAAGACACCCTGCCAGAAGTTTTTAAGCGTTTCCGCTCCCCCACCTTTAATTTGCGTCATAAAAAAACCAAACAGCAAACTAAAGAAAATCAGACCGAGCATTTGACCCTCTGCGGCAGCGTCAACGATATTGGTTGGAATCATACGCAGAAAGACTTCAACCACATCACCGGCCGATTTACCTTCAACCGCAGACATCACGCTTTCTTCAGCAACTATTTCAGGAGGAGGCCCCTCACTTACTCCTGGCTGAATCATATTCACCATTGTTAAACCGATAATAATCGCAATAAAACTGGTAAACAGATAGTAGGATAAAGTTTTAAGCCCTAATCGACCAAAACCACCATTTTCACCAATGTTTGAAATCCCGGTAATAATTGCAGAAACCACTAGAGGCACGACAATCATTTTCAGAGCATTCAAAAAAAGTGTCCCAATAAAGGTGTAGATGGCTAACCAGTGGATTCCACCAATAGTACCTTCAGTCCCAGTCCAAGTACCCATGATTACCGCCAGAAGTAGCGCAATCAGAATTTGCCAATGCAGAGCAAGTCTCATAGTATCTTCCTTACAAGCTAAATCTAAATTTTAGCTAAAAAAAAAGCGCTTGGAATAAGCGCTTTTTTAAATTCATGTCAATGATTAAACATCAGGACATTGTCCCCAGGCCATATATGAACCTAGGTTATGCACATCAGAAAAGCCTTGTGAAACTAAAATCTGTAGTGCCATTTGTGAACGCTGACCTGAACGGCAATAAACAACGATCGGCAGAGATTTATCTAAACTTGTGTTTGCAGTACGATCAATATCTTGAAGGGGAAGATTCTTCGCTCCAGGAATACCGCTTTCTGCAAACTCTTCTGGCGTACGAACATCAACCAGTTGAGCATTTTGCTCTTTAATTAACTTTTTTGCATCTTCGCAAGGAATAAACACTTGTTATGACTCCCTATACACTATTTTCAAACTGTGGCTAATATACAGCAATTTCACAAAAAGACAAATATTAGAAACTACTTAAGTGTTACGTGACTTACGCAAAAGCACTAAATAAGCAATGCATAAATCGTCCAAATCGAAAGCGCAGCAAATAAAGCGGCCACAACATCATCTGCCATAATGCCAAAACCACCTTCCAACTCTTCATCCAACCACTTGATTGGCCAAGGCTTTACAATATCAAAAACTCGAAATGCGATAAATGCCACTATCCACCATTGCCACGTCTGTTCGGGCAATAAAATCAGTACAATCCAGATACCAATAAATTCATCCCAAACAATTCCACCGTGATCATGAACACCAATGGCATCCGCCGATTTTTGGCAAATCCAGCTACCAACTAACAATCCAACAACTAGAAGAGCCCAAGCAGCCCATTCGGATAGAAGTAATATAGGCAAAAATAAAATCAAACCTGCTAGCGTTCCCCACGTTCCAGGGGCAGGATTCAGTAAACCAAAGCCGAAACCATACCCTAAAAATTGTGCAGGGTCTTTTACAATTTGTGAAAACAACGGAGGGGGAACTTTTTCTTTACGACTCATCTTTTTACAGGAACCCATCAAATTAAAGGTGCACACTATACCAAAGATTCACCTATAGATTAGGTCACCCATTAAACAATAGGTTAAAGAAACTCTAGCAATGGTATTACATCCAGAATAAACACTTTGAATCTATTAATCCCAATGAAAAGTCCATTTAATCTATTTATTTATCGCGGACACAACACGGAGTTACCTTACCCAACACAAATACAATCTCTACCTTGTGATTTAGCTTTATATAATTGAATATCGGCTCGATGAACCGCAGAAGAAAGTTCTTCATTTTGATTTAAGGCAACCAAGCCGGCACTAAAGGTTATTTTTTGAGATTGAGGGTCAAAAAGATTTAAGTTTTGGCTAAAATTCTCCAACAGATTCAATGAATCGTTGACTGGTTTTTTTAACAAAAGCAAAAACTCTTCGCCACCATAACGAGCTGTCATCCCTTCACTAGCGTCACTTGCAGACTCCAACTCCTTTGCAAATTCCACTAGAATCTCATCGCCGACTTGATGCCCAAATCGATCATTAAGACGTTTAAAAAAGTCCAAATCTAGGATAGCTAAACTATAGTCAGTTTTTTTATCAATATTCTCATACAATCGAGTAAATGCATTGCGATTATAAAGTCGAGTTAGAGGATCCGTTTCTGCTAGGACTTTCAATTGCTGAGCTAACCGGTCTGATTTTTCTCGCTGAAGTCGATAGCGTTTTCCATAGGTTTTCATAATAAAAACCGACATAGCAACAGTAATCACATAACTAAACATTAAATCTAACTGTTTCGCTTGTTCGCTTGGATATCGATAGATTAAATGATCCAGTCTTGTTTCACTAAAGACTAAAAAAGCAGGGACAACTAAAACCAGAGACATAAAAAAGTAGCGAGATTTTGGGTAGTCAGTTAACAGGTAACTTAAATAAAATGCTGCAATTAAAAAAAGTAACAAAGTTGGACCTTCAGAACCCCCATTAAAAATCCAATTGGCTGGCAATAGGACAATAATCACAATCGCCAGAAATAACAGCGACATGGTCAGAAACTGGCCTCTAAAACGTGAGAAGTAAAAAAGAAGAATATGTGCAAAACCGACAGCAACCAAAGCGATATTAAATTCAAAGGGTGCGGTTAAAAAAACAGTATTGAAAACCGCGGCGCTTAGATACATGAGAATACCGGCTAAAAGCAATATGTGATGAGTATATTCTTGGGGACGTTCTGGATCACCCAATAACCACTTAAGTTTATTCAAAATAAAGCCTTCACGAAAACAAGAGTCACAACAGCGACTATTTACAAAGCCACATCCTATATTGGCACAATCGAAACAAACAGCCGAACGAAAACTTGATTTACTACACATCTCTAACTGGTAAATTCAAGCCAACGTATTCTGCTTCAACTTAAGATACATAACAAGGCATTGACCACAAAAAATAAAAGGAATTATTGGAATGTAAATTTAGTACGTTTGACTTAGCCACGTATCAAACTAAAATCCATACTTAGAAACAGTACATTTCTACATGGGAAGAACAGCTCTTCAGCTTGATTAAATTGCCTTTAATCTGACAAATAGTATTCGACAGTAGTGACCACACGAACTTTCTTAATATGCGGATTGTTTTTATCACGATCCGAGATACTAAATTGGCCTTGAGAGGCTCTCTTAATTTTTCCTAGCTTACTCTGCGAGTCTAATGCAAACTTTTCTGCGACCTCTCTCGCTTTTCGAGTCGCCTCTTCAATCATCTCAGGCTTTACTTCGTTTAATCGAAGAAAGTTATAATCTGTTTTGGTTTGGTAGTTTCCACCTGTAAACACAATCCCTTGCTTTCCTAACTCGGAGAGTCTGCTCATGACATTCCGAACTGTCGGAATATTCTCAGAATAAACCGTTACGGTCTGAGAAGCGGTATAACGAAATTCTGCATTCGTGTTATTGCCATATTGCTGGGCGGATTTGTCTGTAATTGAAGGAGACGAAAAGCTAACTTCATCGGATTTAATGCCATTTTCAACAAGAAACGACTGAATTTTTGACGTATTCCTATCCATTTCATCGTAAATCGATTCAATATCGTTACTTGCAACCGTATATTGGATTGGCCATATAACGATGTCGGCGCTAAACTCTCGCTCCGACAATCCTTTTACAACGACACTTCTCTCATACTGTTTAAACTCTATTGCAGCGAGACCCAAAAGATAACCAAGTGTTGATAGCCCAAAGAATATAAATATTCCTAATATTAAAGCACCAGCATTCTTATTCACAACACTCTCCTTTTAGGTATTGTTCTTAACAAGAACCTTCATATTACCATGACCTAACGATTTTAATTTTTTGTGGATGCCTCCAAGTTAATTACAATGATTACACTGCATCAGGCAGCTAACAAACACGATATTCCACTCAAGGAATCTAGTGCGACAGGGAAGATACCCAATTATATGGTCGCTGCAATAAGAAGACCAACATGCCTTAAATGCTTGTTTCCATAGGCTTCACGGAATAAATGAGCTTTGCTATATAGTTTTATGCATGCGGCAAAGCCTTAATCATGGGAATTTTATGAAGGTCTTTATCCCAATTTGCTTTGCTCGAAATAAAAATGTGAGCGGTAGGTATGATGGGAATAGCACAATCAAGGCTTCCAGCAGGAACCACAAGAAGTTCATTTTCCAATTGAATATTTGGAAGTGCCGATCCACAAATTGAGCAAAATGATTTGCTGTGTTGAGTTGAAGGTAATGTAAAGTTTGTTACTTTATCGACTCCTGACAACCATTTCAATTTGGCAGAAGAAGAAAAAAGATTGGCTCCATGCGCTGAGCCTGTATCTTTTCGACACCGACTACAATGGCAAAGGTAAAAATTATCAAAATCACCTTCTATTTCGAAAGTGACCTCACCACAAAGACATGACCCTGACTTTTTACTCATAGATAAAACTCCCAATGATTGTGATTTATACCGGCCGGTATGCAAAGAATGCTTTATTCAGAGGCTTGTCCGCTGTAACGGTTTATTAACGGCCTTAGACTTAATCCATTATTTTACGGGGATACCCCACTCTTCCAATGGTGTAAAAATTCACCAGCCGCGGAGTATTCGGTTAAAAGCAATAAAAAACAACAAGGTACTTATTCAAGTTTCTATCCTTATGAAGTTAGTCGCTGTGATAACAGCAGCGCATTCACACGCCCGACTGCATAAATTGTTAAGCGTTTTTACCACTCAAAACTGGCCATTGCTGCCAAGTGCCTACAGCAAAAAGAGCACTAATCAACAAACAGATAGCAGAACTAATTAACCAAAATGTCAGACTGTTTTCTGGGAAAATTGGCATTAACCCTACAAAGAAAACGCCACGAATTAGAAATATACCGGTAATAAGGATGAGCGCTAATTTTGTAAGAGGTAAACGTTTAATGACACCGGCACCTGACAAACCATAAATGGCCCAAACCAAAAGTATCAAGGCAATAAAAGAAGTAACCACTGTAGGAAACCAAAGCCCCTGCTCTGCCATCCGCGCCATTTGTTCACCTGCACCAAAGAAACGATACCAATCGCCTCCGAAAACAATACAGCCAAGATGAGCAAGTGCAGCGGCAAAGCAACATATGGCCGCTGCTAATAGATATTTATTATTAGAAGTGTGCATTTTTCCTCTCCAAATGCCTAACGTGGTGGAAATAACCTCGCGTACGGAAAATTTTAATTTTTCGGGTGTGAAACTCGTCAGGTTGATTGCATTGTTATGAGGAGCGCAAGCGAGTCATGGCAATGCGATCTATTAGCGCCACCCCGTTATGAGTGACCGCTTGCGGTCGCTCGTAACGCCTGTATAAACGGCCTCCGGTGGAGGCCCATCGGGCCGGAACGAATTTGATGCACTTGTTAGGCTTTTATATCCCACTGTTCTCGTCGTAACCGGTAAAGTACATGAGGCCGCAAGTGGCTATTTTCAGGCAAGCTGGGATGCTCAAACTGGCCACTGTAATTCATGCCTATGCGCTCCATGACCCGACGCGATCGCTGATTGCCAACTGTGGTAAATGAGACAATCTCTGGAAGCTCTAACTGTTGAAACGCAACGTTTAGCGCACCACGAGCAGCCTCTGATGCATAGCCTTTCCCCCAGTGGACTGACGATAACCGCCAACCTATCTCGACACAAGGAGAGAAAGGCAACGTTGCAGTGGGTACGTGTAGTCCACAAAAGCCAATAAACGGCTCGGCACCCTTGACTTCGACTGCCCAAAACCCCCAACCTCGCTGCTTTATGAGTGAGCGAATTTTCTCCGCCATCTCAGTACTTGCTTGGCCGCTCAGCGGTTCGGGAAAGTACTCCATGACCTTTGGATCGGCGTTCAGCAAGGCGAACGGCTTGAAATCACTTTCTTGCCATTGCCGCAAACACAGCCGTTCGGTCTCAAATTCTATTAACTCTGCCATAACAGGGTATGCCTTGTTTTTGAAGCCTAACGGGGTGGCGAAACACGCCAGGTTGATTGCTTTGTTAGACTGCCGCAGGCGGTCTGACAAGGGAATCTATTAGCGCCACCCCGTTATGAGTGACCGCTTGCGGTCGCTCGTAACGCTTTATTTAGGGGCCGTAGCTGCGAAGCAGCGCTGGTCCCAGCCTTTTTGCAATCGACTACAATTATTTGTTATTTGTTAAAATGTAACTTGAATTGGCCACAATAAGTTAATGATGAATTGGAAACCGGTGTTTCTTTTAAAGGGAAGCCTCCTAAAGCCTGCTCATAAATCAGCACAAATACATTCGCCCCACCAACATTCTCTTTTATATGAGCTATATCGGAGGCCGCAACTCCTATATTGGAGAGATATTGAAAATCTAAATCAACCGTTTCGATGAAGTCTTCATCTAAATATGAGTCAATATTCTTTAGCAGTTCATGGGATGGATTCCGATCTTCCCAAGCTGCGTACTCTTCATCAGAAACTGATTCATCTGGTTCTGGCTCCCATTGAGGCTGAGAGTAGAGGTAGGCTGCTTCAATATTTTCAAATTCCCCAGAAAATACGTAAACAAACATTTCTTGCATCGCTTGACGCCTCTATTACACATAATGGGGTGGAGATAAACTGCGTGGTTTCGCGCACAGAAATTTTTAATTTTTCGGGTGTGGAACACGTCTGGTTGCCTGATAAATCATCTTAGATTAAATTGTCTGTAAGGCTTCTTTTTTACTTTGAAAAATCATCAAATGTCTTAACAGGGGTATCACTGACTTCCTCAAACGTATATATTGCTTTCGTAATGCCTTTAATCTTTGATAAATTAATTGGCTGAACTAGCCCAAGTTATCCAACCCAACTTACATCTTCAGCCAGCTACTTTTTTATCTATCTCATTTTAACTTTTCTGGATCATAGTCAAGAAAAAAGTCTTCCATAGAATAAAATTTGCGTTTTGGAAAAATCTCACCATCTTCCAGTTTAGTTTCAAAAAGGCTACTATCAATGCAACCATCTGTTGTTCCATCTATCATCATAAATAAACTCCCTAATATGTTTTTTTGGGATTCTCGTATAACTCTCAAGAGGTCATTTTCATTAATACCTTTATCATAAAGGTTTTTTAGTGATTTCAAGGTACCATCCAGATCAGACTCGTCATAAAAATCCAGAACTCCTTGATAACGTTCTTCCAAATCAAGATTTGGTTTTACAGTTCGCTCCAGCCAACCACTTTTCATAGTTGGGCTGATAACATCAGTCCAGCTAAATCTCATAAACTGCGACATTTCAAAAAACGGAACGTCAGACTGACTCTGACCAGTAATATCATTCTTTATCTCTTCGAGATTTCTTTTATCCAAATTTAATCTTTCCAGATATTGAATATGATCTATTACCCATTCAGGTAAATTATCCAGTTCAGGTAGATTATCCATTTAAACCTCCATGTTAAATTTAATTTTTTGCATCACAGGGTGGCCATAACTAGCTCAGTCACGGGCACGCAAATTTTAATTTTCCTAGGTGAAAATATGGCCAGAATTCACCATCATTATCACAGTCAATAATTTTCTATATGTCTTAATTGTCATGCAGCCAAGGTGCGTAACTAAAACCGATCAATACGTTCTCTGGACTCATAAATCTAGCGACGGTTTGCCCCCAAGGTTCTTGTTTAACCTCATGAACAAATACCTGTCCTGCAGACTTTAATTCTTCCACCGCTTGTTTGACTTCTTCTGGGCTATCAAACTCAAATTCGATGGTTGATGTGGGTTCAGGGAAATTTTCCGGCCATTCATTACTGCCAAAACATGTTTGTGCAGCCATAGAAAGAGGCCAAACACCAAAATGATTGCTACCCGGAAATTTGTCTGTAAATAGATAATCATCTTGAGCCTGTAAGGGAAGCCCTAAAGTCTCTTTATAAAGAGAGCTGCTAGCTTGGGAGTCTTTCGTAATCACTGCATAACCGGCAATTGACTGTATTTTCATTCTTCATCTCTGCAATATTAGGGTTGTATCGTCTGCAAGGGAAATACCATATAAAACTGTAATTTTGCAATATTAACGAATACTTTATAACAAATTTCCCTCTAATAATAAAATTAAAAAACAAAAAAAGGCGCTGGAGAAACTCTCTGCGCCTTTTGATTTATCCCAAATTTTTGGTTGATGCTGGCTTTCACCAGAATGACACAATCAATGGGTTATTTTCCGCGTTTTTTCGCTGCCGTGCGTAAACGTAGTGAGTTCAGTTTAATGAATCCTTCTGCGTCTTTATGATTGTATGCACCACCATCATCTTCAAAGG
>Ga0193952_1000129_pt1 | contig 32489 bp, 33 predicted proteins | sample BB_3_MG_FD_140368 | JGI IMG/M metagenome (GOLD analysis project Ga0193952, IMG submission 140368) | Microbial mat bacterial communities from the Broadkill River, Lewes, Delaware, United States - BB_3_MG | ecosystem: Environmental > Aquatic > Freshwater > River > Microbial mats | place: USA... | reverse complement strand
AGTTATTTGTCTATTGGAAAAGATTTAATTTTTGTTGTTTTTTATTTGTTTTGGAGTTTGATTGTATTGTTTTTTGAAAACTTGTATAAACCAAGAGAGATTATCAAAGCCACTTTCTACACAAACTTCACTTACATTCTTATCTGTAGTTTCTAGAAGTATTTTAGCTTTTTCTAGTCTTTTTTGAGTTTGCCATTTTTTGGGAGTTTGTCCAAATACATCTTTGAATTTTTCTCTAAAACCTAGATTGGTAAGTTTTAATTTTGAGGCTAAATCTAAAATATTATCATCATAAGAAAACTCTTTTTCTACTTGTATTTTAAAATAGTTTGACTCATAAATAGAAGCTAATAAATTTTCAAACTCATCTTTTGAAGAAGAATTTAATATATTTAAAAACGCCTCTTCAAGTTTTAGTTTTATGATTTCTTCTTTATTTGAAATATCATTAGTAAAGTAGCTACAAGTAGTATCTATTAGAGTTTTTAGCTCACTTGTATTATCTATTTTTAAGATACTTGATTGGTCATTTGGTATTTTTTTTGGATTTAGATTGTATTTATTTATAAAATCTAACAGAAGATTATCTTCATATAAAAATAACATCGCTTCGTAGTATTGATCTAAAACTTCTGTCATTATGTAGTTTCCACTTCGAAGAAATAAAATACTATTTTCATCAATATCTAAAGTTTCATCTTTTAAATGAATTTGCTTTACCCCTCTTCTTACAAAAATCAAGATATTACTTTTTATATAAACTTCATTTTTATATTGGGGTTCTTTTTGTACATAATTACAAAAAGAAATATTGCTTACAGTTTTTATATTTGTATCTAAGAAAGTTGGTAATTCTATTTTCATCTAAAACTCATAATCCCGCTCAACTTTGGCAATTCTTGTTTTATAAGATTTGTACCAAAGCTCACGACCTAGTTTTTGAGCTTCTAAATGCTCTATATTTGCTTTCCATTTTGAAATACTCTCTAAATCCTTCCAATAAGAAACTGTAATACCAACTTCTTCACGCGCAGATTCAGCCCCTAAAAAACCATCATAAGAACTAGCTAGCTTTAGCATTTTATCAGCCATTGCCCCATAGCCTTTATCATCTTGGGTTCTATTAGAAGTAAATATCACTGCATAATATGGAGGGTTAGGAGTATTTGCAAACATAATTTTCTCTAGTTAATTGAGATATAAATCTCTATTTCATCTTCACTTAGATATTTTTCAAAGTCAACTTTGAAAGCTCTTTCATATTTTGCCTCATCACTATTAAAGTGCTCCCAAATCTCTGTCCATAGCTCAACTACTACATCAGGAATTTCACCTTTTTTAGTAAAAACTAAATATTTTTGATTATCAATTATGATAGCATTCTTTGGTTTTGTAACTTCTACACCTACAGTGATTTTGTAATCTGCTGAATCATCTGATTCATACTCAGAATAAACACCGTACATATGTGCTTCATGTGCTTTATTAAAAGTTTTTTTGTATATATCTTTTTGGAAATACTCATCCCAAAGTGCAGGAATTTTCCCACCTTCTTCACTAAATTCTGCTTCGTTATTAGTAATTGCACTAATTCCTGAAATCATTAATTTATCTATTTTTGTTACTTTCATAAAACATCCTATTTTTTACTTTTTGAATGTGCTATTGTAGCAAAAGAAAAAACTAATAATATTAACTTTAAGCTTTTTTTGGAAAAAATAAGCAAAATAATTTATCGGATGAGAAATGCTAAAAAATTCAATCATGAAAGAAATACCTTTTGAAGATGAAAAACTAATATTTAAGTTCATTCATAAAAAACATAACTTCGCAAAACACATACATGAAGATAAATACATGATAGGTGTGTGTTTACATGGAGAGAGTTATTTTACCATGGATAATACTGAGTATAAAATGACAGCGGGAATGATATGTCTAATACCTGCAAACACTGTTCACTCTTGTAAGTCATATGATGTTAAAGGAAAATGGCAATACCTAACTTGCTTTATTCCAAAGGATTTTTTTCATACTATTGTTTCATCTATTTACCAAGAAAATGAGGCTTTCTCTTTTAAAAAGTATTTTATTAAAGATGAAGAGCTTGGAGAGTATTTAGAGAAGATTATAAGAGCAACTCTAAATGATGAAAAAGTATATGACCATGAGATTATAAACTTTATTACAATCTTCTGTGAGAAATATATATCTTTTGATAAACAAATAAAAACTATAGAAAATGAAAAGTTCGAAGCTTTATTTACTTTTCTAAAAGATGAAGAGTACAATCTAAAAGAGCTTACTTTTTATCGTATGGCAGAGATTATGAATATGAATCCATATTATTTCCATAGAGTTTTTTCTAAAAGTATTGGGCTTACTCCTCAAACATTTATAAGTTTTTTACGTGTTTCAAAAGCTACTAAACTTTTACAAAACTATGATAGTTTGGCTGATGTGGCTTTGGAGTGTGGTTTTTATGACCAAGCACATTTTACAAAAGAGTTCAAAAAATATCATGGCATAACACCAACAAGATATAAAAATATTTTCTAATTGTACAAAATATTACAATACAAGATTTTTTTTAAGTGATAGAATTCTTTTAAAAACAAAGGAATTCTATGATAAAAAATTTACTTTTTATCTTTACACCTGTATTTATTTATCTAGGGCTTTTTAATTTTATAGAAAATAGCCAAGATTTGATGATAATAACTCTAATCCTTACAACTATAATATTTTGGGCTACAAATGCTGTACCTTTATATTTCTCTTCACTTATATTTTTATTTGTTCCTATAATATTTTCATTAACTTCAAAAGAAGTAGTATTTTCAGGATTTTCATCAAGTGCTTTTTGGCTTGTATTTGCAGGAATGTTAATAGCAAGTGCCATTAAAAATGTTCAACTAAATGATAGATTTTCACTAGTTTTTGGAAATATTAAAAATCTAAGCTATTTAAAACTTCTTATTTATATCTCTGCATTTTCTGTGTTATTTAGTTTTGTTATGCCTTCTAGTGTAGTAAGAATAGTACTTTTAGTTCCTTTAGCTGTTGTAGTTGCTAGAAACTTAGGGTTTAGTGAGAGTGATAAAGGTTATATTGGAATTATGTTAACTTTTATACTTTCAAGTACTCTACCAGCATTTACAATTTTACCAGCAAATGTACCAAATATGATATTAGCAGGACTTACGAAAGAGATATTTGATTATGAGATTTTGTTTTCTCACTATTTTATAGCAAACTTTTTAGTTTTAGGATTTATAAAAAACATAATCATAGTTAGTTTAATCTACTACTTCTTTAAAGACACTCCTAAAAAACAAATAGAAATACCAAAAGCTAAAAGCTTTAGTAAGGATGAAAAGATAGTATTAGCAGTGATTTTAATCATGCTTAGTTTTTGGATGAGTGATTTTATACATAAAATATCCCCTAGTATTATTGCTATAATTGGAGTACTATTTTTAGCCTATCCAAGTATAAATATCATAAAAGCAAAAGACATAAATAGTATAAACTTTTCATCTTTGATTTATGTAGCAGCTATTATAAGTCTTGGAAGTTTACTAGCTAGTAATACCTATATAAAAAATATTTTGTTTGAGAGTATCAATCACTTTGAGCCTTTTGATTTAGAAGTTTTAAACTATATAGCTTTGAGTTCTTTTATGTCATTTTCAGGTATTGCTATCACACAGCCTACAATTCCTGCCATATTTACCCCAATAGCTGAGCAATTAAGTTCTATAAGTGGTTTTTCTTTAGATGAAATTTTTATGATGCAAGTAGCTTCTTTTTCAAATGTGTTTTTTCCATTTCAAGCACCGCCTTTAATAGTAGGACTAGCACTATCACAAATCAAACAAAGACATATGTTAAAAGTTATATTTGTTTTAGCCGTGATAACTGTAGTATTTTTGTATCCGTTAGAGTATTTTTGGCTTGTTCAGTTAAGATGAGAGTTTTGATAAACTCTCATTTTGATTAAGATTTTTTTACGTACATTGGAGTGATTTTTAAAGCTCCAACCCCTGGAATTTTACAGTCAATATTATGATCAATTGCACTTTCAACTAATCTAATATTCTTAATTTTAGTACCAACCTTAACTACAGAAGAACTACCTTTTACTTTTAAGTCTTTAATAATAGTAACGTCATCACCACTTCTTAAAGTTGCTCCATTTGCGTCTTTTACCGTAAATTCTTCATCTTCTGCATCAGCAGCATCTGCTGACCATTCATGGGCACACTCTGGACAGATTAATAAGCTTCCGTCTTCATAAGTGTATTCCCCTTGACATTTAGGGCAATTTGGTAGTTGTTCCATGTATTTCCTTTTATATTATATATTTCGTATCATATCCAAACTCTAGTTAGGCCTTGGTAAGAGTGGCACTTATAATAACAATTTTGATAATGAATCTATTTCATCTTTTTCTAAAGAAAAACTATCAATATCCAAATCCTCTAACATATGTACTTTATTTGTTGTTCCATTTAAAGGAGTGATTCCAAGTTCATTTAAAAACTTATAAAATATTTGAGGAGAAGTCTTATTATACTTTTCACTTAAAGTCTGTACTTCCTTACTACTTAAAATATTAGGATTAGCTGTAAGTGACCAAAAACTTTGATAAGTAATATCTCTTTGTTTACAGAAGTTTCGTATTTCTTTATCATAGTTTGAATCAGCATAAAATCTGTTTTGTACTACTTTTGGTTTAACTTTTGCAATATCATATAAATAAATCAATAGATTTAAATCATAACAGTTTGAAATACCTATTTGCCCTACTTGTCCACAAGAAACAAACTCTTCCATTGTTCTATAAACTCCTACTAAATCCTCAATAGGATTAAAAGGAGAGTGAATCAAATAAGAATCTATATAATCAACTTGCAAGTTTTCTTTTGACTTGGCAAAAGATTTTTCAAGTTGAGTTTGTAAATCATCATGGGATAAATAAGGCATATTGTTTACATCTTGTCCAGATATTGGTGTAAACTTAGTTTGAATAAAGACATCTTCTCTTTTAATACCAGAATCAAAAGCCTTCTTCAAACCAATTCCTACTAAGTCTTCACTATAATGTCTAGGCTGACAAGCAGTATCAACAGCTCTAAATCCACAAAGCAAAGCTTCCTCTACAAGTCTTGAAGTTTCTTCTTTCTTCCATGCAGTTCCGTATATTATCTTTGGCATTATAAGTCCTTTAGAGTTAAATACTTTTTAATTATATTTTTCTACATTATACTTATTATTTTTTAGTTCTTTAACTGTTTTTCCAGCAACTGCTATATTTGTATCATCTTTTTCATCTATTGATACAAAAAATAACTCTTTTGGAATACCAGTTATTTTAACACTTACTTGTAATAGTTCATTAAGTAGCTTTTCTTTTATTTCAGGAGATAACTTTCCTGATTCAAACTTTATATATGGCATTTCCTATCCTAATTCAAGTCTATAATACTAAGCTTTCCAGCTATCATTTGAGGAATATATAATTTATTTGATATCTCATCAATCATAAAATCAGCACCACCATGAAAACTCATAGTACCTAAAACACTCTCTTTTTTTGTTTTTAGGTCATGGATTCTAATTAATCCAGAGTTTTTAAAGTTTATCCAATCACTAACATAGATTTTATTCCCTACTTTTTGAACTCCATCTAATAAACCTTCGTAAGATGATAATAAAGTAGTTTTATAGTTTTCTAGATTGATTTTATATAGTTTTCCTTTTCCATCAAGCATAGTTTTTGCTGAACTCCCAAGCTCAACAGCATATAAAGTACCTTTTTCATAATGTAATCCATTTGCAGCATTAAAATTTACTAGTTTTTTGTATGTTTTAGTTTTTAAGTCTACTTCAAAAATACTATTTGTATCCGTTGAGCTTACAAACAAGGTGTTCTTATCTTTTATAGTAATATCATTTAGGAATATTGTATTTTTAAACTGTATAGAAAATACTTGTTTTTTATTACTAAGATCAAAACCTTTTAATTCATCAATATCAGCGACATAGAGTATATTGTTAGATATTCCCATTCCTTTTGGAGCATTTAGGTTTTGTAAGAATTTAAGTTCTATTATCTTTCCATCTTTTGATAGTTTTGAAATAAATCCATCATTATCTTTTGTACTTGCTTCTAGTTTTACACCAACATTTGATACATATACATTTTCATTTGTGATTATGACACTCTCTGGGGAAGAGAACCCTGATATAACCTTTGTATCACTAAATCCACATATCAAACATAGTGATAAACATAAAAATACTTTTTTCATATAATCTCCTTTTTGTTATGGAAGAATTATAACTATAAAAATGATTTTATGTTTATCTATAAGGTCTAACTATTTATCTGTAAAGCTAGGTGTTTTATTGTAGTGTTTTTTATATACTCTAGTAAAGTGAGCATGAGTTTTGAACCCAACTTCTAAAGCTGCTACTCCTACATCATAAGATAATTCTTTTATTAAAAAGTTTGCTTTTTCTAATCTCTTTTTTTGAATCCATTGCATTGGAGTATCATTTGAAATATTTTTAAATTCATTTTTAAAACCACTAAGACTACGCCCACTTAATTTTGCATATTCTTCTAGTGTTAAGTTTTTTTCGAAATTATTTTCCATAAAGCTTTTTAGGTCTGTTTTATCTAAAGTAAGGTTTTGACAAAAGTTAATAAACTTGTCTTTTGAATCACTTCCTAAAATTAGAAATATTAATTCTTTCAGTTTCAAAGTTATTAATTCATCGCTGAATTTTGGTTTTTCATCTAAATACTTCTTCAAAGTATCAATAGTATTTTGAATAGAATCACCTACATCAAATTTGAAAACATTTTGTGTTAATTTTGAAGTTTTATTATTTAGTTTAAAAGGTAAATCAGAGATTAGTTTTCTAGCTTTATCATGGTCAAAAAAGATAAGTAAACACTCATAATCACTGTCATTAGCTACTTCACTAACTATGTATTCACCTTTTGTAATAAAAAATGCCTCTCCTGCTTTTATCTCAATATTGCCATTTTTTGTATGTAAAATCTTTTTACCCTTATATACAATATTTAAAAGATTGCTTGATATGTAAGAGCTGTGTTTATAATTACTCTGTACAGTGAAGAATCTAGCTAATACCATTTCATCTGTAATAATTGATTCATCTTTTAGGTTTAGTTTTACATACTCTAATGCATCCATGATTTACCTTTAATTATCTTCGTAAGTTTCCATAGCCACTTTTAAAAAGGCTGTAAAACCAACGTTGTCAGGGCTTAGTGATTTATCTATACTTACTTTCATTTTATCTAAAGCTTTTGAGTACTTGTCATAAAACTCATAAGAAGGTTTTGGTTTATATATTAAGTCTTCTAATTCAAATATCTTGATAATATTTTTTGTAGTTGTAGGTTTGATAAAATAGTCTTCATGTCTATTTATACAATAAGGAACAACAGATATTATCGTCCATTTTGCAAGTTTATATTCACTCAAGAACTCTACAAGCCCTTCAAATCCGTTCTTTTTATCTCCATATAAAAGCTCATATATTTCAATACTTAACATATCTTTTTCATATGAATTTAGTGTTGCAAGAGCATCTTTTAGTTTTAGCTTATCAAATAGCGATACAAATACTGATTTTTGAACTACTTTGAAAAATCCCTCAACTGCTAGACTTGGATTTTGAAAGTTTTCTTTTTTTAAAACCTCTTTTGCAAACTCTTCTAATTTTGATGGATTGTAAGTTTTCATAGAAGCAAAAAAGTTTCTATCATCAAAACCTTCTGGGTATTGAGATAAAAATTCTGCTTCGTAGTCTTTTAGTTTTTCTATGTTCATGTTATTCTTTTCTTTTTATAATTCATCTAAACTTGGTAAACCAAAATTATTTATAGTTTTAAATTCTATTTCTAATCCAAGTTTTGCTAAAACTAAATCTAATGTTTTAACAGAAGTATTCCCAAGTTTTCCCTGCTCAATTTTACCTAAAGTTACTCTACTTATTCCACAAGTATTTGATAATTCTTCTTGTGTTAGTTTTTTTGCTTCTCGTAAACTTTTAATCGTTTGTCCAATTTCGTATAATTTCAACTGGTATCTCCTTACTTGTTTTTCCTTCTATTGATAATTGCCATGTATCTATCATTTTACTACCAATATCTTCAAAATCTTTATTTGTTTTTATATATTCTTTTAACTCAACAATTGAGTCAGATAAAACTAAAATACATTCATCATAAATGTTACTTGCCTCTTCTTTTGATAAATAGCAGTCATTTACACCAAACTTTACAAGATCTTTTTTACCAAGCCATAACTTTCTACCTTGTAAAGTTAGAGCAGGTTTATCTTTATAAAAATATACTTGTGTATTTACAACATCATATGCTGGAGAAAACCATATTCTTGATAGATTTTTATCATATAATATTCCAAAGTTTTTAAGATGAGCATCCCCATTTTTTAATAAATAATTCATTATTATTAGTTTATATAAACTCAGCATAGATTCGAGCTTATTTGTAGTTATACTATATATTACTTTGGCTACTTGCTCATAACTTCCACTATATTTTTCATCTTTATTTTTACCAAGAAGTGTTATTAGCTCTTCAAAACCTAAAAAACTATCAGTTTCTTTATCATAATTGAATCTTTCTACAAGTAGAAACTTATTGTTTTTTGATAGTTTTAGATTAGGTATTTTTACTCCAGTTTTTTCAATTGTCTTTAGACAAAAATACTCATTTAAAGCTAATTGAGGGTATTCATCTCCCCATGTTTTGATAATATATTCTTTTGAACTAAGAGTTTCTTTATCTTTTAATATTGCCAAAGTTTTTGGTTGAACACCACTTATTGCATTTCTATCTAAAAAAGCACTTACAATTTTTGTAAAATTATCCTGAGAATCATTTTCTAAAACATCATCAATATCAAAAGCAAAGAAATCTTTCTTATCAACAAAACTTTTATAAGAAAGTCTACTTTGTATATTTGAACAAATATATGAGAAAACTAAAAAGTCATCTATATATCCATACTCTTTTGTCAAATATTTTTTGAATATCTCAAATAAATACCCTTCTGGTATATTCATATCAAAAATGGGATGAAGTTTGTATCTCCAAATATAAGTGGAGTTCTTATAGGGCATGATTAAAGATATGGGTTTATAATCTTCTAAATAATTAAAACCATACTGATTTTTTTCTTTTTCATAGAAAAGTTGACCTATTTTTTTATTGTCAATTATTACTTCAATATCTTTCATGGCTAATCCAAATGATAAATTTACTTATCATTATAAGATATTTTACGATAATTGTAAAGTAATTTTATCATTCAATGAAAATTATACTAATAAAAGTGACTTTTAAATTAAAGCTTATTTAATGCTAATTTCTATAAAGTCATGCTTTTAATAAATATGAATACTATTTGAATTGATGGAGTAATTAAATGATAAAAGAATTTGGAATATATTTTTTCGCAGCCTTTTTTGAAATACTTGGATGTTATAGTTTTTGGCTTTATTTTAAACTACAAAAGCCTTCTTTTTGGTTAGTTATAGGATTTGTTTCACTTATCATTTTCGCATATACTCTTACAAAAGTAAATCTAGAGTTTGCAGGAAGAGCTTATGCTATTTATGGAGGAGTTTATATTGTTTCATCTCTTGCATGGCTATTTTTTGTAGAAAAACAAATGTTTAACAAATGGGATATTATAGGTTCACTTATAATCTTTGCAGGTATTTGTGTAATACTATTTGGGAATCAAAAAGCATTAACTAATTAAGTTAAATATCTGAAATATTAAAGTTTTAATTCAAGTGAGTAATTAATAAGTATTTGAGTATCTCTTTTTATTTCATTCTTACGAGTTTCCACAAATCCAAAACTCTCAAAAAAAGCCTTTGCAGTGATACTAGCATCAACTCTTAGTTTTTTAATACCATTTTTAGAAGCAATATCAAGAATATGATTCAAAAGAGCCTTTCCAACTCCCTGCCCTTGATATTCATGATGAACATAAAAACAATCAATATAATCATCATAAAACTCAGTAAAACCAACAAGAGTATCATCAATCACAGCTAAATAAGGTTTTGTTTTATCTAGTCTTTTTTCCCAAGAATCATAATCAATATTTGGATTTGCCCAAGCATTTAACTGCTCTTTAGTATAGTCTTTATGGCATGTTTTATGGATAGTATTTGTGAAAAGGTTTGGGATTTGTTTTTTATAACCTTTATTATAATCTATTATTTTCATAGTTTTATTTTTCTTTTTATTAAAATTTATGTTAATACTATTATCAAATTTATTTGACACAATATAAGTTCTCTAATTATCTTTTTGTTTGCCTTTTCAATGAAATAGTAAAATGATAAATTATAATTACTATTAATGACTTATGCACAGCCCAAACTGAAGCAAAACCTTTTTCTTTATAATCATTATAACTAGCAGGATTTATAAAATGAGATAATTCATTTAATGAATCAAAACAACTTTTATCCGTTATATAAAATAAATATAATAATATGAATAAATGTGGGATAACATATGGTAAACTAATAAACTTAATTTTTATTCTTAATTTCGAAATAAAATAAAAAAGTATTATTGATATAATAAATTGGATGAATAAAGTAGGTTTCACATATTCTTCAACCATATTAAAAAAAACTAAACTTATAAGAAATAGCCAAACTAATGATTGAAACCAACTTCTACCAAAATAAGATATTTGTTCATTCATAAGAAATATAAATTTCTCTTCCCACCAAGATGAAAACCATTTTTTTAAAGATAACTCATTTTTATATTCCTTCATTTCTTTTACATAAAAATTGTTTGCATCTATATAGTTTGATTTTTGATCACTTAATGATTTTAGTTGTCTAAATGTATTTCTACTTGATTTTATAGAGTTAATGTTACCCCACTCAACACTATTTAAATGAGCATCAATAAAAGAACAATCATTTATTTTTTTTATTGCATCATTAGAAACTTTAAAACTTTCAAGAACAACTCCATGCAAGTCTGCTTTATTCAATAATAATTCATTATTTATTTTTAATTGATTAAAATAAATATCCTCTGAGTCTTGATACAAACCATCTAAAATAAAAGTATCAAATATCATATTTTCTATATTGATATGTGAGTTTTTAATAAAATGTGTCTCTTTAATTTTGAAGTTCTTTATATTGGCATCTGAAATAGAAAATCTTTCTAAGAGTGATTTTTGAATATTAAGTTCATTTATATTACAACTATCATAAGCTTTTCTTCCCAAGAAAAAGTTTTCAACTTTTACATAATATAGTAAAATATTGTTTATCATTGCTTTATCTAAATATCTAAAAACAATATTATCAAAGGTCATATGTCGAACTAAGAGATTTGGAGAAAAAATAATATCTATTTTTTCTTTATGGTGAAGTTCATGATTAATATTATCTATTACAACTGATTTAAAATAATCCCCTTCAATTTTAATATCATAAAAATGTTTTGTTCCAATAATTTTAATCATCCCATCAATTCCTGAGTGGGCAGACCTTATTTCAAAAGTCCCTTTAAAAGTTGATTGTGAAAAAATTAAATCTTTTTTTAGATGAGTATCTCTTAATTTTAAATCCATTATAAAGTTATCTATAAAAATACAATTATCAAAATAATAGTAAGGTATATTTTCATTCAAGTTTGAAATATCTAATAACGGTGGGACATAAAAGTTTTTAATAGTTCTATAGTTTTTAGAATTACCATCACCAAAAGATGTTACAGAACCAAGTAAACTAATATCCAAGTTTTCTTTCTTTATTGACTTATCATAGGAAATCATTAATAAGTTATTTAATTCACTCCAAAATTGATTTACTTTTTCCTTTTCCCATGTTTTCTCATTTTTATTATTAAAAGTAAACCAATCATTCTTTTCACAATGAAAAATACACTTATTATTTTCAAATATTTTTTGATTACACTGGGGATGATTACAATTCATAATAGTGCCTAATAATTTTTATTGATATTATATCCAATGATATTTTAGTTATTTAAAAAAATTACAAAATGTAATAAAAGCCTTTTAATTAAGTATTAAAGTTTAAAAAAGTTCATCTAATTCTATTTCTTAATTAATAAAAACACCAAACTCATCAATATGTTTTTTTAATTCTTGATTTTCAAGGTTATCATAAATAATAACATCAAAAAAATATGGAAGTATAGTTTCTTCTTCAAGTGTATATTTTAATTTTGAAAGGGTATTAATATTAACCTTGCCTTTTATAGCTAGGTCAATATCAGAAGATTTTTTATGAGTACCTAAGGCTCTAGAGCCAAAAAGTATTACTTCATTTATTTCATCAAATTTTTCAAATACACTTTTTAGTATTTCTAGCTCTTTTTGAGTAAGTCCTATCATAATTTTTGCTTTAAAACTACTCTAAATTCTTCTAGTATCGGATAATAACTATGTACAATTAGCTCTTCAAGTTCTTCAAGTATTTGGTCATCATAAGTATGAGAAGCAAGATTTCTTTTTTCAAGTGCTTCAAGCCATAAAACACCATCTTCAAGTAATCCATAATCAAATGCTGTTTTAATACTAGCTCTTGGACTCTTAACTTCATAACCTTCTGCTGTTAAAAAGTCTTTCATAACTTTCCATGCTAATTCAAATGTCACTTCAAAAAACTGAATTAATCCAGCTTTTTCAATATCATTTAATACTTCTTTTTCAACAGTAGTTTTCAAATGAGACAGAGATTTTTCATAGTTTGAAAATCTTTGTCTACATCTTGTTAGGTTATCATCCATATTAGTTCCTTTTTTTATTTAAAATTTCTTAATCAAATCCACATAAACATCAGTTAAGTCTTCTACTTCTTTTACAGTTGTTCTCTCCCCAACACTATGAATAGTATCATTGATTACACCAAACTCGATAGCTTCTATTCCAAATGCTCCGAAATATCTAGCATCTGATGTTCCACCAGCTGTTGAGTGTTTTGTAGTAACTCCTGTGATTTCCTTGATAGAGTTTTCCATAGCTTTTACTACTTTTGATTCTTTGTTTGTTACAAAAGGAAAAGACCCTTGTGTAGTTCTAAAATCATACTCTAAACCATCTAGTTTTTCATGTATGAATGCTTCTACAGATTCCCTTGTAGTATTTGTAGAGTTTCTTACATTAAACATCAAGTTTAAGTTTGGAGGAGTTACATTTGTTACTTGCATACCACCTCTAATATCTGTGATTACCATCTTTGAAGGAGAGAAGTACTCATCACCATTATCTAGATTATGTCCAGCAATTTGTGGTAAAATAGAGCTAAAGTTATGTACTGGATTTATACACTTTTCTGGATATGCTGCATGACCTTGCTTTCCTTTGATAGTGATGTATCCGTTGATACTTCCTCTTCTTCCTACTTTGATTGCATCACCAAATACATCTTCGCAAGTAGGCTCTGCAACTACTGCGTATTGAGGAATAAAATCTATCTCTCTTAAATGCTCTAACATCTTGATAGTTCCGTATGTACCCTCACCCTCTTCATCAGAAGTCATTAGGATTGATAATGTTCCATCAAAGTTTTCTGCGTGCTTACAAGCGTATAAAAACGCAGCATCACCACTTTTCATATCTTGTGTTCCACGTGCTGTGATAACACCATCGATAATATCAGCGGCAAATGGATCTACAGCCCATCCCTCCCCTGGAGGTACTACATCAATGTGTCCTGCAAAACATAAGTGCTGTGGATTGTCGTTGAATTTTTTATAATAAAATCTATTTTTTACGCCTTCCATATCAACACTAATACATTCCCAAGTATCACCCAAATACTCTTCTATAAAATCAAAAGCTCCGTCATCATCAGGAGTTACTGATTTAAATCTCAATAATTTTTGAAATAATTCTATAATTGTCATCAAATTCCTTTATAAGTACGCGATTATAGCAAAATTGAGTTTATTTTGCTATAATAATTTTATTTAGTAACAAGTTATTTTTAGGAAACATAATGAAAGATTTAAAAAAAGATATATTAAATGCTTTAACTCCTAAAGCAATATTGATGCCTTTGACAAAAGAAGCTGCCGAATCTATGGTAAAAACTTCGTGTCAAAAAGATGTTTTACCAATTACTACTTTTCCCTTTAAAATAGGAAGAGAGTCAAGATTAGGAGAAAATGAAAAGGGACTTTTTTTAAAGTTTAGACTTAAAAAAACTGATTCAAAACCAAACAATGACATTTATCTAATCGATAATGCAAAACAACTACAAATCTCAAAAGAGCATTTTCAAATTGAAAGAACAAACAATTTCTTCCTATTAAAAGATAGAGGAAGTACTATGGGTACAACTATCAATGGTATTACTTATGGTGGAAAACAAGAAGAGTTTGAGCAAGTACTAAATGACGGAGATATTATAAGAATTGGTTCAAAAGATTCAGAATACAAGTTCCAGTTTTTAGCACTAGATATATAATATAAAGGTCAGACCATGGGAAAAATTGAAAAATATTTCTATTGGTTCTGTTTTTTTCTAGCTATATACATAGTAATTGGATTTAAACTTATACCAGTAGTATTACAAGAACAGTTAGTAAAGAATTTAGATGAAAATCTAACAGAAAAAACAACTATCAAAAAAGTTGATTTTAACCCTTTTACTTTAAATACTAAGATTCATGGCTTTACATTAGGAGAGCCTAAAACCCCTACTTTATCTTTTGATATGTTTGAGTTTGACTTTGGATTAATGCAATCTATTTATGAACTTCATGCAAATGTAGAAAAAGTAAAACTATCAAATGCATTTATACATGTAATAGAAAACAAAGATGGAAGTATAAATCTTACAAAGCTTTTAAAACCACAAGATAAAAAACCTGAAGAAGAAAAAAGTGAACCTTCAAATATCAAGTTTTTAGTTGCAAAGCTTTTCTTAGAAAACTCAAATATCAAGTTTACAAAACTAACAGATAAAGAACCATATGTTTTAAATCTAAAAAATATAAACTATAATTTATATGATTTAGGTACATATGAAAATATCCTTTCATCAAATAACTTTAGCCTTGATATAAACGACTCTTCTAAGATCAATATTCAGGGTGGATTTAAACTAGAGCCTTTTACTATGCATGGAAAAGCAAAGATTTCACAGCTTAAACTTGCAGAGTTATTAGCCTATAAACAAGAGATTTTAAATTTCTCACTTGATAATAAGGCTACATTTGATTTAGCATTAGACTTTGATATGAAAGCAGATGAAAAGTTTGATTTAAACATAGATACAAATAAACTTGTATTTAAAAACATAAATCTTACTCAAAATAAACAAGCTGTTTTAAATCTAGAAAAATTAGATGTAAAAAAACTAAAACTAAACCTAGATAAACAAACAATGATTTTAAATAATACTTCCCTTTCAAAACCTCTTATAAATATGGTTTCAAATAAAGATGGCTTAAACCTAAGTAATCTAGTAAAAAAATCAAATGAAAAAGAAGAAGAGACAAGTAAAAAAGCAAGTCCTTCAAAACCTTGGCATATAAAAATCAGTGATTTAAATGTAAACAATTCAAATTTTGTATTTGATGACAAAATAAACAAAGCTATCACAAAAGTTGAGAACTTCAATATTTCTCTTCCTAGTGCAAATATAGCAGGTTCAAATATTTCAATTCCTAAACTTCAAACTACAAATCCAAGTATTACTTTCGCAGATAACAAAAATAAACTTTTTGTAAATAGTAAAAAAACAAATATCAACGTAAGTACTTTAAACATAAAAGACAGTAATATAAGTATCAATAAAATTGCTGTTAGCAAAGACAGTGTAAACTTTAGCGATAAAAAAGCAGCACTTAGAATAGATACATCAAATCCTAAAATAGATATAAACTCTTTATCAATAAAAGACAATATTATAGGCATAAATTCTATTAGTTTAAATACTTCAAAACTATCATTAAAAGATGGAAAAGGTAAAGTAGATATTAGTACTTCTAAACCAAAGCTAAAAGTAAACAACTTAGCAATAAATGGAAGTAAAATAAATCTAAAAAATATTACTTTAGATACAGCGAAGATATTACTTAAAGATAGAAAAAGCAATCTTGATATCATAACTACAAAACCAAAACTAGATGTAAACAATCTAGCAATAAATGGCAAAGCAATAAACTTAAGTAGTGTAAATCTAAACACATCTAAAATAGCAGTAAATGATAAAAGAAATGCCACATATATAAATCTTAACAATTCAAAAGTAAAAACAAACAAGCTAGCTATAAATGGCTCTAAAATAAGTATAGCAAGTATAAAAGCACTAAATCCAAGTATTACTATAAATGATAAGAAAAACAGAACTTCTATTGCAATTAAAAAAGCAAACTTAGATGTAAACAAAATGCAAATAAACAACTCAAACATCTATATAAATAGTGCAAAGTTATTAAAACCAAGTATTGTCCTAGAAAATAAAAAAGACAATACAATAGTAAAAGCTGACAACTTAGAAGTATATATAAACAAACTTTCTCAAAAGAAAGGGAAGTTAGGTATTAATTCTATTAGAGTTTATGAACCAAAGGCAAGTGTTTATAATACAAAAGAAAAAACTAAAATCTTTGCTTCAAATTTAGACTTAAGTATTTCAAAAATATCAAATAGCAAAAGAGGATTAAAAGTAGTAAAAACAACACTTACAAATCCAAAGATAAGTGTAATACTTCCTAAAAAACCAGCATCTAAAAAAGCTCCTGTAAAAAAAGTAGCTAAGAAAAGTACAAATAAAAAAGATAGTGCAAAACTAAATATTGGGCCTATTAATATCAAAAATGCAAGTTTAGTATTTGAAGATAAAAATTTACCAATTCCATTTAAAACACAAATTACAAAATTAAATGGAACTATCTCAGAGTTTAGAACAAATAAAAATAGTACTTCAAAACTAAATGTAAAAGGTATAGTTGACAAGTATGGAACTACCAATATTACTGGGCTAGTTGATCCAAACAATATCAAGTTCTTAACAGATATAAATATGATATTTAGCAATATTTCTATGAAAAACTTTACACCTTATACAGCTAAGTTCATAGGAAAAGAGTTAGCTAGTGGGAAACTTGATTTAGATTTAAAATACAATATCCAAAAATCTGATTTAGAAGCTAAAAACAATATTGTAATCAAAAAGCTAAAACTTGGTAAAAAAGTGCCAAGTAAAGATGCTGTATCTTTACCACTTGATTTAGCAATTGCTTTACTTGAAGATTCAAATGGAGTGATTGATTTAAATATTCCAGTATCAGGAAATGTAGATGATCCTAAGTTCTCAGTAGGACCAATAGTTTGGAAAGCTTTTGTAAACCTAATCACAAAAGCAATTACTGCGCCATTTTCACTACTTGGAGCAATCTTTGGCTTTGATGAAAATGAAATCAAAAGTGTTCATTATAAGTACGCACAAAGTGATATAACACCTATTCAAAAAGAGACTCTTGATAAGATATCAATGATACTTAAAAAGCGTCAGAATCTTGCTATTAAACTAGCTCCTACTTATGATAAAACAAAAGATTTAAAAGCTCTTAAAAAAGCTAAGTTTGATAAGTTTGTTAAAAATGAGCTAAAAAACTTCAATGAAGAAGATTATTTAGAACTTCTAGAAGATACTTATGAAGACTTTGATAAAAAAATAAATAATCTTAAAAAGAAACATACTGTAAGTAAAAAGTTAAATGCTAAAACTTACAAAAAAGAGTTAGAAGAGTTTGTAGTAAATAAACAAAAAGTAACTAGAGTGAACTTGAAAAACCTAGCAAACAAGAGAATAAAAGGTATAAAAAACTATCTTTTACTAACAAAGAAGATTAATCCTAAACAGATAATAATTTCTAATAAAACACTTATTAAAAATAGTACTGACAAAGATCTAAACATCGACCTAAAAATCGATAAAATTAAATAATAACCCATAACTTTAACTTATAAATAAGTCATCATTTGACTTATTTATATTTATATGATAGTATTCCAAAAATTTATATAATTAATATAAGGAATACTTATGATCAACAAAATATTATCTGCTGTGTTAATACTATTTATAGTATTAGTATTTTATGGAGTATTAAAACAAGTTCAAAAAATTGATCCAAAAATCAAAAGATTAGAGTGTCAAAATCAAACTACAACTTTTGAGAGAGTAAATATACAAAATCCTGCATCTACTGCAATAAGTGCTTTTAAAAACAACAACTATATTTTAAATACTACTATTGATTATTCTGTACATATGGATAGTAATCTAAAAAATATTTTATCAGTAAATAAGGCAAATGTATTATTTGATACTATTGCAAAAAAGTTTATAAAAGAGAATAAAAGTGAAGATGAGAAGGTTTCTATAGACTATTATATTTATGAAAATGATAAAGAAGATCCTTCTAAAAAAGGTAAAAAATCAAAACTATATTCTGGTTATGTAAAACTTGATTTCAACTATAAAAATAAAGTTGTATATCAAATACAAACAGATTATAAAGACATTGATGCAAAAGATTTAGACCAAAGAATTGATTGTGCTTTACAGTCATTTGTAACAACAAACTAAAAAGGAAAAAGATGAAGCAAAAAGTATTTAAAGAAAAGTATCATATTTATGAAATTGAATATAACAAAAATGAATTAGATTTTAAAAATGTTGATGAAATCATCGAAAACTTAAAAGTAAAAGTTGAAAATCATCCAGTTATTTCATACATAGCTACATTTGATCAGTATGCTCATACATCATCAATAAATGGTGAAATAAACTCTGATATTAAAGCTGCAAAGAATATTGTATTTTGTTTTGGTAAAGAGTTACCTACTCCTGAAGTTTTAGCTGTAAGACCTAGAAGTATTGGAGTTTGTGAAAAAGAAGATACTTTTGTAGTAAACTTTTTAACAGCACCAAATGAAGCTGCAAATGAAACTATGGAAGATTTTGTAAAATCTTTAAAAAAGTAGTATTTAAAAAGATAAAGTAATAAAGCTTTACAGCTTTATTACCTTTGCTCCAAATCCGCCTTGAGAAGGATGAGCATCTGTATATCCTTGTACACTTGGATGTGAATCTAAGAACTTCTTAACCGCATAAGATAATTTCCCAGTACCAATTCCATGATAAACTAGAACTTCATCAAATCCAGCAAGTAACGCATCTGATAAGAACTTATCTAAGTTATCCACTGCTTCATCAGCTCTTTGTCCATGTAAGTCAAGTTTTACATGTCCTGAAGCTGGTTTTTGAACTGTTATAGTAGCTTTAGGTTTATTAGCTTTTATCTTAGGTGGGTTACCACTTCTTTGTAAGTCTTCAAGTTTTACTTGAACTTTCATACCCATATCGTTTTCAATAAAGGCTTTTTTACCTTTTATAGAAACAAGTACACCTTTAGTAGTTCTGTATTTAACTCTATCCCCTACTTTTAAATCAACAGGATCTACTACTTTTGCAGCTTTAATATCGCTTGCTTTTTGGTGAGAAATATTTAGATGTTGGTGTGATTCTTTTACAAGTTTAGCTTTAATAGCTTTTTTTGCTTCATCTCTAGCATCTTTATACTCTTTGTGAAGTTTTGATTTCTCAGAGTATATTTCATCATCTAAAGTTTCTTTTTGTTCTTGTAAGTTTCTTGATAATCTTTCCATCTTATCAATCTCACTATTAAGTTTAGCAATCTTTAGTTGATACTCTTTTTCAAGCTCAGAACTTCTCTCAATTAGCTCATTTAGTCTATCTTTATCATCCCCATAAACTTCTTTTGCTTTTTTAACTACATTATGAGGAATCCCATATCTAGATGCTGTTTCAAAAGCGTAAGATCGTCCAATTGTTCCTTGTAAAAACTCATAAGTTGGCTTTTGATTCTCTTCATCGTATAAAGCAGCGATTAATTCAACATCATCATTTGCAGCCATAAGTGCAGCTAGTCTTTTATGGTGAGTTGTGATAATTACTTTAATATCTCTTTGAATAAGCTCTTCAATAATTACTTTAAATAAAGAAGCAGCCTCATCAGAATCTGTTCCTAATTCAATCTCATCAACACCAACAATAGCTGTTTTTGAACCAAATAGTTTGGAGAACTCTACCATTCTTCCTGCAAATGTAGAGATGTCATTTTTAACACTTTGAGGGTCATCTAATACAGCATTTATACTTTTGAATGTTCCTACTGTAGTCTCTTTAGAAGCTTTGTATGGAATTAAATATTTTGAAAGTAAAACAGCTGATAAAATAGATTTTAACATCATAGTTTTACCACCAGCATTTACCCCAGTAATCATAACAACTGATTTTGTAAAATCAATAGAAATAGGTTTAGCATCACTTAGTGCTGGATGACAAAAATCTACAAGTTTATTTTGCTTTTTCTTTGATGGTAATATAAAATTCTTATCATTAATCTTAGCAAAGAATAATCTAGCTTGATAATGATCAAATCTATCAAATTCTTTATTGATAAATTTTAAGAACATTAAATTTCTCTCAAATAAAGAAGAAATCTCTTTACATACTTTTAGTAAAATCTCTTCTTTTTTATTTAGTAATTCATTTTGAGCTTGTTTTAAAGAAGCCACACTATGAGGAAGTACATAGAAAAACCCAGAGTTTGATCTATCAAGAACTTGAGCTTTTAGGACATGGTTAAAACCACCTCTTACTAAAATACACTCTTCTCCATTTATATAGTGAACTTGTGAATCTACTAAATAAGTTCTAATTTTACTTGAATTAATAGTCTTATATAAGCTTTGTTTGATTTGCTCTTTATTTTTAGCAATGGCATTTTTAACCATGTCATAGTCTTCATCAACACCATCTTTTAGGTTTGATCTTTCATCAAAGTAATCACAAATCTTTTCTACATCAGTAGGAACAATAATTTTATCAATCCATTCTTGAAGTTTTCCCTCAAAATTAAATCTTTTTAAATAGTTAAAATATTTGATTATCTTTACAAACTCGTAAATTTCATATACTTTTAAAATACCTTGTTTTTGAATATGGATTAGAGCATTGTCTAAATTTGCCACTTCATTTGGTGCTTTGAAATCATAGTTTGATAGGTCATTTATAAGTTTAAAGTGAAGGTTTATATCCCCTTCTAAAATAACAGGTTTTTCTCTAGCTAATAGCTTTGAGAAAGAATCAATATAGTCAGTTAAATCTAGTTTTTTTATTATATCTTGCATGGTGCGCATTATAGCCTAAAGGCTATAATACTTTTATAAATAATATTGCCAATAAACTAAAGCAATAGTAGTAATTGCTAAAATTCCTAAAATATTAAATACAAACCCAAGTTTTGCCATATCTTTTACTCTTACAGCACCTGAACTCATAGCAATTGCATTTGGTGGAGTTGCAATTGGAAGCATGAATGCATAAGAAGCACAAATTGTTGCAACAAATAGTAATAAAGTACTATCTATATTAGCAGCTTGGCTTAGTGAGAAAATGATTGGCAATGCTATTGATGTTAAAGCAGTATTTGATGTAACTTCTGTAGTAAAAGTAATCAATGATGCAACTAAAACAATCAATAATATTGTTGGTAAACTAGTTAAGGCTAATAAATAGTTTGCAATTTCATTAGCTAAACCAGTAGATGAAAAGGCACTAGCAATAGAGAAACCAGCACCAAATAAGAAGATAATTTCATAAGGAATCTTTTTAGTATCTTCCCATTCTAAAAAACCAATTTTTGGAGCAAACATTAATAATCCATAAGCTAAAAGAATTCCTTTTTCATTTAATCCAAGTCCAGAATAATATGGTTCTATTTTTGAATTTACTAATAATAAAACTACAAGTGAACCTAAAATATAAAGTAGTCTTCTTTGTTCACCACTTAAACTTGCTTTATCTTCAAGTTTAGTATCGAACTTTAAATCTTGAACCCCAAGTGATAAAATATATGGAATTATAGATAACATAATTAAAGCTAAAGGTGCAGTTAAAAATATCCATTTTACAAATGGTATTGCTTCAATTGCATTTTGTTCCATAAAGCCTAAAAGAATTAAGTTTGGAGGAGTACCAATTGGAGTTACAATTCCACCAATACTTGCACCATATGCAATAGCTAATACTAATCTCATTTTTAGTTTTAAATCATCAGTTAAAAACATTGCAATTGGAATTAACAATAATGCAGTTGTAGTATTTGAAATAAGTGAACTTAAAAATGCAGATGTAATTGATAATGAAAACAATACACCTCTTGGAGTATTAGGAAATAGTGTTAAAAGCTTATTTGATACATATTTATGTAAATCAGTTTTTTGAGTTGCAATTGCAATCATAAAACCACCAAGAAATAAGAAAATGATAGATTTAGAGTAGTTTACAGATGTTGCATTTGTACTCATAATATCAAAGGTAGGAAATAATAATATAGGTAGTAAAGATACTACACCTAATGGTAGGGCTTCATTTGTCCATAAAGCAACTAACAATACTATCAATCCTAATAAGGTTGCGTGTTGTGTATTAAAAGCATAACCTGCTACAAAAAATGTAGCTAAAGCTAGTACTAAAGATAGAAGAATTTTATTCAATTTGATCCTTTCTTTTTTGACTTCCTGAGTCTATTTTATATTTTAGAGACTAAAAATATAAAAAAAGAAAGAATTAAATTTTAATTTATTATTATAAGCTTACATAATGTAACATATAATGTAAAAGTACACAATAAGTACATAATATAAGGGCTTAAGAGAATAATTTCTTACATATATTATACATATCTATATACTATTTTTATAATTTTAACTTATTTTTTCTTAGGTCTAAAAGGTTTTATTACCTCTTCGTTACACTCTAAGAAAGGCCCTTCCATTAAATCAATACAATATGGAATTGCAGGAAAAACCGCATCTAAACATTCTCTAATTGATTTAGGTTTTCCTGGTAAGTTAACAATTAAAGAACTACCTCTAAGACCTGCTGTTTGTCTAGATAAAATTGCTGTTGGTACAAACTTTAAAGACTCAGCTCTCATAAGTTCACCAAAACCTGGCATCATTCTATCACATACAGCTTCAGTAGCTTCAGGAGTTACATCTCGCTCTGCTGGTCCTGTTCCACCAGTTGTAACAACAAGTGAGCAACCTTCAACATCAACTAATTCTTTCATAGTGTCTTCTATTGTTTTTTGGTCATCTTCAATACATCTATATACAGGCTCCCAAGGAGATGTTAAATAGTCATTCATAGTATCTTCAATAGCTTTTCCTGATAAGTCTTCGTAAATACCTTTACTAGCTCTATCACTTGCAGTTATAATTCCAATTTTTGCAATTTCTTTACTCATAAAATATGTCCTTTTTCTTTTATATAATATACTGTTCCATAGTTTTTAAAAAATTCTTTTGCTTTAAGTGCATCAATAATCTTATCTTCTGCCCCTAAAAAGACTTCCAATTTTACGCCCTTATCTTCTAAGGCTTGAAGTTTTTCTTCATTCCATATATAAGATAATAGCTCATCTAATTCTTCATATGTTCCTAGCTTGAAATATTTTTCCATAGAAGCACATGAAGGATAAGATACATTTTTCATAAAAGTTTCACAATAAGCATGTGCATCTTTTTTGAAATACATAAGTTGTGTTCTTTTAAATCTTTTATCTTGTGTTTGGAAAAAAGCAGGCGAAAAAAGTTGTAATTTATCTACTCTTTTTTCAGAGTTTAAAACTTCTTCAAAAGCTTTTATAGCTCCATAAGAAAACCCTGAAACTGTTAAATCATTTTCTACTAGGTATTCTGAGAATAGTTCTTTCTCATTTTCTAAACAAAATCCTGAAAAATATCTGTTAGATATCATCTTCTGTAATTACCTCATTTTTAATCATAATGTTTTTAAGTCTTGTAATATCAACAGCATTGTGTGATAACTCTGCTCTTAATTCATTTTTAACATTTGTAATTAGCTCATCAACTGAGTTTGCCATTTTGTATTTTACAACTATATCATTTGCTGTTTTAGAAGCTGATTCTAAATCTTTATGATTTATTGCATACTTCTCTTTTTTGATAACTTCAACCCCAATAAATCCAGCTAAATCTCTTCTCATATTTTCAACAAGTTCATTATAAGATGGGTAAGTAGAGTCTAGTTTCACAACCGATTCATCAAAAAGCGCAACCTTAGATTTAGAAACATATGCTTTTGAAGCTTGATAAATAGATAAAATTTCTTTTTGTTTTTCATCAAGAATTTTAATCTGTTTTTTTCCAAACTCTAACTTATTTTTAGCAATTTCGATATCACTTGATTCTAAGATTTTTGATTCTCTTTTAATCATATTTAATAAAGCTTCATTAATAAGTGTTGCAAGTGCAGCTGAACTAAATCCAGAAGTATCTAAAGCTAATTGTTCTACATTTACTTCATGATTTTTTTCATTTAAATAAAGCTCTAAAATTTTCTTTCTATCTTCTATATTTGGAAGACCTACATGAACTCGTCTATCAAATCTACCAGCTCTTAAAAGTGCTTCATCAAGTACTTCTATTTTATTAGTTGCAGCTATTACAATAACACCACTATCCCCATCAAATCCATCCATTTGAGTTAGAAGTTCATTTAATGTAGCTTCTCTTTCATCATTAGATTTTCCAGATCTTGCTTTTCCAACTGCATCTATTTCATCAATAAATACAATAGCAGGAGCACTTAATTTTGCTTTTGCAAACAGTTCTCTAACTTTCTTAGCACCCATTCCCACATATATTTGTACAAAAGAAGCTCCACTTTGATAGAAGAAAGGAACATCTGCTTCACCAGCAACTGCCCTTGCTATTAAAGTCTTACCAACACCAGGAGGTCCTACTAGAAGTACACCCTTTGGAAGTTTAATTCCATGTTGTAAGTATTTTTTTGGATTATTTAAAAAATCTACTACTTCTTCAAGCTCTTCTTTAATCTCACCAATACCAGCAATATCTTTAAAAGTTACGTTTGAAGTTACAGCTTGAATATTAGTATTTAAGTCTTCGTTTATAGCTTGATTTTTTGCTTTTGATTTAGAAAGTTCAGTATCAAAAGCTGAATTACCTTCTCTTTTTTTATCAAAATAAGCTTTGATTTTATCTTGTTTTACTTTTAGTAAAAAAGCTAAACCTAATAAAATAAATAAAAATGCAATTCCCATAAAGTATGATGAGCTTTGAATACTTGCTTCACTTTTATATATTACATATAAAAATAACAGTAGTAAAATCATGGCAGAAATTGCCATGAATTTAAAGTTTTTATCTAAGTTTTTGTTTATATCATTTGAATTTTGCGACATTGTTGTTGGCCTTTGCTTCATAATCATCTATAAAAATCCAATCTCCAACAATATCCACTGGAGATTCAATTTCAATTTGATTAAAGAATTGATCTAGTCCTATGTATTTCCCGTTCTTTTCTTGCTCTATTAATACTTCTAATGTTTTATTATTAGCTCGTCTAAAATCAAAGTTCTTTTGCTCAATTATTTTAGTTAATTCGTTGTAACGTAATTTAGCAATATCTCCTCTAACTTCAGGTTTCATAGTAGCACTTGGTGTTCCATCTCTTTTTGAGTATGTAAATGCATGTACATGTGTTAATGGAAACTTATGAAGATTTTCCATAGCTTCTTTCCATAACTCATCAGTTTCCCCTGGATGACCTACAATAAAGTCTGTTCCTAAGGCATATCCATTTTCTCTTAAGAATTCAAAAAGTTCTAAATCAGATAAAACTTTGTTTCTTCTATTCATAAGTTTTAACATATCTTTTGAAGTATGTTGTAAAGCAATATGAAGATGTTTTGCCATAAATGGTTCATTTACTAATTCTTTAAACTCATCATCAATTTGAATAGGTTCAATACTTCCCATTCTAATTCTTCTAACACCTTTTATTTGAGACATTTTCTTTAAAAGTTTAGCTAAAGAAGTATGTTGTTTCTTACCGTATGAACCTACATTTGTTCCAGTTAAAATAAATTCACCAAAACCATTAGCAGCTAAAGTTGTAACTTGTTCTAAGATTTTATCTTCTGTGTAAGATCTTGCATCGCCTCTTACATAAGGGATGATACAATAAGAACATCTAAAGTCACAACCTTCTTGTACTTTAATAAAAGCTCTTGATTTTCCAACAAACTCTTCAACAATAGTATTATCTAAGTGCTCTAAATCCCCTGCTTGGAAAAATCTCTCTTCTTTTAAAAGTAAATCATTGATATTTTCTTTTTCAGAGTGACCAAATAATGAATCAACCTTTTCTTCTTTAAATAAACTCTCACCTTTAGTCCAAACTCCACATCCAGTGAATACAACCCTTGGATCTTTTGGAAGTTTCTTTAGTCCATTTATATAACCACGAGCAGTAGAATCTGCTCCATTTGTAACTGTACATGAGTTGATAACAACTACATCTGCATTTTTTTCATCTTGTGTAATTTCAAAGTCTTTTAGATTACTCATCATAACTTGAGTATCAAATACATTTGTTCTACATCCAAAAGTTTTAAAATATACTTTTGGTTTATTGTCTGAAAAATTCATTAAAATTTATTCCTTAATTCTTTTCTATCTTTTGATAATGTCATCTTCTAAATCTTTAGGCATTTCTCTTTTTGATACTGAAACACCATAAGCATTATCTGTTTTATTAATATTAATTTGTTGAGTTGGGTATGCAATATGAATATCGTCTTCTTTCATAAATGCTTCTAAAATCTCTGGACTCATAGTACTTCTTAATTGAAGTGCTGCATAAGAGTTTGTTAAATACCATCCTGAAATTACCATACCGTGTTGTTCTATAAATGTAAAAACTCTAGGCTCAACACCTGTAGCTCTTAACTGATACTTACTTCTCATTTTAGATAACTGTTTTCTTGTAATATCTGTATAACCTTTTGAGTAGTGCTTTAAAATATCTTTTACGATTTTTTGAGCTTTTTTATGGTTTGAATCAAAAGTTAATGTAATATCAATACCATCCCAAACTGTTCTTAATCCTGAGTGAGTATAGTTTGCAATCATCTCAGAGAAAATGTAGTTGTTTGGAATAAAGAAAATTCTTCCTGTTCTTCTATTTACTGTATATGAAGTATAAGTAATATCTTCTCTAATAGTGATTTTAAATAGTGAAATATCCAGTACATCACCAACTGCTTCAAGACCATTTCTAGTTACTTTGATTCTATCCCCTACTTGAATAGACCCAGATGTTACAATAACCATCCATCCAAAAATAGACATAAACCAATCTTTTAAAGCAATAGCAATACCAGCAGATGCGAATCCAAGGATTGTTACAAGATAAGATACATTGTCAATATACGAGAACATTAAAACCATAACAATTAAGAATACAACTGTAAAGTTAATAACTTTATTTGTCATGTAGTAACTCTCAGTTTGAGAGAAGTACTTTTTAAGTGCAAGTTTAACTAAGAATGTAATAAACGATAACATCACAATAATTGTTAAGATAATAAGTATCTTTTGAATTTGTTGAGATATTTGGTCTTTTATTTCTAAAATTACTTGCTCAATTTTTCTTGTATATACAACTTGAGTAGTAGATACAATCTCTAAAACCATAGTAAAATCTTTTTTCTGTTTATCTAAGAAAGTGATTTTTTCTTTGTATTCTGCTCTTTGTTCTACATTAAAAAGTTCTAAATATAAAAATAACTCTTCATCAAGCTTCATAGTTAAATCATTGATATCAAGCTCTAAGTTCTTAAATTGCTTTTTATTATCTTCAAGTTTTTTGATTTGAGATAAAGCATTTATAATTCCAAACGGATTTGTAATTTGCTCATAATTCTCAATTTCAGGAGGGTTAATAAAACCACCAATTGGAGAACCTTTGTATTCTGCGATTAATTCAAGCTCGTTTTCTTTTACTTTTATTTTATTATGTAATTGATAAAGTTGCTCTTCACTAGTACTATTCTTTTTCTTAAGATTTCTCTTTAAGTGGGCTAACTCTGTAGAGATTTTTCTATAAGAAAGGTAGTTTGAATATCTTTTTAAAAGAATATTATCTTTTAATCTTAACTCTATTTTCTTGATTTTTTGAAGAAGAACACTTATATGAGCTAAATTTTGCATATTTAACTCTTTTGCTTTTTTCTCTTCAAGTTCAATTGCTTTTTTCTTTTCTAACTCTTTTTGAGCCTCATCAAACTTCTCTTTTATAATTTTTTGCTCTATTTGTTTAACTTCAGCTTTTGCTTTTGTATCAATTACTTCAAGTGAGTCACCTGTTTCTGCAAATAGAACTGCTGAAAAAAGAAGCGATGTTAATAGTTTTTTAAACAATTAAAAATCCTTTAGAATTTCAATAACGTCAGCTTTGATTACTTCATTTGTAATTAAACAATCCCCAAGTCCTTTAGGTAGAATAAACTTGATTTTATTATCAAGTGATTTTTTATCTAAAAAGAAATGTTCATAGAAGTCTTCAACATCTTTGATTTTATATGCTGTTGGAACATTATATTTTTCAAGTAAAGTTTTAACTCTTAAAGCTTCATCTTCACTCATAAGTCCAAGTTTTACAGCAAGTGTATTTGCCATAACCATACCAATACCTACAGCTTCACCGTGTAAAAAGGTATCATAATTTGTTTCATTTTCGATTACATGTCCAAATGTATGACCATAATTTAAAGCAGCTCTAATACCATGTTCTTTTTCATCTTGTGAAACAACATATGCTTTTGTCTCAACAGATTTTTGAATAGCTACTTTTAAGTTTTCTTCTTCAGTAATATCATTTTGCTCTAACCACTCGAAGAAGTCTTTGTTAAATGTAACTGCCATTTTTACAATCTCAGCAACACCTGCACCAAACTCTCTTTTAGGTAAAGTTGTTAGCATAGAAGGGTCAATATATACCGCATTTGGTTGATGAAATGCACCAATTAAGTTTTTACCAAATTTATTATTGATTCCAGTTTTACCACCAACACTTGCATCTACTTGAGAAAGTAAAGTAGTAGGAACTTGAACAAAATCAATTCCTCTTTGGTAAACTGAAGCAGCAAAACCAGTCATATCACCAATAACACCACCACCAAAAGCAACAAGTAGTGATTTTCTATCAAGTCTTTGCTCAAAACAATGCTCTAAAATAGATTCTAAAGTTTCCATATGTTTATACTCTTCACCATCAGGTATAGTACAAACACTTAATTCTTTAGCATCAAGTTTACTTTTTAAGTAATCTAAGTGGAATCCACTTACAGTTGGGTTAGTAACAATTACAACTTTTGTATCGAAATATAGTTCATTTAGTTTGTCTATAAAAATATTATATGAGTTATCGTGTGGTAGATCAATTTTAACAGTCATTTAAAGTATCCAAATTTTTAGTATAAGTTACTAGATAATAGCTAAAAAAAGCTAAAAAATGGTTAAAGCGAGGATATTTTAATTAATTGATTATTAGAGAGGAAGATACTCCTATTTCTAATAAAACTTATGGATATTATCTAGAAGATTTGCAAAGTTAATATCTTTTCCTTTTTCTCTTAAAAATTCATTCAAGTATTTCTCTGCTGCTTCCATATCTTCTTTTTCTTCAATCTCTCGTAAGTCTGAGTATAAAAAAGAAATTATTTCTATAACATCATCAGAAATTGTCTTCCTATGAGCCGTATAACCAATCACAGTTTTTGTATCTAAATCTACTCTTGTTTTAAACTCTGTAAAAATCCAATAGTACCGTCCATCTTTGGCAAGATTTTTAACTAATGCATTTATATTTTTTCCTGATTGAATTCGATCCCAAAGCAACTTAAAAACTACTCTAGGCATGTCTGGATGCCTGATTATATTATGTTGTTGACCTAATAATTCTTCACGTTTATAACCTGAAATTTCAGTAAAATAATCATTACAGTAAGTAATATTACCTTTTGAATCTGTTTCACTAACTAAGTATCTATTGTTTTCTAGTTTTATTTCTTCGTTTAATGGAGTAATTTTAGTCATAATATAATCCTTTAAAAAATTATATCACTTATTATTTGCAAGAGGGCTTAATTAAATTATTTTTTTACTTTTAAAGATAAAAAGAAGGGGATATCCCCTCTTTTTATTTACTTAAATCTACTTTATTCAAGTACTCTTTAAACGAAAGTTCACCTAAATTATCTTTCTCATAAGATGATATTAAATCACCTACAAAATCTACTAATTTATCTGCACTTACTTTTACACCAGTTTTATGTGCAAATCTACTAGCTTTTTCACCATGTAACTGGCCACCTAAAATAACATCATAACCTTCTACTCTATTTTTATTTTCATCTCTTATTTTAGTTCCTACAAATCCAATATCAGATATTTGAGGATGAGAACAGGCGTTACCACAGCCAGAAATTGCCATAGTAATATTCTCCCTAAAGTTTGGATGATTTTTTTCTAATTCATTTACTACAACTTTAGCAAACTCTTTAGTTTCAGTAATTCCAAATTTACAGAACTCTTTTCCTGTACAAGATTGTAATCTTGCTCTAAAAGGACTAGGTTTATATGGATAACCTAAAGCATCTATTTCATCTGCTAAGGCAGTAGCATTTTCACTTTGTACACCATAAATTATAAAGTTTTGTGTTGAAGTAAGTGCCATTCCTTTTACTTTGTACTTCTTACAAATATCACATATGATTTGTAAATCTTCTCCAGCAATTCTCCCTGAGTTTGTTGCAAAACCAATAAATAATTCATTTTCTTGTTTTGCTTTATTTATACCAAAATGATTTCTATCTTCAAAAGGAGTTATTTTTGGTTCAACTAAACCATCTTGAAGTGTATAACCTATTTTGTTTTCTATTTCTTTTACAAACTCCTCAAGACCCCATTCATTAACTAAGTGTCTTACTCTTGCTTTATTTCTATTTGCTCTATTTCCATTATCTCTAAAAATTTCAGCACAGGCAACAGCTACATCTTTTACTTGCTCTGCTTTTACATACTTATTAGCTCTATATGCAATTTGTTTGGATTTTGATAAACCTCCTGCAAGTGTTAAATCAAATAAAACTTGATCATCTTCTGTTTTAAAAGCTGTAAATGCAATATCTTGAACTTCATGTGTTGCAGTATGTCTTCCACAACCTGAGATTCCAGCTTTATATTTTCTTGAAAAGTTACAGAATCTATCATCATTTTTATCAAAATAAGAGTCTAACTCTTTTACTAAATATGAAGCATCAATAATCTCTTCAGGATCAATACCTGCAACTGGTGAAGTCATAATAGGTCTTGGGCCATCACCTGATGCCATTCTTGAAGTTAAACCTACTGATTGTAGTAACTTAAAAATCTCAGGAAGGTCTTTTATTTCAATATAATGAAATTGTATATTCTGTCTATTTGTAAAGTCTACTAAACCTTGAGCATACACTTGGCCAATTTTAGCAAGTACTTCTAATTGTTCTAAATTTAATTTTGCATCAACAATCTTAATTCTTTTCATAAAGTATTTTTTATCTTCTAGACTTTTAGAATTAATATGTGGATACATTCCATACCATTTTAATAAACTAATATAATCATCACTTAAAGGAATACCCTCTTGTGCTTCTTTATATATATCTTCTATAACTTTTAAAGGGTTTCTTGACGCCTTTAATTGCTCTAATGCTGATAATTCTTTTTCAGCCATAAATTCTCCTATTTAACATTTAAAATCTTACTAACCTACAAAAACTTTTGTAGAACTAAAGAAGCTATAATTTGCAATAGAATAATCATATTCAATTTGTGCACCGTTTTGCATCAATCTCCTCCTCATAATAAAATATATAAAATCTCTATGTAAGTGTTAATTACAAGGAAATACAAATTTCTTTATATTTCATTTTTAGTCTATATATTTTTAGTGTCCATTTAGTGGTATTAATATTTACTTGAAGATTAAAAAATTTGTATGATAAAAAAGGCAATAGAATACTTTGTTTTATGGAAGTAGAAGTTTGATTTGTTAAAAATTTGATTGATTAATATAAATGGCGACCCCAGCTGGATTTGAACCAGCGTCTTTAGGAGGAAATCCTAAGGTCCTTGGCCGCTAGACGACGGGGTCATTTTTAAAAAGATTGAAATTATAATTTACTTTGAGTTTATTTCTGCTTAAAATATGAAAGAATTCGCCTATTAATAGATAATTTAGGTATCTATAATAGGCTTTATTATTAAATGTCTGTAACTGTTACATCTTCGTCAATATATACCGTTACATCGTTGTTTGTCCATACATCAAATGTTTCACCATCATCAGATACAACTTTTTCATCTTTTTTAATCCAATTGTCATTTGCTGAGTTACCATCTTTAAGACCAATT
>Ga0193952_1000124_pt1 | contig 33534 bp, 27 predicted proteins | sample BB_3_MG_FD_140368 | JGI IMG/M metagenome (GOLD analysis project Ga0193952, IMG submission 140368) | Microbial mat bacterial communities from the Broadkill River, Lewes, Delaware, United States - BB_3_MG | ecosystem: Environmental > Aquatic > Freshwater > River > Microbial mats | place: USA... | reverse complement strand
CATTTTTGCCCCAGCAGTGTTAGAAATTCGCTCAAATAGAATAACTATTCCGCGCTCTTTCAGCCTTGCTGGAACGAAAAATGGTTTGAGCAGAGCCTAATTATGAATTGTCAACAGACCCTAAGAAACTTCTGATTCAATCAAAGTCTCCTTAAACAGCTTTAAGAATCACTTAAATCCTTCACCCAAATTTTATTCCCCAAAAACGAAGGGATTAACAAACGATTGCGCTTGGTGTCCACACCTAAATCTGCCGGAGATTCCATTTCAGAAAACAGTTGTTTCAAAGGCTTTCCTTCTTGCCACTGAGAAGCCCCTTGGTCTTTCCAGCTCGAGAAAATTACGTTACCATTAGTATCTTCAATCAAGCCGTCAATACGATTAAATGGCTGCTTTTCGGTTCTCAATAACTTGCCGTTCAAATCAAAGTGATGCACCTCACCACTAAAAATGGTCACCATCATCAATTCATCACCGCGTTGCAAAATCCCGTTTGGACGACCAAGGTCTTCGCCTTTGGTTAAAGTGGTAATCTCACCGTCTTCAGAGATATGGTAAATCGCATCTTTACCATTGGGTTTAAAACCTTCTTTGACACCACTGTCGGTCACCCAAACTCCACCTTGCTTGGCAATCGATACACCATTCAAAAATCCAGCATCAGGAACATGAATCGATTTTAAAAGTTTACCGGCCGGTAAACTAAACACGCGCAGATGATCAATATCCGCCACATACAATCGATCCTTGATCGCAACCATTCCTTTAGGTGCATTCAGTTCAACCCCATTTTTACCGCCTTCAATCCACTTTAAGGCTTCCAATTTACCTTCCGGACTCACCATCGAAATAAAACCGTTATTGTCTTTGCCAAACGGACTGCCATTGATATTCGCCACCAAATAACGGTCATTCACAGCAGAATATTCCATCGCTTCCGGAGTCGAAAAACCGACGTTTTCAATCGTAAAATCAGCAGTTACTTGAAAACTCAATGCCGACAAAAACACTCCTAACCATAACTTTTTCATGCTAACGCTCCTCTTGTTTGAACTTGCAAAATTATCATAGACCCTTTTGATTAAAGGTCATAGGTTTTCTAGCAAGCAAAACCAACTTCTTCAAACTTCAGAAAAACTGTGCCGCCTGAGCCTTATTTCCAATAAAATCATTCTTGATAATTTTTTATATAAAAGGAAAAAATAATGGTCAGTTTAACTACGCCAGTGTGCGACTTTGATGCCAATGCAATCGACTTTAACCTACCCGGTGTTGACGGACAAAACTGGACACTTGAAAAAGCCAAAGGCGAAAACGGTTTGTTAGTGATGTTCATTTGCAATCACTGCCCCTACGTCAAAGCCATTCATAAACGCCTAGTTGAAGACATGCGCATTTTGCGTGATGAATTTGGTATTAACGCTATTGCCATTATGTCGAACGACCCAAATGAATATGCCGAAGACAGTTTTGAAAATATGAAAAAAGTCTCTGACGAATGGGACTTTCCTTTTCCCTACGTCATCGATGAAACCCAAGAAGTGGCAAAGACTTACGGCGCAGTCTGCACCCCTGACTTTTTCGGCTATAACTCTGAACTCAAGCTGCAATATCGCGGCCGTTTAGATGAATCTCGTAAAGAAACCGCGCCTGAAGGCGTTCGCAGAGATTTACTCGAAGCCATGAAACAAGTGGCACAAACCGGCCAAGGACCACTCGAACAGATTCCATCCATGGGCTGTTCAATTAAGTGGAAGAATTAAATCCAATTTGTCACCGGCCGGTAACGTTTTACCGGCTTTCTTTCGTACTGTCGCCCGACACTCTTCATACTTTTTTGTCCCTATCATAGAGATACAGCGCTAGAATAAACCTTAAGCAAAACTAGCCAAGGCTATAAAATGATTGCCTATTTTTCTGTTTTTACGCTTATTTTGATTGCACAATATGGCTCGAACTTTGATCCTTGGCAAATGCTCGAACCAAGTGGTATCTGGCTATCTGGAGTTTTACTCGCAACGCTGACATTAATTTCTCCTCACAAAATTCAAAACCGAATTTTTCTTTGTGGAGCTTTTGCAATCTGGCTTTACAATCTCGCGACAATTTCTACCGAGCAAGCCATCATTCTCTCGGTTTTGCAAACACTGGAACCCTGGCTCGGCTTACAAATTCTTCGCATTGCCATTACCCACACTAGAAAACAAAACTTAAAATTCAAAATTGATTCGAGCAGATTAACGCAATTTGCAGTGCTTTCAATTGCACTATTGCTAGGAGTTTCCGGTATTGGTGGCTGGTTTCTCAGTCAAAATTTACAAATTTCATGGACTGAAGGTTTTCTATTCTGGTCATCTGCAAGTTTACGTGGGGCAGCTGTTTTCATTCCATTGGGCTACGCAATCATTTGGTTTTTTGCAAAGTATCCTAGCAAGCACTTACTCAAGCAATGGGTCACAATTGCTGTTGCTCTAGGCTTTACAGGCACTTTTTATCAGGCATTTACTCATGGTTACGACAGCCTCATTCTCCTCATCTTTTTTACCCTCGGTGCGCTTTCTCTTGCTGGCCCACTAACGGCAGGTTTAACCTACTTTATTTGTGCATATTTGCTCAGTCAATCACCACTAACTCATGGCGAAAACCTTTATTTACAACTTGAACCTCTGATCACACTATTTACCCTCTCCTGTGCATTAATTTTTATCTTCCACGCCTATGCCGATAGCTTCTACAATCGAAACTGGATAATTCGCCACCAGAATCACATTGAAGTCGTGAACGTCAAAAGGCTCATTCAATGGATTGAAAAAGGTTGGCTCAGATATGAATTTCAGCCGATTATTTACCGAGAGAAATCACAACTTAAGCTTGTCAGCCTAGAATCACTTATTCGTTTGAAATTACCCAAAATTGGCGAAATTCCTGTCGGGGCATTTATCGAGCCTTTTGAAGCCATGATTTCTAATCAAGAACTACAAAAAAAGTTAATAAAAAAGTTCAGTCAACAGTTATCACAATTTTCCAGCGTTGAATTGGATTATGTGTCTGTGAACTTCTCCCCTAACCATCTTAGGCAAACCTCAATCATTGAACATCTAATCGTTCTCAATAAAACATTACCTCACCAACTGTTAGTCGAAATACTTGAGCAACAAGACAAATTTTTAAAAGACCCCATCTTACAAGCGCATATTCACCAGCTTATCGATGCAGGGGTATTAATTGCACTGGACGATTTCGGAAAAGAACATAGTAATCTTGAACGTTTGATTGAGCTTCCCATTCACTATCTTAAAATAGATAAAATGTTGATCTTTCCGTTTGCATATTCAAAAAAACATCAGGTTCTGGTTGAGAATACAGCAAATTTCTGTCATCAGCTCGGCATTAAAGTCATCGTTGAAGGCGTGGAAAATGAGGAAACTGCGCTAAAACTTGAAAGTATTGAAGTCCGTCGTCAACAAGGATTTCTTTACTCAAAATCACTCCCCTCACATTCCGTCTCTAATTTTTCACACGAACTTAAAACTCGCTCTGCATAGGAGGCCTATGATGTTTGAATTGGCAAGACAACGACTCGCACCGGTGTTTGATTTACTCGACATCAACGAGGAAGTCATGATTCGACTATCGGTTCCTAAACGCACCATTGTCGCCAACATCCCTGTCAGAATGGATGATGGAACTCTGCGCGTGTTCACGGGCTATCGAATCCAATATGATGATACGCGTGGACCGACGAAAGGCGGTATTCGTTTTCACCCAGACGTAGATATGCAAGAAGTCACGTCCCTGAGCTTCTGGATGACTGTCAAATGTGCCGTCGCTGGTTTGCCATTTGGCGGCGCCAAAGGCGGTGTAACTGTCAACCCAAAAGAACTTTCCTTAATGGAAATTGAACGCTTATCTCGCGGCTATATTCGTGCGTTTGCCGATGTCTTAGGAGAAAAACGAGATATTCCAGCACCCGATGTCTATACCAACGCCACCATTATGGGCTGGATGGCCGATGAATACGCCATGATTGCCCGTCGCCAAGAACCCGGAATTATCACAGGAAAACCTCTGCATTTAAACGGTTCTAAAGGTCGTGAATTTGCCACTGGTCAAGGAGCACTGTTTGCACTACAAGAATACCTAGAACACTACAAACCAAGCAGTGAACAAATGACGATTGCTGTGCAAGGCTTTGGTAATGCAGGCTTCCATTTTGCAAGAATCGCCCAGCAGTGCGGCTACCGAGTCGTCGCAATTTCAGATTCACAGGGTGCGATTTACGACCCCAAAGGGTTAAATGTTTTAGATGTCCATCGACTCAAACAAGAGGACAATCGACTCGCATCGGTCTATTGCGATGGTTCAGTTTGCAATGAACTTGACTATGAAACTTTAAGTAACGAAGCCTTATTAGAGCTTAATGTGGATGTATTGGTGCTGGCTGCTCTAGAAAACCAAATTACTGAACAAAATGCGCATCAAATACAAGCAAAAACTGTTTTAGAAATTGCCAATGGCCCAGTTTCACCTGATGCGGACCAAATCCTTGAAGCTCGTGAAATTGATGTCATCCCCGATGTACTTGCAAATGCCGGCGGTGTCATTGTGAGTTACTTTGAATGGGTACAAAATCGTTCAGGTATGTATTGGGAAGAAGCTGAAGTCGAACAACAGCTTAAAAAGATCATGGTGAAAGAGTCACAAAGTATTTTTGACCATGCTAAAAAACATAAATGCTCATTACGCACGGCCGCATATGTTCACGGCGTTGAACGACTTGCTGGCGCGATTGATCAACGCGGGAACCATAAGCTATTCAAGAGCGTGTAGATTCTTTCTCTTTTTCTGAGCAACAATCCGATCCAGAACAGCAGCTCGATTCAGCTTGCTGCGCTGTTTGGGTTGCGCTTTCTGGATGATCACAAGCCACGCCACACGCAACACACTCGCCTTTTCCGTTTTTAAACATCGGACAAAAACCCGTAAAACTAGCTTGCAAGGCATTTATTGACATGGCAATCATCACCCACAAAAACGAAATTTCGGTTAAATCTACCTGTCCCATAAAGTGAGAGATCACCAACAAGATTAACATCATTGATGCAAAAATTCGTAAAGGGCGATTGCCTTTAATCACGACTGAATTCACTGTTTATTCCTCTTGAATTTTTTCTCTATTTTAAAAGTGGAACAAGATTTTGCAAACAGGATTCTAACAACTGCGGCGCATCTCGCATTGCATCGAACTCATGCATCGGCGTGTTAACAATACTAAACAGACTCTGGAAAGGAGGAAGTTGCGACACACCCAAACTACCACATATACCAATCGCGGGGGTGCCATACTGCTCGGCTAATTGCGCAATTCGCATTGGCAATTTTCCAAAGGCAGTTTGCTCATCCATACGACCTTCTCCGGTAATCACATAACTAACCGGCCGGTGATTTTTTGATTGCATCGCTTGCTCAATTTTCAAATAACGATTCAATACTTCAAAACCCGGTTCGACCTGTGCATCCAAAATACCGATAAAACCACCAGCCATTCCGCCTGCTGCACCGGCACCAGCAACCTCGACAATCTGCCGGCCGGTCGCTGTATGAATTTTCTCCGCCAAATTCGCTAAACCATTCTCTAGTGAATCAAACTGCTGAGGTTGCAGACCTTTTTGTGGGCCAAAAATCGCGGTTGCACCCTCATCGCCTAACAAAGGATTGGTTACATCACACGCGAGTACCCAATCAATTTCCAACAGTTTTTCTGGAATCCTACCAATAGATGCAATCGTTTTTAGCGCTTGGCCACCCAATCCAATGGGTTGATTCTCAGAGTCTAAAAACTCAACGTCTAAAGCTTGCAAGGCACCCACACCACCGTCATTAGTGGCCGAACCGCCCAAGCCTAAAATGATATTTTTTGCCCCCTTCTCAATCGCCGCTTGAATGAGTTGTCCTGTTCCATAGGTATGAGTTTGTAAGGGGTTTCGCTCTTCATGACGTAACTTCGGTAAACCTGATGCTTGAGCCATTTCAATCATCGCTGTTTTCGTATCGGCTTGCCATGCAAAACTAGCCTTCGTTTTTTTACCCAAAGGTCCACTCACCCAAAGCTTGATTTCTTCCGCCAAGCCGGCACAAACAAACGCTTCCACAAAGCCTTCCCCACCATCAGACAAGGGCAGCTTAATGACTTCCGCTTCTGGGCAATGCTGCAAAATCACCTGCTCGGCAATTTGGCAAAACGCACTGGCCGGTAAAGACCCTTTAAAGCTATCAGGAGCAACCACTATTTTCATACATCTTTTACCTTTGTAAAACCAGTCGACGGGGCAAGCGTCTTCTGTTCACTTAAGAATAAAGATTGCTTCACTGCGTTCGCAATGATGGTCATTGCGAGGCCTTCAGGCCGTGGCAATCTTCTCTTTTAATAAAGAAATTCACTCAGTGAACAAAATCATTAATCCGTATACATCGCCCATAGCGCACTTTCACCATCAATCTGCTCAGGCATCAACCAAATTGATTGGTAAGGCTGCATGACAAATTTCTGCTCTTGTGCCGAAACGCCATGATTATCTAACAGGTTAATCCAGTAAGAATGACGCTCAATTCCTTCAATCGCCGAAATATCCAAAATTTTCAACTCCGACGTCAAATTATGAATCGCTAATAACGGGAAACGTAAGCCTTTTTCATCACGCCACAGGGCAAAAAAATCACTTCCCAAATCAAGAACTTTCTGCCCAATATCAGGGTGGAATGCCTTGTGCTTTTTACGTCGCATGAGCAGATTGGTTAACCGCTTAATCACTTCTGCATTCGAGGTTCGACCACTTTCAATCATCGCCTCAATGTATTCATATTCCCATTTTTTACGGTTAATAGATCTTGTCCGGCCAGTCTTTTCTACCCCTTCACGGTCATTCGGCGTGGCAATTAAACTGTGAATGTAAAACGCAGGAATCCCCTGTAACGTCATCATAATGTTTTGCGAACAGATGAACCTTTCTACCTGCCATTGATCTGGACCATTGCTATTATGCGTTTCACGCATGGCACTGAAATAAGTAATATTAATTTCATAAGGACTTTCCGAACCATCCGAGTTAGTTTTCATCGATACAAAACCACCCAAACGATGCATGTTATTCACCAAGTCACCGACTTCACGATCAGGCAAAATACCCTCTACTGGACGCAAACCAATCCCATCATGCGAAGCGGTAAAGTTCAAGAACGTACAACCTTCAGGTGGCGCATCAAGACCCAATGCCCACTGGGTTAGATATTGACCATCGCCTCTGTGCAAAGCATGCAAAATCAACGGTGCTAAACTAAATTGATACACCATATGCGCTTCGTCCTGATGACCAAAATACGATAGATTTTCTTTGTGCGGAACATTGGTTTCAGTGAGAACAATCGCTTGCGGATTGACGATTTCCATCACATCACGAAACAATTTGACCGCTTCATGTGTTTCAGGCAAATGTATGCAATTAGTGCCAATCTTCTTCCACAAAAAGCCAATCGCGTCCAGTCGAATAATCCGAGCACCTTCTGCGACATACAACAACAGAATTTCCATCATTTTCACCAACACCTTGGGGTTAGCAAAATTCAAATCGATTTGATCGGCACTAAACGTCGCCCAAACCTTTTTACGGCCGCGATGAGTATAGGCTGGAACAAGCAACGGCGTGTTTCTTGGACGAGTCACCATGGATAAATCGGGCTCACCTTCCACTTCAATAAAAAATTCTGTGTATGGTTCGATATTCGCCTTGTAATTGGTAAACCACAAACTCTCTCGCGAGATATGATTGACCACAAAATCAAACATCAAATCGTAATCTTGACGAAGTGCATCAATATCACCCCAATCACCTAAGTCAGGGTCAACCATCGAATAGTCAATCACCGAAAAACCATCATCAGAGCTATAAGGGAAAAACGGCAAAATATGCACGCAATTGATAGCCTCTTTGACATATTTCCCCAAAAACTTCTGCAATGCTTGTAAAGGGCGCTTACCTTCTTCTAAAAAAGTGTCTCCATAGGTAATCAACAAAGCATCATTTTGCGTCCAACGCTGTGGATGACAAGGCGCATCACTTTTAGGGTCACAACCGGCCGGTAAGATTTTGTCAAAATTAACAAGCAACTGCTCAATGCCTTGATAGGCGATTTGTAAATCGTCATCGCCGTATAAAACCGATAAACGCTTTTGAAGCTGCTGCTGTTGAGATGCGGTCAAAGCCACCATATTATTTCCTCCAATGGAAAAATCCCCCCCACAGAGTAGAGAGCGGTTTGGAATGCAAAATTGAATCAAATCTCTGCCACAGAGAGAACTATGACAACAAATACGATTGAGACCGGCCGGTAAGAAAACAGAAGTCATGGGAGCACACAATATTCGGGCTACATCCCTTGAAAGAGCAGGCTGCTCTCTCGAAGTTCCCAAGAATGGGTTTAGTAACGACTTTGAGACTTCATATCATGTGCCTGGCTAAAAACACTATTAGCCAACAAGTATTACTCCATATTATCCAACTCCACCGCCTCAAATAACTCCGCCAAAATGTGCGGATAAGCGCTGGTCACACGGTTCCAATTCGGCAGGAATGGACGCTCATTAGGGTTTTCTAAAAAGACTTCCCCTGCCTCAAAAATATTTTGTGCAAACAGCTCAATTGCTTGCTCTTCAGCATGGATATCAACGGTCAAACCATTCATCTGCGCATCAAACGAGTAACTCTCAAGCTGATCCAAAGCTGTTCGTAAATACACCGAACGAATCGAACGTAAAGTCCCCCGAGAAAACACATGTCCACGCGTCGATAATTTTCTAAACAACGACTTCGCAATGTCTTGACTCATACGCGACAGACCTTTGGTGTGGTCTTCTTGCGATAAATCCTGATGTTTATGGTCATAAACGTCAGCAATGTCCACCTGACAAATTCGGCGATTGGAATAGTTACGGCGCATCTCGGCCAAAATACCAATCTCAAGCCCCCAATCTGCCGGAATCCGCATGTCTTGCAGCGCATGGACGTTCATCGCAAACTCACCCGCCAATGGGTAGCGAAAGCTATCCAAATAGGCCAATAATTCATCTGGCCCAAGTACCGTTTCCAATGCTCGCAAAATCGGCGTGACCATTAATCGCGCAACACGACCATTTAACTTTCCATCGGCGTGTCGGGCGTAGTAGCCTTTAGCAAAGGTGAAGTTGAAGTTAGGATGAGCGACCGGATAGATGAGTCGTGCCAATAAATCACGTGAATAAGTGACAATGTCACAATCATGTAAAGCAACCACTTTTGCCCTTTTCGATGCCAGCACATAGCCATAACACCCCCAAACATTGGTACCCTTACCCGGTTCGGTTGGGGCAAGACCTTCCTCTTTTAAACGATCCATAATCGCTGTCACACGTGGGCCGTCATTCCAAATAATGCGATGCTCTTGAGGCAGCTCGGAAAAATATTTTTTTGCGAATTCAAACTGCTCTTTATCTGCACGATCTAAGCCAATAACAATTTCGGAGAGATAAGGAACTTTTTTTAACTCTTCAACAATGTTTTTCAGGGCTGGCATTTCCAATTCACTGAACAGTGACGGAAGAATCAATCCCATGTTTCGGGTTTCGGAAAACTTAATTAACTCCTCTTCTAAACTTTCAACCGGCCGGTCAGTTAGATTATGAAAAGTCGTTACAGTCCCATTCTGAAAAAAATCACTCATCTCAAATCCTCTATATTATTTCTATTTTTTTGACTAACACCTCAGGTGCAAACTCAAAAACGCGCTAAAACGCTGATAAAGCAAACACATTCTTACACCCTCTTTTTGGTTAATCAATCTTAGCTACATAATTTTGCGTAATAGATATCAATACCTATCAACCAGCATTTGGCTGACCGTTTCTGCCCAACCTTCAGGGGCAGCTTTTTGTGCATAAATCACTTTTTTAGGGTAACCATCAGGCTTGGCATCAATCTCCAAACTTGAAAAGTTACCGGCCGGTAACACCACTGCAATATCCGCACCTTCTAACATCGCTCGGTCATTATTGCCATCACCCAATGCGACAACACATACATTTTCACGCTGCTTTTGCCCAAGCAAACCACTTTCAGTCAACAACCAGTTCATCGCTTTTGCTTTATCATGCAGACCCATGACATGATAAAAACGCCCCCCTCGGACGACTTGCAACCCGGTCCTCTCAGCCAATTGAATGAAAGCCTCAAGCGACTCTTCAGAGTCATGCCACAACATCGGTTCAGTCACTTCTCGTTGCATCGCTTGCTCTGCATCTTCAGTCGCCAACCCAGTCGTTTCTACGACTCGATTAACCGACATATCGCCAAAGCCTTCAAACTGCCAATCAAATTCTTCTCTAACCTGCTGCATAAAAGCACGAATTTGTGGGTAAGGTGTTCCCAGTATCTGTTTGTTACCGGCCGGTACTTGTGCCTGTATGGGTCCTTGTGCCCGACTGGGTAAATAAATCACCCCGCCATTTTCGGAAATAAATGGAGGTTCTAAATTTAGTTTTTCTAGCCAAGTAGCGATTTCCGCATAGGTTTTACTCGAATTCACCACCACAGGAATTCCCTCTTCAGCTAACTGTTCCAACACTGGCAAGACTGGCGCATATTCATAATCAGAATGCCCCAAAACAGTGCCATCCATGTCGGTAAAAATGCAATCAGGCTTCAAACCCACTCCTTTATGGTGCAACCACCAAACTTAAAACACTTTTTGTGCCAGTTTTACAAGCAAGACTCATGCAATGCATTAAGCCATCCTCCAATATCGGCACCTTCAATTCACTGTTATATAAATTTCACAGGAGTGTCAAATCCTGCCCCTGATTCATTTCTATCATGCCAAAAACAAATGACTTTTAGATGACTATCTTTCTTTTGAGGAAATCATGACACTGCCAAATAAACCTGCAAACTCATCTTTGACGACTCCAGATGAAATTCACCCGTTTTCCAACCCCCAAACGCATACTGAAGGCTGTAACAAAACGCTATTAAATGAAGCAGTGAAACCCTCAAGTTTGTTCAGCAAAAAAGGGTTGGCAGATCGACTGTTTGCAAAATGGTTTGATCGTTTGGTTTATCCGCAAATTTGGGAAGATCCAGAGGTTGATATCCAGGCTTTGAATCTCAAAGAAAATTCTCGCGTGTTTACGATTTCTTCTGGCGGGTGCAATGTTTTGAACTACTTAACCGTCAAACCAAAATCAATTACGGTTGTCGATTTAAATGAACACCACTTAGCCTTGCTAGAGCTGAAATTGATTGCTAGCCAAAATCTAACTCAATCTGAGTTTTTTGACTTTTTTGCCAATGCCAACTTACCGCACAATATTGAAATATTTGAGAAGAAACTCACTTCAAAACTCTCAACAAAAACCCAACAGTATTGGAATCAAAAAACAGGCGTTCTGAGAAAAAAGCGTATCGAGCTGTTTGCCAACAATTTTTACCACCACGGTCTACTTGGTCAATTCATTGGCTTGATTCATTGGGTCAGTCGTCGGCTTGGCTATGACATTAGCCAAATCATGCAAGCCAAAACACTTGAAGAGCAACGAACTCAATTTGAACAGCATGTTGCGCCAGTATTTGACACAAAATTGTTACGCTTTTTAAGCCGAAGAACTTCTGTACTTTACAGCCTAGGCATTCCACCTTCTCAATACGATGAAATGCAAGTCAACTCTGAACAAAAAGGCGTGCAAATGCATGAACTGTTAAAGGATCGTGCTCGCCGTTTAGCCTGTGATTTTCCGCTGGAAGAAAACTATTTTGCTTGGCAAGCCTTTGCTCGCCGATATGATTTGGAAAGCCAAAAAGCGTTACCAAGATACTTAAAAGCTGAAAATTTTGAAACGATCCGCCAAGAATCCTCCAAAGTTTCTTGGCATCACACCTCGCTTACCCAACAACTGCAAGCGATGCCTGCCAACAGCTTAGATGCATACCTGTTTTTGGATGCTCAAGATTGGATGGACGCAGAACAACTGAATGCGCTATGGTCTCAAGTGACTCGAACCGCAACAACCGATGCACGGGTTGTCTTCAGAACAGCCGGTGAGATTTCTCCTTTAGAAGAAAAACTTGCGCCAAATTTGCTTGAGCAATGGCAAACCGATGCCGATTACAATGCACAACTGACACGCCAAGACCGCTCAGCAATTTATGGCGCTGTGTTTATGTATCAAAAAATTACAGGTGAGAAACCTCAAGGATTGGAGTCGTAATTCATGACGCAAAACCCAATCGAATTCGATGTGGAGGTTAACGAAAATTTAACCCGTTCTAATGACTCTGTGAATGCCGCGCTTGCGAAAAAAACTCAGCAGTTTGTCGACGCTTTTCAGCAGACCTTACCAAATGCGATTGCCAATATTGCCACAGAATTGAACGTTTATTCGTTCAACGAAATTTCAATCCCTGTGGCTAAAAACCAAACCGACTATCGTAATAGCTATGTTTGCTCAGCCTATAACGCCTATATTGATTACGCATCGGAAGAATTACATCTAATTAAAAATCCGATGCAGAGAACCTTAATCAAAGCGACTTTTCCCTTATTTTCGACTGCATTGAAATGGGGCAAGATTAATCAAACTCTTAGCTTGAACAACTGGCTTTTTTCCACTTGCCCCTTTCCAGCGACGAGTAAAGACACATTACAAAAATTAACTCAAACACTCAGCCAACAACATCCTAAACACAGCCTCAGTATTCGCTCACTGAATAGCGAGTGCGACGGCCAACTTATTCAAGACCTCACATCATTGGGTTGGTTAATGCTACCAGCTCGCCAAGTGTACTTATTTCCGAATGAGACGAACTGGTGGAAAAAAAATAATGTCAAAAACGATTGGCGACTTTTAAGAAAAACACCTTTGAGCTTGGTCACGCCAAAAGAACACCGGCCGGTAGACTTTAAAGACATTCAAAAATGCTTTTACCAACTCTATATTGAAAAACACTCGCAACATAACCCTCAATATTCCACCGAATACCTGCAACAACTGCATAAAAATAAGCTAGTGGAATTTTTTAGCTTTCGGAATGACGAAGGGAGAATTGTCGCCACAATGGGACTCTTCACTCACAACAACATTTTAACCATGCCGATTGTCGGCTATGACACGACACTGCCTAAATCGATGGGACTTTATCGTTTAACCATTGCCCAGTTATTAAAAATTGCCCACGAACGACATCAACTTTTAAACTTAAGCTCCGGCGCCGCGCACTTTAAAAAGCAGCGTGGAGGCATAGCCACAATGGAATTCACCGGCTACTACTGCGCCCACCTGCCTATGCGCCAACAACTTCTTCTAAAAAGTCTGCACAAATTGTTTCATCATTATGCTGAAGACCTCTTTGCAAAGAATGAAATCTAACCAAAGCTATGCAACAACGAGCTTAAGAACTTCACGGCTTCACAGCCAAAAGATGAGCTGTTAAAACTTCCTAGAAGGGATTCACAGTGTCTTTTAAAGACTTTTACCGCTTAGATAATCATTGAAGTACCGAATCTAATTCCCAAGTGACACGCAACCCTTTCTAGGGTCTGCTAAAATAACCGACTATTTTTTATTAAAACCAAGAATTAAAAGAACTTTTATGAGCAATGCACAACTGATTTTGATTGATAAACGTAAACAACCCTTAAAAGAATACTTGGTTGCGGTGGCCGCTTCCGACGGCATTAGTCTAAAAGGTGTTGAAATTATGGCCTCACCTGAAAAAGGTGCAACGTCTCTACTCAATGGCCAAGTGTTTATCCCACCTTTGGAAGCGTACAATTTCAAAGTTAAAAAGATTGCTCAAAAAAGTTTAGAAACGATTTTTATTGATGAAGAAGCCTATACAGTTGAAGCATTCATTGAAAAATCTAGTGAGGACGAAGACGTTCGTAAAGCGCTCACCAAATCGATTGCGCGCCTGCGCAAAAATCTTGAAAAACTCATTCAACCGTTTTGCGAATCAGAAGTCATTGACCTGATTAACGAACGTCGCAACGACGCACTGTTCAAGCTTAAAGAACATGCACAAAACCTAAAAGGCAAAAATATTGTCTGCATTGACATTGAAGCCACGAACATTTCGACCGACCCAGATGCCGACATCATTCAACTCTCGGCCTGTGATGGAGAGGGTAAGGAACTATTCAATCAGCTGATTAATCCTGGCTACGATATCCCTGAAAACGATAAACACAACATCACCACTGAGATGGTTCAAGACGCTCCTCTTCTAGCTAAAGCTTGGGATGAAATCCATGATACGCTACGAGATGCAGATGTGGTGCTGGCTTACAGTACCGAAAGTGATTTTATGTACTTGGAAAAAAGTGCCGAAAAGAAAATGCTGCGCTTTGAACTGGACTACAACACCTGGCTTGATGCGGCCGAACTTTCCAAAGATTTGATCGGGGCGATTCGTTGGCACTCTGAGCGCATGTATTGGTTCTATAAAACACCAAAACTTACCGATGCCTACGCCAAAGTATTAGACAAGCCTTTCCCTGGGGATGCACATGATGCATTAGCCGATGCTCAAGCAACTGTCGAATTGTTTAACGCAATGCTTAAACGCGGCGAGCAATCACAGGTTGAGCAAAAGAAACCCAAAAAGGTGGAAAAACAGCAAGTCACCAATAACTTATTTGCTGCCGCGTTTGCGAACGCTAAACGTTCTTAAGGAGTGCAAACATGTGTGATTCACTGAATTTTAAAACCCTTGAAAAGGCTAAGATAGGCGATGAGTTTGCATGGGAAGACGTTTTAAAAGCAGTCAAATTTGACCAAGACGGCTTAATTCCGGCCATTGCACAACAACACGATACTAAAGAAATATTGATGATGGCATGGATGAATGAAAAATCCTTGCAAGAAACACTTGCTACCGGCCGGGTATGTTATTGGTCGCGTTCGCGTCAAAACTATTGGCGAAAAGGCGAAGAATCAGGGCAAATTCAAGTTCTAAAAGAACTACGCTTTGACTGCGATGGCGATGCGATTTTATTACTCGTCGATCAAACAGGCCCTGCTTGCCACACAGGTCGTCGTAGCTGTTTTTACACACTTGTCGAAGGCGATAAAGCCACCATTACTTCCGAACCGCTAATCGACCCTAAAACGCTCTATCAAAAATAATCCTAAATAGTCGATACTGAATACAAAAATGGCCTTGAATGCACAACAGCATCCAAGGCCATTTTTCGTTGCGGCGTAATTTACAACGGTACTGCTCAAGCATTCAACCGTTTCAGCTCTGAAACCATTTGCTCAACGATCAGTGGCGTTTCCACAACCCCATCAAATTCGTCTAAATCCATGCTATTGTGAAGATTGCGATCAACCACAGCAATTACTGGAAAATGGCTGTCTAGCATAGATTCCTCTTCTTCTCGACGAATAAAACTCATGACCTCATAGGCATCCATGACTTCAGCGTTTACCTCAATCAGTAAACCGGCATAAAGGTGCGAATAGTTACGCCAGAAACTAATTGCATCAATTCCATTTTCGACCACATCGACTTGCGCACCCATACGCTCTAGAACATCGACGAGCAACTGCTCAACGACCGTGTCGGAATCGACCAACAAGAAACGTTTATCAATAAAATGTTGCTCAGCCATCACATCAGAGTCTTTATTGTCCGAATATCTATTAGATAAATCATCCATATCAACAGGAATATCTACCGAAAAGCCAATTTCATTATTACGACTTTGGCCAACATGAATCTCGCCACCTAAAGCTCGTAACAACGCAGTGGAAAGCTCCAAGCCTTTTAACACATGATGGCGCTGAGAACTTCTTAACTCCCTATTCGCTAAATCTGTTGTCAATGAAATATCAGCAACCATAAATTCATTCGCTTTTTCCAACTTCTCACTCTCAGACGATGACAGGAGAAATACCATTTTCAAAAAACTACCCTTATCCGTTTCAACGCAGCCGACGTTAATACGCACTTGTTCACAAGCAAGACGTTCAATCACATAAGACAACAGCTGTAGGATAATTTGCTTAATTCTGTTTTCATATCCCATCCAAACATAAGGACAACCTGAGTTATAGTTAAACTCAAAATTCACTCCATGCCAACGCGCTTTAAGCCGTAAAAGATGTAATGATTCTTCAACCAAAATATACGCATCGAAACTGGTTTTAGAGAAATCCTCATCCTTTAACGCCAAGAACTTAAAGTCTTGCAAGGAACGTGTCACTGCATCGCTTCGATTGCGGATTTCATCCGCATGAATTCTTGAAACTTTGTCAATGAAAGTAAACTTCAAGCGATCACTAACGCCTCTCAAGAACCCCATTAACTCTTCCAGCTCATCGGCAATGTGGTAACCGACATTGAAGCGTGACAGCGCAGCCTCATAGTAACTCTCAAGATAAGGCGTTTCACCTTGCTCTGGTTCAGGTGTTTGCGATTGAACAACCGGTTGAAGAAAATGAATAAAAGCATTTTCATACAGTGATGGCAGCAACTGAATACTCACATCACAACTTGTTAAGGTTCCATTGGCAGTTTTAAATCGTAAAGCCACCTGTTCCTGTGGAATCAAATTGTCAGGCGTGTCTCTGACATCTTGCTCAGCTAATACCGAAAAATGATGAGACTGCTCTGCTTGCTTTAACTGTTGGCGATAATTTTGAGCGCTTTCCAAATCCATACAACCTGCCAAAGGCGAAGACAAGAAGGCTTGCTTATTCCTCGATAAAAACGATTCGCTCGCTTTATTCGCATCAATCAAAATACCATTTTCATCCGTAATAAAAACCGGTAAAGGGAAAGATTCCAGCAGATCATCCACTAATTTTTTTCCCGTTTGATGCTCAGAAAGCGTAAATAAATAGACCAATAAGCGTTCGCATTCACCATTTTCATTAAAATCTGCAACAACATGCAAATTCACCACCCATCTGAAATTACTTGAATCTCCAACTTTTTGTAAACGGAAGTTTGCATCCAATGACGAGTGATCATTTTCTAGGAACTCACTCAATAACTCATGCCAGCGACTATGTTCTTCAGGGTGCAACAATGTGGTAAAGGACTGATTGATAATCACGGCTTGCTTAAGGGCACTTGCTTGCTCAATTTGGTTGGCCGAAAAATAGCGAATCGTATTGGCTGGAGAAGGATCTAACACAAACAAGGCCATTGGGCTTTGTCGATAAAGTTGGAATGCCTTGGAACGATCTCCCTTAGCCTGAACATTCAATGCATTTGCCCATCGACTTTGAAGCAAAGCAAGCAACAAGGCGAGAATCGAAAAAATCAAAAAGGCATATACATAAAGTTGATTACGCAATTCATCCAACACACCTTCTTTGGCAAAGAAATAAAAACGCCAATCGGTGTTCGGCAAATCCATGGAAACCAACGCTTGCTCTACAAATTCATTAGAGATCATTGCGCCGGCTTGCAAACTTAAATCCTCATAAGAACTTAAAATGACCTGGGTCGGATTGTGCTTATTCAGCATCACAACTTCCAAAGCATCGGTGACAAATCGAGAAAGATAGGCTGAAAGCGATGTCAAAGGCAAACTGGCAAGTATCGCCCCTTTAACCTGATCACCTTCAAGCAAATAATAGATCAAATCATAATGGTGGTCGCCATCATGGAAAAAGTGCGCCTGCAACATCACAGCACCGCCCTTATTACCTCCCAATCCATGTTCAACTTGAACCCGACAAGCATTTCCCATAAAAAATCCGCCGCCATCAAGTACAACATTGCCTTGAGAGTCCAACAAAGCGAACTGCTGTACTTGCGGAAGATAATTTAAAAGTTTGGATTGGAAATCTTGCCAGCTAGGTTGCTGACTCAACGCTGAAAACGGGTCGCTTTTTGGGGTGACTAAACCCTCTGAAGAGCCCTGGCCTACAGGGGTGGTCTCTTCGGCGATCTGAATTAATTGAATAAGAGAAGTAAGTGCATTTTCGCTCAATGCATCCAGAATTTGCTTCTGGCTATTCAACTCACTTTCTAAATTTGCACGTAAAGCGTGCGAGGCAAACTCTGCTTGTTCAAAAAGATCATTGTTACGCTCTTCGACTTCAGCCTCTGTGACAACCAAGGTTCCCACAAGTAACATCCCTGCCACCACCGCAAACATTGATAGTTTTCGTGTCAGAAAATCAGCGATGAGACCAGCTAATCGGTTCATGAATTAGACAATACTCTTTGAAATAGTCTACCAGACTATATTAATGGATTAATTCGAGGCGATAGATGCTCCTCAACAGCCCAAAGCACATGCCTTTATGCCGTAAATTAACAACTATACCAAACTCGTACTTATACGCATTTATTTTTTTACAAATTTTAGTTTCTTTTGATAATCCACTACCTGCACAATTTCACGCAAAACCATGGTAGCAAAGCTACCGGCCGGTAAGAAAAAGCTGAGTTCTAAATCCGGCAACCCTTGCTCTTTGAAATCCTCGTCATTTTCTAAAAAACTCGTATTATCGGCTTCAAGCCAACGATAATTGAACGCATGTTGCTCACTTGAGACCAGTAATCTGAGCGCACGTCTATCCGCCTTCAATCGTTGATTTTTCAACCCTTCAAACCAATCACGAAAGGTTTCATAAAGCGCCTCTTCCAGAGCTTTCGCTTCTTGCATCACCGGCAAATCACCCTCGCCAATCAAAGGTCCAGTTGGATGCAAATCGCCCGAAGAAACTCGTTGCGGCAACTTCTCAATCTCAGAGCCATCCGTCTCCACAAACCAACGACTGGATCCTTGCAAATTTAGCGCATCGCCTGAAATATATTGATCCCAAATACCCGCCTCAATCCGAGCACTCAAATATTGATTAAACACCCACGAACGCATAGCAGATAAATACAAACTTCTCTGATTTGGTTTCATTCGCATTGATTTTCCTTCAACCAACCACACAATCGCTTTTCGTAAATTATTTCCAGAGTGGCCGAAACGCTGCTCACCAAAATAGTTTGGAACACCTTGGGTACGAATAAAATGGATTCGCTGTTCAATATTATTTTGTAATTCACCGGCCGGTAGAGTTCTTTGATCAACCGACTGCAAACCTCGTAGACGAATGACAAACTGGTTGCCACTCAAACCACCTTTTTGCAATTTGCGCTGGTGACGGCAATGTTTTAACAAACGTACACTGTCGTGAGGCCAGGCGTCGAAATCTGGATTCGGCTTACCGGGCAAAGTAATACTAAACCACTGGCGCGTCACTGCATGACGGTCTTTTTGACCCGCCAGCCCAACGTTTTTCTTGGAAACACCCGCCCATTTGGCCAATTCTCCAGCAACCCAATCCGAGTTTTCTCCGGTTTTTTCTACCCAAATCCACAAATGTTCGCCGTCCCCAGAAAGATCGTAGGCAATCTGCTCTTCAACCAAAAAATCTTCTGGTTTAACACGTAGATAACCGCTCACCACTGGCGCTTGTGTTGCATAATTTAAAGCGGAAAAAGCCACTTCGTCAGCCATCTCCGATTTAATAAACTCTACCGGCCGGTCGAAATTACTTGTGGAATCTTGAGTCATACATGGTCCTAAAAATGCCGTTAAGCAAAATGCCGTTCGGTTTTCATTCGACATTTTTCATCAACAAAAAACCCAAGTGAAAAGCTCTCACCTTTCAACTTGGGTTTGAAAATATTATCCATTGATTAGACAAAATCAAAGGTTACAAATCGTTAAAAACTTTCTCCGTTACAGGCAACTCTTTACCCTCAGGTTTGTCGTAATAGACCTGAACTAAAAGCTGGCGGATATTGCCTTTTCGAACAAAATCTTTAATAAGCTGTCGCGCATCAACCGGTGAATCTTTATGGATATAAAGATACATATTACGTAAATGGCACTTATTGTCTGGGTCAGATGCCAAAGGTCGAAGAACTCCCTCACCACTGATTTTCACATCTTCCTGAGTGATTAAAGTGATTTTATGGTAATACTCACTCGAAAGCGGTTTATCGAAGCAAATCTGCAAAACGCGGTCAAAGTTGCCCGACCCACGATCCAAAGAATCCACCATCTGAGCGTTGGTCAGTTTTACCGGCTCTTTTGAACAAGCGCCCAACAGTAAAGCCGATAAAATAACGCCAGCCAAAGTTATGGTTTTTATTAGCATCTTTGCCTCCCTTTCGTCTAGGCACCTAACACAGTCAAAAAGACCTTATGATGTTAGTGGTTTTGCTGTATTCCTGCAAGTGCCCAGTTACCTTCGCCTTCAGCAAGTCGACGAATGTGCCAAATTTCCGTGAAGGCGTGCGCACCTTGCCCGTCTTCATCCATAAATCCGCTGTAACGCACACTCACGTAAAAGTAGTCATTTTCAACCGACATTGCCGCAATTTCAGACTGTAAATCTTCTACTTTCGTATGATTTTCACCTGCTTGGACACCTTCTAATTCAGCTTCTAAAGCTTTATACAGCTCTGGTGTACAGTAGGATTCCAAGGCAGATAAATCCACCTGATCCCACGCAGATTGCAACGCAAGAAAGTGAGATTTCGACCCATCTATAAAGCCATCTGCATCAAACCATTCAGGCGCTTGAGATACCGGCTGTGCATTCTGCGTTGGACTTTCGCCCAAATCTGCACCAAAAATCGACCCCCCTTCATTTGGGTTGTAAGCAGGCTGATCCTTATGTGTCTGACGGACTTGCGGAGCTGGTGATTCTTGTGGCATCTCACGCTGCGCCACATTGTCAGGCGCTCGCTGCTGATAGCCTTGATAAGCAGGCTCTTGAGCTTGTTGCGCACGTTTGCGGGACATAAACAGTTTGAACAACAAAAAGGCGATTAACGCAAAAATTAGAATATCCAAAATTTGAAGATTTTCAAATCCATCCCCAAAAATCATCGCCGCCAAAAGTCCACCGGCTGCTAATCCTGCCAAAGGTCCAAGCCATTTTGAGGCACCAGATTTGGCAGCAGTTCCTGCGGCCGCCGCGCCTGCTCCAGCTGTACCAGCTGCCGTACCATTTTGCCCGGCCGGTGTTGTTTGTGAGGATTTATTATCTTTTTGATTATTAAAACTCTTAGGCGCCACCTGCTTTTGATAACCAAAACTCTTCCCACCACCCAGTCGCTTTGCCTCCGCAAACTGACTGAATGTCATCAACATAATTGCAACCAAGGCTAACCCTAATCCTGCAAAACGTATATTCCATAGACTCTGCATCATGCATCTTCTCTCAAGTTAGAAATTCAAAAGGATTGTAACATCACTGCTTCATATAGCGATAGTGACAGGCTTCTCAAATAAAAAATTCAACAACCATTCAGATTTTGCCTTAAAGCGTTTATGAGAACGCGCCTCAAACTTCAAGCATAAATTTCTATTTTTGAAAGGTCGTAAAAATGGAGGAGGGGTGGCATATCTAGCCAAAAATAAAAGCCTAACCCATTGATTTATTAAAAAACAATGAATTAAGCTTAGATCAAAGGCTTTAGAAAAGCCAAATAATCAGTATAGATTACCAGTATTTTTGAACATACTTTCTTTCAAGCAATAAGATGCTTTCTGGATCAACCTTATTTCCACTCGTTCTAAAACGAACCAAGTCGTTTTTATATGGAATTTTTTTACTGTGATTAAATCGGTATGTCTGAGATTTATCTTTCGTTACGATTTTATACTCATACATTTTTAATGCATTGTCATATCGGCGCTCTGTCATTACACCATCAAGAGTCGTCGTAGCACCCTGAACACCTAAATTACCGCCAGAACCAAGGCCACCATTCACCTCTTGCGCTTTGTAAGCTTTAAGCGCTTTAATTAAACCATTCATAGAATCGGTGAAAGCTGCAACAAGTACTTTACCTTCTGGCGTTTTTGAATATGCACCCGCCCCCCCTGCTGCTGCTCCAGCGAATAGTCCACCAAACAGTGAGAAATCAGTATTTCTTGCACTTCCTTCTGACGCAGCAAGCTGAACCCCTGAACGGTTGTCAATCATAGTCAGCATCGTGCTTGCATCACTGTTTTTAAAACCACCCGCAACTGCTCCGGCTAAACTGCCAAATATCGCACCGACAACGGCACCACCGCCACCGGTATCATTAGAACTGAATGTGATAGAAGGCGTGACCGTATAATCCGCTGCAACCATTTGACCTTTAGAGAAGTTTGAACCTGATCGCATCTCACCAGAATTCATTATCTGTCGCTCTTGTTGCATTTGTTTGAATGCTTTTCCACGCTCAACAATGACAAAACAGTTAGATTGTTGTGCTAATAGACGAATAACAGGCGTGGTTGACGGCAATCTCAAATCTCGACTTAAATATCGATACCAAGATTCTGTTTGGTCTTCATAAATTGCCAAAGTTCCTAAAGTCGCATCGCATCGCTCTAAGCCACTGTTCGCATTTTGAGAATTCGCGCCACCAGCAGAACCAGTCGCGGTTGTTTTAGCATCGCTTGAACCGGGGTTCATGTTCGACATACAACCTGAAACGCCTAAGGCAAAGGCAAAAATCGCAGAAAGTTTGAGCAAACTTTTACCGCTAAAAATAGAAGTTTTAGTCATTATTAAACCTGTATAAAAAGATATTTTTAAAAAGAAAGATGGAATATACAACAGCACATCTTGCTACATTTAAGTGATAAAAGACACCTAAAAAATACAAAAATTGATATAAATCAAATTACAGGTCGACTAATGTACTGCGTAGTAATTGGTAAAACTCACTAAACTAAAGGCTTAATAGATAAATAAAGTACTTGCCAACAAACACAAGCAATCATAAACAAAGTTAGCTTTATATGAAGACAACCAAGACTCAAGGTTTTGAAACTTGATTCCTAGGATGGATGATTCCTCACTAATATTTAAATTAAAAAAGGAAAGCACCAAACCTATTGAACTAACAAAGAAAAGCTGAGCTCTGACTATTTTTGCATTTCCATCCAGTCCCAGAAAAACTGGATGCGTCAGTATTTTGGGGGGGAATTTTATCCACTACAACCTCTTAAAATTGCTGTTTTATACAAATCCTTTCCTCTCTCTGTCGATTTCACTCCTTCACCGCTCGTGAAATCGTATAGTCTTTCCCTTGCTTGACCTTTTTATAGTTCCCAAAAACCTCGTTAAAGTTTCGCTTCATATAGTCGCGAAGTCCGTTTATAGTCACCACGACAAGCTGTCCACCTGGCGCCAACTGTGCATGAATATCATGCAACATAATGCTCAACATCTCTTTTCCAACTTTTGCAGGCACATTGGAAACAACTGTCGTGAACTGCAAATCTTTTGGCACATTACTTAAACCGTTCGATAAATACGCTTTAGCATGGTTCAACCCGTTCAATTCTGCATTACGGTTTGCGTATTCCACTGCCATAAAATCTTTGTCGACCATATGAATCTCACCTTTTAGTGCACAAGCAGCAATTGTTAAACCGATTGGCCCGTAACCACAGCCTAAATCTAAAGCGATTTCATCTTCTTTAATATCGAGGTGTTTAAGCAACAAGTGTGTTCCAGCATCAATTTCTCGTGGGCTAAAAATCCCCCAAGTACTGCGAAACTGCAAAGTCTTATCTTTCAAAACTTCAGTAAATTGAATATCAGCTTTGAGTTTTGCAATCTCTTGCGCTGAGAGTTTTGCCATATGGCCTCCTAAAATCCTTAGAAAAAATTTGGAAAATTTGGAAAATCGTAATTTGCCAATTATACCTTCACTGACTAACTCGGTAGCGTCATTAAAAAAAGATACCGGCCGGTAGACTTTGAATTGTGTGTTGAATTTATATTGGCTTTGCTAAAATATGCGACTTACATTTTTAAGCATCCCAATACAAGATTCCTCTTTATGCATTCATTGAATGATCGTCAACACATGGCTGTTAAACACGTTGAAACCCCGGCTTTGGTTCTGGCCGGTGCTGGTTCGGGTAAAACACGGGTGATTACCGAGAAAATCGCTTATTTGATTCGGCATCATCAAGTCGCTCCACATCACATCTATGCTGTCACCTTTACCAACAAGTCAGCGAAAGAGATGAAAGAGCGTGTGTTTAAGCTGCTCAAAGACGACAATTCCAAAGGGCTGAATGTTTCCACTTTCCACAACCTTGGTTTAAACATTATTCGCCGTGAATACAAACACCTAGGGTTTAAGGCCAACTTTACCATTATGGATGCCACCGACAGCGGACAGATTTTAAAAGAATTAATGTCTAAACAAACTGTTGATCCTGAAGTCCTAGATGGCGTGCAGTGGGATATTTCACGTTGGAAAAATGCCCATATTTCCCCTGAGCAAGCGATTGAAAACGCTGAAGATGCAACGGAACAAGCTCGAGCGGTTTTATATCAACTCTATCAAAAACAGATTCGTGCCTATAACGCCGTTGATTTTGACGATCTGATTACCTTGCCAGTGACACTCTTCCAGCAAAACCCAGACGTGCTCGAAAAATGGCAAAACCGGGTGCGTTATCTATTGGTCGATGAGTATCAAGATACCAATGCCGCGCAATATCAATTGGTTAAATTACTCGTTGGCATCCAAGCACGCTTTACCGTGGTTGGCGATGATGACCAATCCATTTACGCTTGGCGTGGTGCACAGCCAGAAAACTTAGCTTTGCTGAAAGAGGACTTTCCTTCTCTTGAGCTCATTAAGCTTGAGCAGAATTATCGGTCAAGTAATCGGATTTTGACCGCAGCTAACCAACTGATTGCTAACAACCCTCACGTGTTTGAAAAAAGCCTGTGGTCGGAAATGGGCTTAGGTGAAGACTTGCGCGTCATTGCCTGCGCCAATGAAACCCAAGAAGCCGAGCGCGTGGTGTCTGAAATGGTCATGCACCGCTTTAAACATCGCACCAAACACAAAGACTATGCGATTTTGTATCGCGGAAATCATCAAGCACGATTAATTGAACGTGCACTACGCGAACAAAATATTCCTTATGTCATCTCTGGCGGAAAATCGTTTTTTGACCACGCAGAAATCAAAGATGTGATGAGTTATCTCAAGCTCATTACCAACCCCGATGACGATGCCGCATTCTTACGCGTTATTAATACGCCGCGCCGTGAAATTGGTGCTTCCACATTAGAAAAACTCGCCACCTACGCGACTCGACGCAATATCAGCCTATTTGATGCCACACAAGAATTTGGCATCACCCAAGAGTTGTCCGAAAAGGCGATGAAACGCGTTGGCTTTTTCAGTGAAATGCTGCTGGAATGGATTAAAGAAGCCGATTCGATTGCCGGTGAAGCGGTGATTCATTTTATTAAAGCGCTGATGGAAAAGATAGAATACGACAACTGGCTGCATGAAACGGCCAACACCCCCAAACAAGCTGAAAAACGCATTAACAATGTCCGTGATTTTATTGTCTGGATTGAGCGCATTGTTAATAAAGCGCTGACCGAAGACAATGAGGAACGCACACTCACATCGATTGTTTCGCATTTGGCATTGCGCGATATGCTGGATCGAAATGAATCTGACCAAGAGCAAGACATGGTTAGTCTGATGACACTTCACGCCTCAAAGGGTCTTGAGTTCCCACATGTCTATTTAATCGGCATGGAAGAAGAGCTTTTGCCGCATAAACAAAACATGGAATCACCGGGTCTTGAAGAAGAACGTCGCTTGGCTTATGTTGGCGTGACACGGGCCAAACGCAGTTTGACCATGACCTACGCCAATAAGCGCCGAAAAGGTGGTGAAGATGTCGCGTGTGAGCCAAGCCGCTTTCTGTTTGAAATCCCTGAAGAGGGCTTGAAATGGGAAGGTAAACCAGGCGTGGTCGTTAGCAAAGAAGAAAATCTGCAACAAGGCAATGACCACCTGGAAAACATCAAAGCGATGTTAAATCAAAAGGCGATTTAGCGCTAATTTCAAAAGATATGCATTATTAAGTCTTTCAAAATGCGTCGAAGCCCATGGATGGGCTGAGCCGAGCGACCTTGGATGGTGAACAGTGTCTTTTTGAAAGACTTAACGCATATCGACTTTTGTCAACTCAAAGCCCGGAGACTCCAAATGTACTCAAATCATCCTATTGCCAACTTTAGTTTTGCAACGCACCCTGAAATGCATTTTGGATTAGGCATTCGCAGCCAATTATCAGAGTTCTTACAAAAAAATTATGCTGGCAAATTAGTGCTTTTGACCGGCCGGTCAATTTCTCAAACAGGGCAATTTGGAGCGGAGCTTTTAGAAACCTTAAGCCAATCACATACGATTCAACATTTTATTGTCAGCGGTGAACCTTCACCGGATCTAGTGGATGAAATCGTCTTGAAATGTGATGCAGATTCCACGGCAGTGGTTGCACTCGGTGGAGGCAGTGTTCTCGATGCCGCCAAAGCTGTCGCAGGCCTAATTCCCAGTCAAACTTCGGTGATGGACTATCTTGAAGGCGTTGGCGCAGGCAAACCATTCAATGTTGAAACTTGTCCTTTTATCGCCGTTCCAACCACCGCAGGTACAGGCTCAGAAACCACCAAAAACGCGGTTTTATCGCGCATTGGCTATTTTAAAAAATCGTTTCGCGACAATAAACTTCTCGCCAGATCAGTCTGGCTTGATCCAGAACTGTTAAAAAGCTGTCCGAAAGATGTTTTGTATGCCACAGGAATGGATGCTTTTACTCAGTTATTGGAAAGCTACACCACAAAAAATGCCAACCCCATTACCGATGCACTCGCGCTTCAAGGCATGAAACTGTTCAAAGGCGCGTTTGAAGCCATTGACTCTGATAAAGAAAGCGAACAAAACATGGGCTATAGCAACCTCATGCTTGCTGCGACTCTCTCTGGAACGACACTTGCTAATGCCGGCTTAGGAGCCGTTCATGGCCTAGCCGGCCCAATCGGGGCATTCTTTGAAGCACCACATGGCATAGTGTGCGCCAAACTTCTTGCTCCCATCACGCAAGCGAATATCGAAGCTTTGCACAAGGACAGTAGCGAATTGGCAAAATCAACACTCGATAAATACCAAACAATTGCCAAACTGTTTGACGTTAAAACACTCGAAGATTTGATTCTGACACTCAAGCATTACGCCCAAACCTACACGCCACAAGGTCTGGGACAATACGGCCTAACGGCAGACAATCTTCAACCGGTAATAGATAATTGTCGTTCAGGCAGCATGCTTGGAAATGTGGTGAGCTTGCCGAATGAAGTGCTGATTAATGCAATGAAACAAAGCCTATAGAGTGAAAACTACAGCGATAAAAATCGTTTCAAATAAAGCCCTGCCCAGTTTCCAATCAATGCGGCAGGCAACCAAACCCAGCCATGCAAACTACCAGAAGCAATGCCACTGAAAAACGCACCGATATTGCAACCCGATGCCATGACTGCGCCTAACCCCATAATGAACCCTGCAACCGAGCTGACCAACCAAGCTCGCCAATGCGAAACAGATTTAACTGACCTATTTTGCTTTGCATTAGACTGCCCACTTGTTTGCCAGAGAGTCACAAACAAAGCGCCGAAAAGCACTCCCCAAGTTGTTAAGCTGACAGTATGGTTGATGGCTTCAGACGCTAAATGATTCGGATTTTCCATGACATAATCCCAAAATTGCCAATCAACAGGAAGTTTCAACAGCTCAATCAAGTGGACTCCCCAATAAGGGAAAATTGAACTAATCGACCAAGGTGAGCCGGACACCCAAAACAACAGCGCATTCAGCGCGGCCAAACTCAATCCCGCTAATAACCACGGATGCCAGTATGCTGAATCCCCTCTTTTTTTGAGTTGGAGCAATGTCTGAACTTGTCCGTTTGAAGACCGTTCAAACATCAATAAACTTCGATAAATAACTAATAACAACAGCAATTGAACAGCGATTGCAACCAACCAATGAACGCTGTGCTGAAACGCCCATGGCGCAATCGCTGGCCATGCTTGCCAAAGCTCTTGGCTCCAAACAGCTACGGTGCCACCGACGATCATCATGAACAAGGTTGGAATCGACAGCACTTGCAACTGCCCTGCTCGATTCAGCGTTCCAGAAGTACAACCGATACCCAGCTGCATCCCGACTCCAAACAAAAAAGCTCCCAGCAGACTATAAACACCTACCGGCCGGATAAAACCATAAAGCGCCTCACCTTGTATACTGTCAGCAGTATTTTGTAACCAACCAAACAGGACAAGCACCAACGCCAACATCCAAATAATCGCACGAACAGCGAGCGTTTTTCGTTCTAAAATCAGTTCTCTAAAACTACGACTAAATCCAAAATGCAAGCCATTGAGAACCGCGCCCATTGCCAAAGCAATAATGAACGTAACAAGAGAAATCGGACTTTGTGAAGCCTGATAAAGCGCCGTTAAAATCAATAACAAACCAATTATTAGAACCGTTTGCATAAAACTTAACCGGCCGGTAAAGAATAAAGAGAAGGAAGACATAGACATCCTTATTAAAATCATTTGTCTATTTTAATAAGTAAATTCTATATCAAAAAGAAAGTAATACTTATGACCACAAAAGAATTCAAAACAGGACAAACGCTTGCTGAAGATTTGGCAAATATCAACCGACCGAAACCACGCTAGCTAAATAAATTTGGTAAACGCCCATGCCAATCACACCTAATCCAGCCAATGTTTTAACCCAAGTCGTGCGAGCCAACCGAGTGAAGTAAAACGCAAATACTCCCATCAACATTAAATTTGGCAAGGTTCCCAGACCAAAAGCCATCATGACTAAAGCACCTTCTAGTGCACCACCAGCGGTCATCGCCATAATCAAAGTGCTGTAAACCAAGCCACAGGGCAACCAGCCCCAAACCAGCCCATAGCTAAATGCTTGCAAAGGTGAACTCACAGGCGTCATGCGCTGCGCATAAGGTTGCAACCTATGCCAGAGTCCTTGACCGACTTTTTCAATTTTAGCGACGCCAAACCACCAACCGCCAAGATACAAACCCAACGCAATCATAAAAATGCCGGCAAAAATTTGTAAAGCTTGTTGCACTGGAAGCATCGCGGCTAGCGATCCCATTGCCATTCCAATCAGTCCAAAAATTGCACCAATCACCATATAGCTTAAAATTCGCCCCATATTGTAAGCGAACTGAAATGGCAGCATTCGCCACCAACTTTGTTGATTGCGAACATCCAAACTAAACGTAAGTGTACCAACAACTCCACCGCACATGCCTAAACAGTGCACACCACCCAATAAACCCACCATGGCGGCGGTAACTAACAGTGTCCATTCCATTGATTACACTAATTCCAAAAATCGTTGAGAAGGTCGATAAGAAAGTGCTTCAGCAACATGCATCGCTTGAATCTCTGTGGATTCCATATCCGCTAGCGTTTGTGCCAGACGAAGAGTTCGGTAATAAGCACGCGCCGACAACCCTAGCTCCTCGGTAGCAACCTTCAGCAATTGCATTGAAGTCTCATCCAAATTGAGGGATTGTAATTGTTTGTTCTCCAAAAAAGCGTTTAGACATCCTTGGCGTTCAATTTGCCTTGCCTGACAGACTTCAACCCGAGCTCTTACATCAAGGCTGGTTTCGGCCTCTGCACCTTCAACATTATCAGCTCTTTGTAACTCCGAAACGTCTACGGCAGGTACTTCCAAATGGCAATCAATGCGATCCAATAACGGCCCTGATATTTTCTTTAGATAACGATTAATTTCATTCGGCGTGTCTTTACAACGCCCTTTACGATCATCAGGAAAATATCCTGAAGGCGAAGGATTAAGCGCAGCCACAAGCTGAAAACTCGCTGGAAAACAAGCCTGCTGGCGCACTCGTGAAATTTCAACTTTTCGATTTTCCAAAGGTTCGCGTAGCGCTTCTAATACCGGCCGGCTAAATTCAGGAAGCTCATCTAAAAACAACACTCCATTATGCGCTAAAGAAATAGCACCGGGTTTTGGATTTGAACCACCCCCAATAAGAGAGACGGCTGAAGCCGTGTGATGAGGCTGCAAAAATGGTCTTTCAAAAAAGTGTTCCAAATCTCTTGGTCGACCAGCAATAGAATGAATCGCAGCTGTTTCCAATGCCTGTTCCGGCAACATTTTAGGTAAAATTCCTGGCAACCGAGAAGCCAACATGGTTTTGCCAGCGCCAGGTTCTCCAACCATCAGCAGACTATGACCACCAGAAGCACACAACTCCAATACGCGCTTGGCCTGTCGTTGACCTCGAATATCCGACAGACATAGAGTAGGAATATAATCCATCGCTGAAAATTCCTGACTCGTAAAAACGTCTGGAGTGTCAGTGGATAAAGCCGTTGCGACCGCATTCAAGTCTTTGGCAACAATAACCGGCCGGTAAGAATTTTCACCCATGTGATGAATTTGTTGCCAAGCTTGCTGAAGCAAAGCGACTTCTTCAGCATTATCCCAAGCGACAACGGAGATACGTCCAGCTGCTTGAGCAGATAACAAGCTTGGCAGAACTCCAGCAATCGCACGACTGTTTCCGTTTAAAGCTAACTCGGAAAAAAATTCAAATGTTTCAAGAGATCCATCGCCATTCAAACCATTAGGTAATGAAATCTGATTTGACGCAATCAGAATACCGACAGCAATGGCTAAGTCGTAACGTCCACCGGATTTCGGTAAATCCGCAGGCGCAAGATTGACCGTAATTCGCTGAACCGGCATGTCAAACCCCGCATTAAGCAATGCACTTCGAACACGTTCTCGGCTCTCTTTAACCGAAGCTTCCGGCAAACCAACGATGGTTAAGCTTGGCAAACCATTACTGATATGCACTTCAACAAGCACCTGAGGGGAATCAACCCCCAACAATGCTCGGGAATAAACTCGTGCAAATCCCATTCATAGTCTCTTTTTAGTCGTGACCAGCGTCTATTTCATCTAAACGCTGACTCAATTCATCTAGTTTTTGACGCGTTTTTTGTAAAACGGCTTTCTGCACTTCAAATTCTTCACGAGTCACAAAATCCATTTCTTCTAACCAACGAGACAGAACAGATTTCATTTGTTGTTTAATCTGGTCATTTTGGTCTCCAAAACCTTGCGGAATCGATTTAGATAATTGACCGATTAACTGGTCAATAGGTGGCGGCTGAATCATATTAACTCCTCTGAGTTGACTGAATGTTTAAGGTAACATAATGTAAATGAAAAAAGTGAGTTATAGTCTGCCTAACAATCCTGACTTGGAACGAACTCTACTTGCGCACCTTGCATCAAAAAATTTCGCAAATCTTAAAGTAAATCAATTACTCTGAAATTTAACGCCAAAATGCCTGCAAAATCCAAATCTGTCGCAGAAGTTTACTAGACAAAATCACATGGATTCTCTATTCTAAGACATTGCGCCACTATTGCACAGTGAAGCCCTAAACGCCTTTAATATAAGGCAAAAATAAAAAGTTATCGGATATGTTGGACATGTTAGAAATACAAGATGATCAAGAGAAAGCATTACGCTATTTCAATCGCATAATTGATTCTTTTGAAGAGCAAAACATTAACCCAACGCCATTGAATTACTATATCTGGTACCAATATTACAAAGGCGAAAACCCTCAGTTTCGAGCTGAAATGGATGCCATTCTTCAAGATCCATTTGGCTATCACGACCGCGCTGGTCGACGACTTTATCACACCTATTTTGCCGACCAAGACATGGAGGATCAATTAGGCTTTGATAAAGCACTAAAGCGTTTGCTGGAAATGATGGCCAAGCGCATTCAGGCTTGGGGCGACAAACTTGAGGAGCAAACCAATCGTTTGGAAAGTTGTACCGACCAACTGAGTGCTGACAACCTCGACCAACATCAAGTACGAAAAATTACTTCCGATGTCTTGAGCACTGCAAATTCAATGCAAGAAAGCAGCCAAAAATTTACCGCAGAAATGAGTGAAAGCGCAGAAGAAATCAACAAACTGCGCCAACAACTTGTTGATGCAAAAGCTGAAGCCTTGAAAGACGAGTTGACGCAAATCGGCAACCGTAAAGCCTTTAACATGTCTCTTAAAGAATTGACTGATGAAGTCATTAATGGCGAAACCGAAGAAAATGTTTATTTGATACTCAGTGACATTGACCATTTCAAGAGTTTCAACGATACCTACGGTCATCTAATTGGTGACAGCATCTTGCGTTACTACTCAAACATCCTTAAACGAAATCAAATTCCGAATCAGGTCACCTGTCGTTATGGCGGTGAAGAGTTTGCACTTTTAATCAAAGGCCCAGATATTGAAGTTCCAATAGAAATTGCTGAGAGTTGCCGAAAAGAGATTGAAGCGGCTCACCTGAAGCGTAAAAATTCAACCGAGCCACTTAGAACTGTCACCGCGTCTTTCGGTATTTCAAAGTTTAAAGCAATCGAAGAACCAGAAGAGTTTGTGAAGCGCGCCGATGATGCGCTGTATCATGCGAAGAAATCTGGACGAAATCGGGTTGTTACAGAACTAGACTTGGAGCTTTTACGTTAACCTTTCAGCAAACCTATTTATAAGAAAGGCTTTCTAGTAAATCTACACTGCTTGGAGTTACTTAAAACGTTTTCCAATCAATATCCAAGCTCTATAGATTTTTAGGCAAGTAAAAGACCAATTCCGTAACGGTTATGGTTACTTCACCGGATAACTGCGAACCCTTGCACCTAAATCTCGCAGTTCATTTTTTCGCGCCCCTAATTCACGGCGATTATCATACGCCTGAGTTTTAAGAACATAAACTATCCGATTCCCTTTACCACTACTTTCAGAGAGCAGTAATTTTTGGCCGTAAGAAGACAGACGCTTTAATTCCCTACGAGCATCCGCTTCTCGATAAAAGCTTCCTGCAACAATGTATTCAGGCACTTCTAACTGAATTGGATATTTTTTTGAGTCATCGAGAGGCACTTCAACTTGCTGCATTTCCTCATAAAAGGTCATTTTCGCCTGACTCGTTGCCTCAGCAGGAAGCGGAAGAGAATCACGCTGAATCACGCCTGAAGACCTCTGACCGGCCGGTTGCGATTCAACGTCATCAGAACCATTAAAACTCCAAGACAATGCATCTTGACTTTCAGAAGCCTCCACAAGCTCTGAAGTGGTTGCTGATTGAGAGTTTTCTGATGACTCTACAGAAACACCTTCGGTTTCAGCTTGAGCGTCATTGATGCCATCCAAAGACTCTAATTCTGAACTTACTTCAGCATCCAAGTCCGCTTCAGACACCAGTTCAACCATCGGCTGAGTTTGCTGATTGCTTTTCAATCCCTTTGTACCAAAGTGCGTAACGACCCAATAGACCACAGCCATCGCCACAAGAATTCCAATGGTCGCCAACCAAGTTGACTTAGAGGCATGACTCAAAAGAATACGTTCATCCCGATGTGATTTCGGTTCAAACACATCTTCTGCAGCCTTTTGCGCATTCTTTTTTTGACGAAGATTATGGTCGTAAGCCATGCACCCTTCCTAACTCATAAACAAAAAACCTACCGGCCGGTAGGTT
>Ga0193952_1000123_pt1 | contig 33537 bp, 31 predicted proteins | sample BB_3_MG_FD_140368 | JGI IMG/M metagenome (GOLD analysis project Ga0193952, IMG submission 140368) | Microbial mat bacterial communities from the Broadkill River, Lewes, Delaware, United States - BB_3_MG | ecosystem: Environmental > Aquatic > Freshwater > River > Microbial mats | place: USA... | reverse complement strand
GTGCCATTGCTGCAATAAAAATGGCAGCTTTAAGAGAGTTTTAACACGCTTCTTTTTAAAAAACTTGACCACAACTTTATAATTCAGTAATTTTGATAATTACTGTATAACTCATTTTATATGTTTGGTAAATTATTTAAGCCTCGTGCACATTATGTTTTTGATTACAAACCTCGTTATTATAACGAGCGAAAAGAACGTTTGCAAAAATTAGAGGAAAAATACCACGGAAATAAAGACAACGAAAAAGATACACCAAAAATTTCGTTATCTAAAAATAATCTAAAAAACGATTGGGTTAAAAATAAAAGAAGTGCTACAGATAAAGCTACAAACCTAAGATTGGCTATTATAATTGCTATTTTAGTTGGAATTGTAGCTTATATTTTTGAACTACATAAATTATTTTAATGTCTGATATTATTCAGTTACTTCCTGACCATGTTGCAAACCAAATTGCTGCTGGAGAAGTTGTACAGAGACCTGCATCTGTGGTAAAAGAACTGCTAGAAAACGCTATTGATGCTGATGCAACAGATATAAAATTATTAATAAAAGAAGCTGGTAAACTACTCATTCAGGTTATTGACAACGGTAAAGGAATGAGCCAAACCGATGCGCGACTTAGTTTTGAACGTCACGCAACTTCTAAAATTAAAAAAGCTGAGGATTTATTTAATTTAAATACAAAAGGTTTTAGAGGTGAAGCATTGGCGTCTATTGCTGCAATTGCACATGTAGAATTAAAAACAAAACAAGAAAATACAGACTTAGGAACTTCAATAAAAATTGAAGGAAGCGCTATAGTGTCTCAAGAATCAATCGCTACTACCACTGGAACTTCTATAGCTGTAAAAAATTTATTTTACAACATTCCTGCAAGACGAAATTTCTTAAAGAGTAATACTATTGAAACCCGCCATATTGTCAACGAATTTCAACGTGTTGCATTGGCGCATCCAACAATTTCATTTTCATTTTATCATAATGAAAACGAAATTTACAATCTAATTTCCAGTAATTTACGTCAGCGTATTGTTGCAATTTTAGGAAAAAAAACCAATGAAAAATTAGTTCCAATAAGTGAAGTAACGGATGTTGTTGAAATTAATGGATTTGTAACAAAACCTGAATTTGCAAAGAAAAAAAGAGGAGAACAATTCTTTTTTGTAAATAATCGGTTTATTAAAAATGCCTATTTAAATCATGCGGTTACTAGTGCATTTGAAAAGTTACTTTCTGGAGGCTATTATCCAACATATTTTTTGTTTTTAACGGTTCCAACAAAAAGTATCGACATAAATATTCATCCAACAAAGACAGAAATTAAATTTGATGATGAAAAAACATTATATGCAATTTTACGTTCAACAATAAAACATAGTTTAGGACAGTATAACGTTGCTCCTGTATTAGATTTTGAAAGAAGCGCTTCATTTGACACGCCTTATGAATTTAAAGATAAAAAATCCAGCACTCCAAAAGTACAGGTAGATCCAAATTTTAATCCTTTTAAATCTGAAGCAAAAAACACCTCAAAATATCCGTATAAAAAAGAAACCACTTCACAATGGGAAAGTTTATATACAGGATTAAATAGAGATACTTTTGAAATGGAATCTGAAACGGTAAATACAGCGCTATTTTCTGAGGAAAAAGCAACAAATAAAACCTATCAAATTCATAATAAATATATTGTAAGTAGTATAAAATCTGGAATTGTGTATATCAATCAAAATTTAGCACATCAACGTATTTTATACGAAGAATTTTTAGAAAATATTACCGTAAAAGAAGCAATGAGTCAACAATTGTTATTTCCTTTAGAAATTTCATTTAATAAGACTGATATTGAATTAATTAAAAATATAAAAGAAGATTTAGAAAATATTGGATTTTTATTTGATAGTATTTTAGATGATACAATTATTGTAAAAGGTATGCCTGTTACTATAATTGAAAGCCAAATTACTTTAATAATAGAACAATTATTAGAAGCTATAAAAAATGATATTCCAGACACAAGCTTTAGTCAATTAGATATTATGTCTAAGAGTTTGGCTAAAAGTTTAGCAATTAAAACTGGTAGTAAATTAGATTTAAAAGAACAAGAAGAGTTGGTAAATAAGCTATTTTCTTGTAAACAGCCAGATTTATCTCCGTTTGGAAAAACTACTTTTGTAACTATAAATATTGATGAAATAGATAAAAAATTTAACAACTAAACGCTGTTAAAAATTTAAAATTATGGGAAGAATTACCGAAGCTGTTAAGCACATTATAATAATAAATGTAATTTTATTTATAGCTCCACAACTAATTCAAGGATTTGATTTGCAAAGTTTATTTGCTCTTTATTTTCCTGAGAATGAAAAGTTTGGTTTTTGGCAATTTGCAACGCATATGTTTATGCACGGCGGATTTTCACATATTCTTTTTAATATGTACGGTTTATGGGCTTTTGGAACGCCTTTAGAACAAATGTGGGGGAAAAATAAATTTATATTTTTCTACCTTTCCGCTGGATTAGGAGCTGGAATAATCTACACTTTAGTAAATTACTATCAGTTTAACGGAGTTTACGACCAACTTATTCAAATGGGACTGTCAAGTACAGATATTCAAAGTATATTAAATACAGGTAGTTATAATAATCGTATTCTAGATATACTTTCAGAAACTCAATTAAATGAGTTTTATGCAACTTACCATACACCAGCTGTAGGTGCTTCTGGTGCAGTTTATGGAATTTTAGTCGCTTTTGGATTAAGCTTTCCAAATGCTAAATTAGCTCTGATATTTTTTCCTGTACCAGTTGCAGCCAAATACTTTATTCCTGCAATTATTTTAGGAGATTTATTTTTTGGAATGACAAAATACTCTATTGGAAACGTTGCGCATTTTGCACATGTTGGAGGTGCTTTAATCGGATTTTTAATTGCTTGGTATTGGAAACAAAACCAATTTAAACGCTGGGATTAACTTGAATATAATAAACGACATAAAACACGCTTTTTACAAAGCAAATACCGTAGAAAAAATAATTTACGTAAATGTATTCTTATTTTTAATTACTGTTTTATTTACCAAATTTAGTATCCAATGGCTTGCTTTACCTTCAAGTTTAGATAACTTTTTATACAAACCTTGGACATTAATTTCATACGCTTTTATTCACCAAAGGCTATTTCATGTACTATCTAATTTACTAGTACTCTATTATATTGGAAATCTCTTTTTAGATTTTTTCACAAAAAAACAATTCCTTAATTTTTACTTTTTAGGTGTAATTGTTGGTGCTTTATCCTTTTTAAGTTTCAACTATTTTGCAGCTAAAGATGGTGCTCCTTTAGGCGGTGCTTCTGCAGCAGTTAGTACCATATTTGTTGCAATTGCTACTAAAATCCCTAGATATGCCTTACGATTACGTTTTATAGGTAGCGTAGAATTATGGGTATTAGCAGCAATTTGGGTTGCTTTAAGTATATTACAATTAGCAAACCCAGATAACGGCGGTGCAATTGCACATTTAAGCGGTGCTTTATTTGGATTTATTTATGTAAAACAATTAGATAAAGGAAACGATATTGGTAAATGGTTTGAAGCAATCTTAAATTATTTCACTAATTTTATGAAATCAAAAAAGGATAAACCTTTAAGAACAGTTCATAAATCTAAAGGACGTGCTTCTAAAAATGAAGTATCAATATCTAGACAACGTAAAATTGACACTATTTTAGATAAAATTAGCAAGTCTGGTTACGAAAGTTTAACACAAGAAGAAAAAGATTTTTTATTTAGGGCTGGAAAAAAATAATAAAAAGGATATATGAAAAAATTATCGGTTTTAGATAAATTGTTGTTTATCATCAATTCCTTTTTGGCAACGCTTTTATTAATTTCATATTTAGGCTATTTTATTTCACCTAACACCTATTCCCTATTTTCGTTTTTAAGCCTTACGCTTCCATTTTTAATTATAATAAATCTTCTTTTTGCTATTTATTGGATTTTAAAGATTAAAAAACAATTTTTACTTTCAACAATAATATTAATAATTGGATTTCAATACATTACTAAATTTTACAGTGTTTCTGAAAAGAAAGTATTATTAACCGAAGACGTTAAAATAATGAGCTATAATGTGCGTATGTTTAATTTGTATAATTGGATAGATGAAAAAGATATAGATAAAAAAATATACGATTTTATTAATGAAAAATCTCCAGATATTTTATGTATTCAAGAGTTTCACCCTTCAAAAAAACTTGATTTAAAATATCCTTATAATTACGTTAAAATAAGAACGAATCAAAATAATTTTGGACACGCCATTTTTTCAAAATATAAAATTATTAATTCGGGATCTTTAAATTTTTCGAACAGTAACAATAATGCCATTTTTGTAGATTTAATAAAAGAAAAAGATACTATTAGAGTTTATAATGTGCATTTAGAATCGCTAAAAATTAACCCTGAGAAAGAAACTTTAACACAAGAAAACTCTGAAAAACTTAAAATTAGAGTTGAAAATGCATTTAAAAAACAAGCAAATCAAGCTTCTTTAATACTACAGCATCAAGAAAAAAGTAAGTACAAATCCATTATATGTGGAGATTTTAATAACAATGCTTTTTCTTGGGTTTATAATAAATTAAAAACCGATAAAAATGATGCCTTTGAAATAGCAGGAAAAGGCTTTGGTAATACATATGATTATAAATTTTCTTTTAGAATAGATTTTATTCTAACTGATAAAAATATTGAAGTAAATAACTACAAAACTTATCCTGTAAAATATTCAGATCATTTTCCAATAATGGCACGTATTAATTTTAAACAAACTGATAAAATTCAGTTAAAAAATAACGGAATTAATTAACTTTACTTTTTTAACAAATACCATATTTTCCAATGAAAAAAATACTTTCGTTTTTATTTATTTGCACGTTTATCTTAGGCTATTCTCAACAAAAAGAACTTACTATTGAGGATGCCGTTTTAGGTTATTATAAAGGTTTATACCCAAGTTCTTTATCAAATTTACAATGGGTAAAAAACACCAACAATTATGTTTTTCAAAAAGAGAATGAGTACATTTTTACTGATGCTAAAACAGCAAAAATTGTAAACAAAACCAGCTTTGAAGATCTTAAAAAATCGTATCCACAACTTCAAAGAACTCCTTACATACAAGATATAAATGCAACTTCATTAGCGTTTAGAACTAAAAACACCATAGAACTTTTTAATTATGTAACCAATTCAAAAGAGGCAACCATTACTTTTGATAACAATGCTGAAAACAACGAATATAACTCAAAAGCGAAAGCTGTAGCATATACAATAGACAACAATTTATACATCGCAACTACTTCAAATCCAAAAATAGCAGTTACTGAAATTGAAGATAAAAATATTGTATCAGGACAAGCAATACACAGAAGTGAATTTGGAATTACAAAAGGAACTTTTTGGAGTCCTGAAGGTAATTATTTGGCTTTTTATCAAAAAGATGAAAGCAATGTAAGTAATTATCCTTTGGTTGACATCAACTCCTACCCTGCTTCATTAAAAAACATAAAATATCCAATGGCTGGACAAGAAAGTGAGCAAGCTAAAATTGGAATATTTAATTTAAAAACTCAAAAAACTTCATATTTAAATATTGACACTTCAGATGAACATTATTTAACCAATTTATCTTGGACTCCAGATGAAAAATATATACTAGTAGCTGAAATAAACAGAGGTCAAAATCACGTTTGGTACAATAAATACAATGTTGAAACTGGTAAAAAAGTAACTACACTTTTTGAAGAAACCAACGAAAAATGGACTGAGCCAGAACACGATGCTGTATTTTTACCAAATAGCACAACCAATTTTTTATGGTTTAGTGAACGTGATGGTTTTATGAATTTATACCATTACACAACCGAAGGAAAATTAGTTAAGCAACTTACAAAATTTAAATGGGTTGTAACTGAAATTTTAGGTTTTGATACTAAAGGAAAATATGTTTTTATTACTGGAACTGGAGATGATGCTAGAGAGTCTCATACCTATAAAGTAAATTTGAAAAATGGTAAATTTAATAGATTAACTTTAGAAAATGGTACTCACAGAACGCAATTAAGCACAAACGGAAATTACTTAATTGACAATTATAGTAACTTAACAACACCTAATAATACCCTAATTGTTGAGACAAATAAAGGAATTTCAACTTTAATACATATGGCAGAAAATCCACTAGAAGATTACGCCATTGGAAAGACTGAATTTTTAACTTTAAAAGGAAATGATGGAACAAAATTATATTCAAGAATTATTAAACCAGCTAATTTTGATCCTACAAAAAAATACCCAGTACTAATTTATGTATATGGAGGTCCTCACGCACAAATGAATACTAATTCGTGGCTTGGTGGTGCAAGTTTGTGGATGCCAGCTTTCGCAAGCTTAGAAAATTACATTGTTTTTACATTAGATAATAGAGGTTCTGCAAATAGAGGATTTGACTTTGAAAGCATTATTCACAGAAATTTAGGTGATGTAGAAATTGAAGATCAGTTAACTGGTGTTAATTATTTAAAATCGTTAAATTATGTAGATGCCAATAGAATTGCAGTAAATGGTTGGAGTTATGGTGGTTTTATGACTACAAGTTTAATGTTACGTAATCCTGGGATGTTTACTACTGCTGTTGCTGGTGGCCCAGTAATTGATTGGAAATATTACGAAGTTATGTATGGCGAACGTTATATGGATACGCCACAGGAAAACCCTGAAGGTTATAAAAAAGCTAAAGTTACCAACTACATTAAAAATTTAGATGGTAAAATGTTAGTTATCCATGGAAGTGTTGATCCTGTAGTTGTACCTCAGCACAGTATGAGTTTGTTACAAGAAGCTGTAAAACAAAAAACTCAAATAGATTTTTTTACATATCCAATGCACGAACATAATGTAAGAGGAATGGATAGAGTACATTTGATCGAAAAAATGATGCAGTATATAGTTGAAAACAATAAATAAATAAATAAATAACAAGATTATAATAAAATCTAATTTATAAATAAACCTGAATTTGTAAAAATTTTAAATAAGCTTTACAAATTCAGGTTTGTCATTTTTATATCAAAAATTGTATAAATTTAATTGAGAAGAAGATTATTCTGGTATACCGTAATTTTCAACTACGTAATCTAAATCTTTATCTCCACGACCACTTAAATTTACTAAAATAGATTGTTTAGGGTTTTCTTTTGCTAATTTAAATGCATAAGCTACTGCATGTGCACTTTCTAATGCAGGAATTATTCCTTCCAATCTACTTAATTCAAAAAAGGCATCAATACACTCTTTATCTGAAATACTAGTGTAAGTTACTTTATTTAAATCTTTTAACATACTGTGTTCTGGACCAACACCAGGGTAATCTAACCCACTTGCAATAGAATGTACAGGTGCAGGTTCTCCCTTTTCATCTTGTAACGTATAACATTTAAAACCGTGTATAATTCCCGGTTTTCCTAAAGTCATAGTTGCTGCGTGTTCTCCTAGAGTATCTAAAGATTTTCCACCTGGTTCAACACCAAATAAATGACATTCTTCATCTTCTAAAAAAGCAGAAAAAATTCCCATTGCGTTACTTCCTCCACCAACACAAGCAACAACATTATCTGGTAATTCTCCAGTCATATCAAAAAATTGATCTTTAGCTTCAATTCCAACAATACGTTGAAAATCGCGTACCATCATTGGAAAAGGATGTGGTCCCACAACAGAACCAATACAATATATTGAAGTTATAGGATCTTCTAAATAAGCACCAAAAGCACTATCCACAGCTTCTTTCAACGTTTTTAATCCGTGAGTTACAGGAACAACGGTTGCTCCAAGTACTTTCATTCTTAACACATTCGGATATTCTTTAGCAATATCTACTTCACCCATATGAATTTCACATTCCAATCCAAAATAGGCTGCAGCTGTAGCTAATGCAACTCCATGTTGACCAGCTCCAGTTTCTGCAATTAATTTCTTTTTTCCCATATGCTTTGCTAACAAAGCCTCTCCCATACAGTGGTTTAATTTATGTGCACCTGTATGGTTTAAATCTTCACGTTTTAAATAAATTTGTCCACCATATTTTTGAGACAACCTATGACAATGATATACAGGAGTTGGTCTGCCTTGAAAATGTTTACGTATGTTTCTCAGCTCTGAAATAAATTTATGTGATTTACTTATTGAAAAATAAGCATCATTAATCTTTTTCATTTCCTCTTCTAACTTAGGTGGAATAAATGCACCTCCATATTCGTTGAAAAAACCTTCTTTGTTTGGGTTATTTTTGAAATAATTTACAGACATTCTATACGTTTTTAAAATAGTATTGTTTTAAAATTAATTTTTTTATAAAGTTGCTCTAAAATAGTACTTTTTACAAAAGTTTTAATAATAAATTTCAGTAAGTTTTGGGTATTCTTATTTATTAAACAACATCCACGCTTTAGTTGCAATCTCTTCAGTTCTTTTCTCAATAAAAGTAGCTCCTGCCCAAGGATCTATTGTCTTTAATATTCCTGTTTCTTCTTCAAAAAAGAAATGCTTTTTATCTTTTGAGATTATACATTGGCAACCTCCTAGAATGGCTTGAAAAGCATTGATGCAAGTTTCTATTCTTGCATTTATACGTAATGCAAATGAGCGTTGATTTTTTGGATTGAATTGGTTAATTAATTTGGACCAAAGCAATCTTGATGCTCTCATTTTTGCAATTTCATCAATGTGGTTATTTCCAATTTTTGTTGTAAAAGATAATTCAGAAACAATAATATCAATTGAAATATTAGCGTCAATTCCTTTTTGAATGTAGTTTAAAGATTCAATTAAAAAATTTGATAATTCAATTTCGGGAGTTGTATTTTTTTTGGAAAATGAGTCCGTTGCAATTTTGGTTTCTAACGGGGTTTGAAAATACATTGTTGCATGTATTCCTCTTAAATTTGGTGCAATACCAGCAATATAGTCTTCGTGTTCAAAAATTAAATCTTTTTTATTGTGAACCGTAATTTCTAGGTTTGAAAAGTCTTTACGCTCCATCTTTTATTCTCTTTTGTTCCAATTTTTCAGCCAACCTTTTTGGTAATATTGGAATAATTAACGTTTTATAAGCTTTACCTTTTAAAGTTGTGGTTATTTGAACATCTTCTTCGGAATTATATTGATTAGGGTATTTATTTACTCCTAACAAAACAAGTTCACCAATATCAAATTGATGCTGTTCTTTTTGAGCGTTTTCATTTATTTTTCTTTGTATAGTTCCTTCTTTAAGCTGAGTTAAAAATCCTCCACTTTTTTCAATATCTTTAAAAATTGTTAAAGCTTTTTCGGAAAGTTGTTTTGTTACATATTCAATATAATACGAATCTGTTGGGATCTGTTGTGCTTTTCTAAATGTACAAATTTCATTTAAAATTGGTTGCTGATTTTGAGTAAATATATCGGAATTATAATTGTTTACAAATGTAGTTGCACCACCTAAAATTGCACTCATACGTTCAACAGTTGAACGCAAAGTATTTATTGTAGAACCGTATAAAGTTTTGTTTCTTAAACTAGGTTCTGAACAAACTTTTGCAATTGCAGAAGTGTTATATTTACCTAAAATCAAATTATATAAATAACGAAAAGCTCTAATTTTAGCTATTTCAAAAAAATAATGAGTACCTGTTGCAAAATTAAAATGAATTTTATTGGCTACTGTACCTCCAAATATTGTTAAATATTCATTTGCGTGTGCCAATGCATACGCAATTTGTTGCACAATGTTTGCACCTGCATTTTGGTAAATTGTTGTATCAACACTTATTATAAATGAATCTGGATTTTTTTTAATAAGACTTTCAAGTATGCTAAAATCTTTTTTTTGAGATGCATACCAATTTCCGCTTCTTGCTAAATTCCCAATAATATCAATATTAAAATATACTGTTTCATCTACTAATTTTAATATCAAGTTATTTATAAACTTCTCATCTAAAAAATGAAATTTAAAATGAAATTCAATATTCTTTTGTAATAAATTATGAAATAAGATTGTTGAATTAAAAGGTTCTAAAACTTCAAATAAAATTGAGCTTGATCCTTGTTCTATTGCTTTAAAAGCTTCAATATTTGCTGTTTCTTCGACTGATACTTTAATTTTAGTACAAATTTTACAATGCTCTTTTGGAAGTGGAATGTTTAATTTTTCAAAAGTATCTAAATGATAAAATGGTGAAATGGTTATGCCTTCAATTGTTTTTGTTAGAAGTGTTTGATTATAATCGGCACCGTCTAATTCAAACTGAATCTTTTGTTTCCAAGCTGCGGATGAACTTGCAGGAAATTCATTTGTAATAAAATTAGACATAGTTTTTTAAGTATTGACAGAAGAATGTTTTTACAATAAATTACTTTTTTTTCAAAGTATCATATTGTATAATGTATATCTCTTCATTTTCTTTTTTCATTTTATATTCTTCTCTAGCAAATTTTTCCAACTCCTCTTTATCATCAAGATTTTTAATTAGCGCGTCATCTTTTTTAATTTCAGAATTATAATATTCCTTTTCACTGTTTAGTTTATCAATTTCTTTATTAAATTCTCTATGGTTTAAATAAGAGTTTTCATCAAAAAAAACCATCCAAACTATAAATGTGGTTAAAATTAGCACATATTTATTGGAAATAATTTTAATAACGGGTTTATTTCGAAACTGCTTTAAAGTCATTAATTACAATTTATTGCTTATAACAGTTCTAACGATATCAATAGCAACTGTATTGTACCTATCATTCGGAATAATAATATCTGCATAGTTTTTGGTTGGCTCAATAAACTGCTGATGCATAGGTTTTAGCGTATTTTGGTATCTTGTTAATACTTCATTTATATCTCTTCCACGTTCTTCAATATCACGTCTAACTCTTCTAATCAAGCGTTCATCTGTATCTGCATGAACAAATATTTTGATATCAAAAATATCACGTAGCTCTTTGTTGTTAAAAATTAAAATTCCTTCAACAATTACAACTTTTCTAGGATGTGTAATTAATGCATCTTTAGTACGGTTATGAGTAACAAAAGAATAAACAGGTTGTTCAATAATTTCGCCTGCTCTAAGTGCATTTAAATGATTAACTAACAACTCAAAGTCAATAGCTTTTGGATGATCAAAATTAATTTTAATACGCTGTTCATAACTTAAATCGTGAGTTTCATTATAATACGAGTCTTGTGAAATAACACAAACTTCATCAGCTGGTAATTCATTTAAAATTTGATTTACAACAGTTGTTTTACCGCTTCCTGTACCGCCTGCAATTCCAATTATTAGCATGTAATATTTTTATAAATTTCTACAAATTTAGGGAATATTAAATAAGAATTAAATAGAGACTCTTGAAAAAAATATAAAAATTAAAAATTCTAATCAACACATAGTTTTACATCTAACATAACCTGCTATATACTTTCTGCAAAAGCAATTGTTATTCAATATTAATTGGTTATTTTTGTTGACATCGAGAATATTAAAAAACCTATAAATTTTCATTTTTTTAATTGAACGTTTAAAAAGAAATAGTGATAAATGAAAGGAATTATTTTAGCAGGAGGCTCAGGAACACGTTTATATCCAATAACAAAGGGAACTTCAAAACAATTATTGGCTATTTACGATAAGCCGATGGTTTATTATCCGCTTTCTATTTTAATGCTTTCCGGAATTACAGAGGTATTAATAATTTCTACTCCACAAGATTTACCAAATTTTAAAAAATTATTTGGCGATGGAAAAGCCATTGGAATGCAGTTTGAATATATAGAACAACCGTCTCCTGACGGCTTAGCTCAAGCTTTTATTTTAGGTGAAAAATTTATTGGCAATGATGATGTCTGCTTAATTTTAGGAGATAATATTTTTTATGGAGCTGGTATTGAAAAACGACTACATGATGCTGTTAATACAGTAAAGGAAGAGAAAAAAGCAGCTATTTTTGGATATTATGTTCAAGATCCTGAACGGTATGGTGTTGCTGAATTTGATGCTGATAAAAATGTATTAAGCATTCAGGAAAAGCCTGAAAATCCAAAAAGTAATTATGCTGTTGTTGGTTTGTATTTCTATCCAAATAGTGTTGTAGAAATTGCAAAAAATATAAAACCAAGCAAAAGAGGCGAATTGGAAATTACTACAGTAAATCAAACCTATTTAGAACAAAAAAATTTAAAATTAGAATTATTAGGAAGAGGTTATGCTTGGTTAGATACTGGTACGCAAGATTCTTTATTAGAGGCTTCTAATTTTATTCAAACTATAGAAAAAAGACAAGGTTTAAAAATTGCTTGTATTGAGGAAATTGCTTACCAAATGGGCTATATTACTAAAGAACAACTGCTTTTATTAGCTGAAGAGTATAAAAATAATAGTTATGGACAGTATTTATTTAAGTTGTTGAAACGCTAAAAGTAAGAAATCGAACGCTTTTACTTAAATGTATTTGTAGTAAATTTAATAATTCGACTGCGAAAATCTCATATTTTCAAACTAAAAACTAAAATTGAGCAAATTTTAATGAAATTTATAAAAACTAACATACCAGAAGTAATATTATGTAAACCAACTGTTTTTAAAGATGATAGAGGTTATTTTTATGAGGTTTTTAAAAAAGAAACTTTTGAAGAATTTATTGGTTATAAAGTGAATTTTTGTCAAGATAATGAAGCTAAATCTTCCAAAGGAGTATTGCGTGGTTTACATTACCAGTTACCCCCTTTTGCACAATCAAAATTGGTGCGAGTTATAAAAGGGAAAGTTTTAGATGTGGTGGTTGATATTCGAAAAAACTCTAAAACCTTTGGAGAAAAAGTGGTTGTTGAGTTAAGTGAGGAAAATAAACACCAGCTTTTTATTCCAAAAGGATTTGCTCACGGATATTTAACTTTAAGTGATGATACAATTTTTTGTTATAAAGTAGATGCTTATTACAATCAGAAAGCAGAAAGAGGTATTTTGTATAACGATAAAGATTTAGCTATAGATTGGAATTTTACAGAAAATAAATTAATTATTTCAGAAAAAGATAAAGCGCAAGTTCCTTTTAATAAGGCAGATTTATTTGAACCAATTTTAAAATTAGATGACTAATATATTAATAACAGGTTCAAAAGGACAATTAGGTACTGCATTACAAAATATTGCAGATAATTACCCGAATTACACTTGCTTCTTTGCAGATAAAACCGAACTAGATATTATAAACTTTCAAGCTCTTGAAATATTTGTAGCAAAACAAAATATTACTGTTATTATAAATTGCGCTGCCTATACAAATGTTGATAAAGCTGAGGAGGAAGTTGATTTGGCTACTGAAATTAATTATAAAGCTGTAGAAAATTTAGCCCAAATTTCTAAACAATACAAAATTAAACTTATTCATATTTCAACCGATTATGTTTTTGATGGAACTTCAGAAAAACCGTATTTAGAAACTGATCTAACAAATCCACAAAACAAGTATGGTGAAACTAAGTTATATGGAGAAACTGCTTTACAAAACGTAAATCCCAAAAATACTATTATAATTAGAACCTCCTGGTTGTATTCTTTAAATGGACACAATTTTGTAAATACTATGTTAAGGTTATTTAAAAAAAACAACGTGGTAAAAGTTGTTTCAGATCAAATAGGTTCACCAACAAATGCAACAGATTTAGCAAATTTTATTTTTACTATAATTCCACAAATAAATACCAAAGGTGTTGAAATTTATCATTATTCTAATAAAGGTTCTTGTAGTTGGTTCCAATTTGCGCAAGAAATTGCTAACATAACCAATAGCGATTGTACTGTAGTTCCAATTTCATCAGAAGCTTTTAATTCAAAAGTAAAACGTCCAAAATATAGTTTGTTAAATACTGAAAAAGTACAACAAACGTTTAATTTTGAAATACTATCTTGGCAAGATTCTTTAAAACAATGTTTAAATAAAATAAAATAAATTATGAATTCTATTTTAGTTACTGGCGGAGCTGGATTTATCGGCTCAAATTTAGTCGAATATTTAGTAAATAAATATCCAGATTTTAAAATTGTAGTTGTAGATTCTTTAACATACGCAGGCGATTTAGAGAATTTAAATGCTGTAAAAGACTTAAAAAATTTCACTTTTGTACATGGCTCTATTTGCGATCGTGGTTTAATGGAGCGTGTTTTTCATCATTATATCGTTCATGGTGTTATTCATTTAGCCGCAGAATCTCACGTAGACAACTCTATTAACGAGCCAGATGTTTTTATAGAAACCAATGTTAAGGGAACTTTTACTTTACTAGATGTTGCCTATAAATACTGGATGGAAAAACCATTTATGTATAAACACGGATTTGAAAATGCTCGTTTTTTACATGTTTCTACAGACGAAGTTTACGGTAGTTTAGGTGAAACAGGTTTGTTTACTGAAAAAACACCGTATGCACCTAATTCACCATACAGTGCTTCAAAAGCAAGTAGCGATATGATTGTTAGAAGTTACCATCACACGTATGGTATGAATACAGTTATTACCAATTGTTCTAATAATTATGGGCCACATCAACACGATGAAAAATTAATTCCTACCGTAATAAGAAAAGCATTGTCAGGCGAAGAAATTCCAATTTATGGAGATGGAAAAAACATTAGAGATTGGTTGTATGTTTTAGATCATTGTAAAGGTATTGATTTAGTGTACGATGATGGAAAAAGTGGTGAAGTGTATAATATTGGAGGAAAAAACGAACGCGATAATAATTATATAGCAACCAAAATATGTGAGCTATTAGATACATTAGTACCAAAAGAAACTAGTTATAAAAATCAAATTACCTATGTTAAAGATCGTGCTGGTCACGACTATAGATACGCAATTGACGCTAGTAAAATTGAAAATGAATTAGGATGGAAAGCCGATGAAAATTTTGAATCTGGAATATTGAAAACAGTAAAGTGGTATATTCAAAAATATAAAAAATAAGAAAGCTAAAGCTGTAAAATAACACTAAGCATCCAAAAAATTTATTAGAAGTTGAAAGCTAATATGAAAGAAAAAATTAAAATAGCAATTATTGGTTTAGGGTATGTAGGCCTTCCTTTAGCCAGATTATTTGCAACAAAATACAACGTTATTGGTTTTGACATAAATAAAGAGAGAATTGCAGAACTAAAAACAGGAATTGATAGTACTTTAGAAGTTGAAAATGAAGTTTTAAAAAAAGTACTTGTAACCAGTTCTGAAAGCAAAAAAGGATTGTACTGCACTACAGAAATAGCAGTTTTAAAAGACTGTAATTATTATGTTGTAACAGTACCAACACCCGTAGATAAAAAAAACAAACCAGATTTAACACCACTTATTAAATCAAGTGAAGCGGTTGGAAGTGTTTTGAAGAAACAAGACATTGTTATTTACGAATCTACAGTATATCCTGGTGCAACAGAAGAAGTTTGTGTGCCAATTTTAGAAGGAATTTCCAAGCTCAAATTTAATACAGATTTTTTTGTAGGCTATTCCCCAGAACGCATAAATCCAGGAGATAAAGAGCACACAGTTGAAAAAATACTTAAAGTAACATCAGGTTCTACACCAGAAATTGGTGAAAAAGTAGACAAACTATATGCTTCTGTAATTACCGCAGGAACACATTTAGCTCCAACAATTAAAGTAGCTGAGGCTGCTAAAGTTATAGAAAACTCACAAAGAGATATAAATATTGCTTTTGTAAATGAATTGGCAAAAATATTTAATTTATTAAATATTGATACACAAGCTGTATTAGAAGCTGCAGGTACAAAATGGAATTTCTTACCTTTTAAACCTGGTTTGGTAGGTGGACATTGTATTGGTGTGGATCCATACTATTTGGCTCAAAAGGCGCAAGAAGTTGGTTACCACCCAGAAATTATTTTAGCAGGACGAAGAATGAACGATAGTATGGGAAATTATGTAGCTGCTGAAGTTATAAAACTCTTAGTACAACAAGATATTAAAGTGAAAAATTCCAAAATATTAGTTTTAGGAATCACCTTTAAAGAAAATTGTCCAGATGTTAGAAATACAAAAGTTGTAGATGTCATAGAAAATTTAAAAGAATTTGGAACAGCAGTTACTATTTTTGATCCTTGGGCAATTAGCTCTGAAGTAAAACAGGAATACGGTATTGAAACTGTAAAAAATATGCCTCAAAATAAATTTGATGGAATTGTATTAGCTGTATCACATTCAGAATTTTTAGAAATAGATTACAATAAATATTTAAAACCAAAAGGAATTATATATGATGTAAAAGGTTTTTTAAAATGCAAAGTACAAGGAAAACTATAATTTCTTAAAAAGTTTCAAAATAATGAGCTATAATGCTTCGAGTTGACTGAGCTGAATCGAAGCCGTTATTTAGAATATAATTAAATATTAAAATCAACAGTTAAATAATAAATTAACAATGAAAATAGTAGTAATAGGAACTGGATATGTTGGGTTAGTATCAGGAACTTGTTTTTCTGAAATGGGAAACAAAGTTACATGTGTAGATATTGATGCTACCAAAATTGAAAACTTAAAAAAATCAGTTTTACCAATATTCGAACCTGGTTTAGAACCTATGGTGAAGAAAAATGCAGAAAGAGGTACACTTCAATTTACAACAAACTTAAAAGAAGCATTAACAGACGCTGAAATAGTGTTTATTGCTGTTGGAACTCCAATGGGAGATGATGGTTCAGCTGATTTACAATATGTGCTAGAAGTTGCTAAAAATATTGGTAAATTAATGCAAAAAAGATTAATTGTTGTTGATAAATCTACAGTGCCTGTGGGAACTGCTGATAAAGTTAAAGCAACCATACAACAAGAACTCGATAAAAGAAGTGTTAATATTGAATTTGATATGGTTTCTAACCCTGAATTTTTGAAAGAAGGCGCAGCCATTAACGATTTTATGAAACCAGACAGGGTAGTTATTGGATATGAAAGTAATTATGCTCTAGAAAAAATGAAACAATTATATACGCCATTTTGCATGTCTCATGAGCGTATAATTACAATGGATATTCGTTCTGCTGAAATGACAAAATACGCTGCAAATGCAATGTTAGCAACAAAAATTTCATTTATGAATGAAATTGCAAATATCTGCGAAAAGGTAGGTGCAGATGCAAATCAGGTACGTATAGGAATTGGTTCTGATAATAGAATTGGTTATAGCTTTATTTACCCAGGTTGTGGCTATGGAGGTTCGTGTTTCCCAAAAGATGTAAAAGCTTTAAAAAAAATTGCTGAAGACCATAATTATACACCAAAGCTTATAACAGCTGTTGAAGAGGTAAATGATGCCCAGAAATTAGTTATTTCAGAAAAAATTGTAAAAAAATATGGTGCAGATTTAACTGGAAAAGTATTTGCTGTTTGGGGATTGGCATTTAAACCTGGTACAGATGATATGCGAGAAGCTCCTGCAATTTATATTATAAAAGAATTAGTAAAAAGAGGTGCTAAAATTCAAGCGTATGACCCAAAAGCCATAGAAGAAGCAAAACTATGTTATTTAAAAAATGTTGAGAATGTAGCATATGTAAATTCTAAATACGATACACTTAAAAATGCAGATGCTATGTTGTTATTAACTGAGTGGAAAGAATTTCGTTCACCAGATTTTGAAGAAATTAAAAAACAATTAAAAAGTCCTGTTATTTTTGATGGAAGAAACCAATATAATATATTTAATCTAGAAGAAAACGGATTCGAATATTATCAAATTGGTAAAGTAGCAACAGAATAACTCTCAAATCATCCTTAATTTGATTTAGAATCTTACTTTTTAAAGCGTAAGATTTATGCTGTGGTTAAACGTAGTTAAATTAAAAACTAAAAAACTAGCTGTTTTCAGTTCTCAAAAAATAAATAATTATAAAGTATAAAATCGTAATGAAAAATTTCGCATTAATTGGAGCAAGTGGCTATATAGCCCCACGCCATATGAAAGCTATTAAAGAAACCGATAACAATTTGGTTGCTGCACTAGATAAATTTGATAGTGTTGGAATTATAGATAGTTATTTTCCAAATGCAGACTTTTTTACTGAATTTGAACGATTTGATCGTCATATTTCAAAACTAAAATATGAACAAAACACACAATTAGACTATGTAAGTATTTGTACACCAAATTATTTACACGATGCGCATATTAGATTTGCATTAAGACAAGGAGCAGATGCTATTTGCGAAAAACCTCTTGTATTAAATCCTTGGAATATTGATGCATTATCTAAAATTGAAAAAGAAACTGGAAATAAAATCTATAATATATTACAATTAAGAGTACACCCAAGTATTATAGCTTTAAAAGAAAAAATTGCATCTGGACCAAAAGATAAGATTTACGATGTTGACTTAACTTATTTAACATCAAGAGGTCATTGGTATTACACTTCTTGGAAAGGTGATCTTTCTAAATCTGGAGGAATTGCAACAAATATTGGTGTTCACTTTTTTGATATGTTATCTTGGATTTTTGGAGATTTAAAACAAAATATAGTTCATACAAATACACACGATAGATCTGCTGGGTATTTAGAATTTGAACAAGCACGTATTCGCTGGTTTTTATCAATTAATTACGATGTATTGCCAGATGAAATTAAAGCAAAGGGACAACGCACCTATCGGTCTATAACTATTGAAGGTGAAGAGCTAGAATTTAGTGGCGGATTTACAGATTTACATACAGTTTCTTATCAAGAAATAATCAACGGAAAAGGATATGGTTTAGAAGCCCCACGCCAAGCAATTGAAATTGTACATGCAATTCGTCATTCACAACCAATTGGAGCAAAAGGAGAATTTCATCCCTTTGTTAAAAAGCCTTTGGCAAAGCATCCGTTTGAAAAATAAAAAACTTAGAACTTGTTTTAGTTAGTACCAAAAAACAATTAATTACAACTATAATGATATTAATTAGCGAAGATAAAAACTCAATTGTAAAAATTGATAAAGGAGAATTAATTAGCTATAAAAAAAATGGCGAAGAATTAATTCATCAAAAGGGAAAACCTGGATGGAGAAATTCTGATACCGAAATGTTTCCAATTATTGGTCCAACTCAAGCTAACAACTTTATTGTTACAACTCCTAAAGGAAACTACAACCAAGATCAACACGGACTTTTAAGAGAATTAGATTATACACTTTTACATCAAGATGCTACTAGTTTTGTTTTCAAAAAAAAATATGCAGCTTATACAGCTATTGAAAATTCAAAATACCCAGATAAATCAACTGTCCGCTTAGTTTCTTGGCCATATAGTTTTAATTTTCAGAAGAAAATTGAATTAAAAAACGATGCATTAAGAATTTCATTTGAAATTAGAGCCGAAAAAGGAATGCCTTTTATGTTAGGCTACCATCCTGCTTTTATGCTGAATGGTAATTTAGATGAAGTTATTATTTCAAATAACCAAAATGTTTCTATTCCAACAATAATGGCAGGAGGAAATACAGCATATCCCGTTTTAAATACTGATGAAATTCAATTGATCAAAAAAAATGGATATAATTTATCAATTAAAACAACAGGTTTTAACAATTTTATGTTATGGACAGAAGTTGCTAATATGTTATGTGTTGAACCTATTACAGCATATCCGTATGCAACAACTGAATTACTCTCGAAAGAATTATTCTGCAATTCTAATGGTGTTGATATTTTTGAAGTTGAGATTATGCCTTTTTAATGATTTTTTTTAAAACTATAGTCATATTCTACTTTTGCATAAGGTTGTTTTGGTGATTTTACAATCAAATTTATAAAAATAAAATTCTGTACTTTTGCAACCGATAAATGTACAAGAATGAGCACACAAAAAAAAGTGGCATTTTACACACTAGGATGTAAACTTAATTTTTCAGAAACTTCTACCATTGCACGTAACTTTCAGAATGAAGGTTTTGACCGTGTTGATTTTGATGAAAAGGCTGATATTTATGTAATTAACACCTGTTCTGTAACAGACAATGCAGATAAGCGTTTTAAAGCTATTGTTAAAAATGCACTAAAAAAGAATGAACAAGCTTTTTTAATTGCAATTGGCTGTTACGCCCAATTAAAACCAGAAGAATTAGCTGCTGTAGATGGTGTGGATATGGTCTTGGGTGCTACCGAAAAATTTAAAGTAACCGATTATATCAACGACCTTTCTAAAAATGAAATGGGTGAAGTACATTCCTGTGAAATTGAAGAAGCCGACTTTTATGTTGGCTCCTATTCTATTGGAGATAGAACTCGTGCCTTTTTAAAGGTACAAGATGGTTGTGATTATAAATGCACCTATTGCACCATTCCTTTAGCTCGTGGAATTTCTCGAAGCGATGAATTGCAAAATGTGCTACAAAACGCCAAAGAAATTTCAGAAAAAAATATAAAAGAAATTGTTCTAACTGGAGTAAATATTGGCGATTATGGTAAAGGTGAATTTGGAAACAAAAAACACGAACATACTTTTTTTGAATTAGTACAAGCGTTGGATACAGTTAATGGAATTCATCGTTTACGTATTTCTTCAATTGAACCCAATTTATTAACAAACGAAACTATTGATTTTGTTTCAAAATCGAATAGTTTTGTACCTCATTTTCACATTCCTTTACAAAGCGGAAGTAATACATTATTAAAACTAATGAAACGCCGTTATCTAAAAGAAACTTACACAAACCGTGTTGAAGCGATTAAAAAAACAATGCCAAATGCGTGCATTGGAGTTGATGTAATTGTTGGATTTCCAGGGGAAACTGATGAATTGTTTTTAGAAACTTATAACTATTTAAACGAGTTAGACATTAGCTATTTACACGTTTTTACCTATTCCGAAAGACCAAATACAGAAGCAGTTGAAATGGAAGGTGTGGTTTCTAAAAAAATTCGAACAAAGCGCAGTAAAATGTTAAGAGGCTTATCCGTAAAAAAAAGAAGAGCTTTTTATGAAGGTCAACTAGGAAATGAATTAACAGTTCTATTTGAAAGTGAAAATAAAGAAGGTTTTATTCATGGTTTTACAGAAAATTACGTAAAAGTTAAAACACCTTGGAATCCTGAATTAGTAAATACACTTCAAAAAATAAAACTAACAAAAATTGATGAAGATGGTATAGTACGATTTAAGTGGATTAAAGAACCTAAATTTGTTTTATAATGACAGAGGATTTTTACACTATAGGATTATTAATTTTCACTTCGTTTTTCACATTGATTAACCCTTTAAGTTCAATGCCAGTTTTTATGGCAATGACAGTTAATTTAAGTACAAAAAAAAGAAGAAAAACAGCTAAAAAAGCAACTTTAGTCGCATTTTTCACATTATTATTTTTTGCTTTTTCAGGACAAATTTTATTTAACTTTTTTGGTATTTCTGTAAATAGTTTTAGAATAGTTGGAGGTGTAATTTTCTTTGCAATGGGATGGGATATGTTACAAGCACGTTTAGCACATATGAAACATACTGATGACGAAAATAAGATTGATGCGTATGTTGAAGATATTTCAATAACACCATTGGCAATACCTATGATTTGTGGACCAGGCGCAATAACAAACGCCATAGTTTTAATGGAAGACGCCGTTACAGTTCCTCAAAAAATATTATTAGTTTCAATTATAGCTATTGTATTGCTACTAACCTATTTAATTTATGTTGGTGGAAGTAAAATCATTGGCTTCTTAGGCGAAACTGGTAATAAAGTAATGATGCGTTTAATGGGATTAATTGTTATGGTAATTGCCGTAGAGTTTTTCTTTAGCGGATTAAAACCTATTGTGATGGGAATGCTTGAAAACTAATGAACTACTTACTATGGACGAAAAAAAAATTCATATTTATTTTGTACCTGGATTGGCTGCAAGTTCAAAAATATTTGAATACTTAAAATTTCCTAAAGAAACCTTCAAATTACATTATTTAGAATGGTTGTTGCCACTTTCTGAAACCGAAAAAATTGAAGATTATGCAAAAAGAATGGCAGCTTTAGTAACAGAAGAAAACCCTGTTTTGGTTGGAGTTTCTTTTGGCGGTATTATTGTGCAAGAAATGAGCAAACACATAAAGGTTAAAAAAATAATTTTAATTTCTAGTCTTAAAAATAGACACGAACTACCAAATAGACTTAAACTAATTCAAAAAACAAAAGCTTATAAATTATTTCCTACAAAATCAATTAAAAATTTAGAAGATTTTTCTTCCTATGCTTTTGGAGACTTTGCTAAAAAAAGAGTAAAATTATACAAAGAATATTTATCGGTTAGAGATGCCAACTATTTAAATTGGGCAATTTATAATGTACTGCACTGGAAACAAGAAAAAAGCTTAGAGAACGTATTACATATTCAGGGAGATGATGACCATATATTTCCAATTAAACATATAAAAAACTGTATTCCAATAGAAAACGGAACTCATATAATGATTTTGAATAAAGCAAAATCAATAAGTAAAATAATTATTGAAGCTTTAGCATAATTTATCTAGAAACCCTACGATAGTTATAAACTTCAACTATAATATTTGACATTTTTATCTCTCATTAGATATCTCAATTTAAACGCAACACACCTATCAATTCATTTCCTTTATAAAACCTAATATTTATCAATAATTGAATTGATAAGCATCATTTTAAACAAATATTATTTTATATAAATTTAAACCAAAAAAGATTGAAGTATATATTATTATGCTTAATTATTAATTTAAAAAAGTATGAATTATGAAAAAAATAATTATTGGTTTATTATTAATTGGATTTGCCATCCAATCTTTTGCTCAGATAAAAACTGAAAAATTATCTGAAGTTGTAATATCTGCAACAAACTATAAATACTTAAATAAAGTAGGATTAGAAAATGCTTCTGTTCCTGTAACTTTATTAGAACAAAAAGTTGCTAGTTTTGACTTAAAAAATTCAGAATTTTATCGTGATGATTACGATACTTATTCTGTAGATTTTTATATCCCTGATGGTCATATTCTCGCAGCTTATGATAGAGATGGTAATATATTACGTACCATAGAAAAATTTAAAGATATAAAACTTCCAAGAGCTGTTATAGAATCCGTAGCAAAACAATATCCAAACTGGATATTTAAAAAAGATGTTTATTTAGTATCTTATCATGATGATAAAGGAATTACTAAAAAATACAAAATTACTTTAGAAAATGGTGATAAACGTATTAGAGTAAAAACAGATGCTGAAGGAAATTTTTTATAGATTAAGATAACTATTACTTATTAAATTAGCCTGTCGATTAAGTTATTTATAAACAATCGATTTCGGCAGGCTAATTAACAATAGATAGCAATAAGCTTTTTATAGACAACCTAATTTTTAGTATCAATTTTTATAACTCAAAAATGGTTAAATTTTCATATATAATCTTCATTTTTTTATTTGTAAGTTGCCAAACTACAAAAGCCACATATAGCTGGAAAAATAAGGAATACCAAAACTACCATCCAAATAAAACACTAATATTAGGAGTTACCCCTAATTTAGAAGCCAAATCCATTTATGAAAGAGAATTAAAAATAGCTTTAACTAAAAGAAATTTGGAGGCTCTTGAAGCTTCGAAAGTTTTAAGCCCAGCATTTAACACTAACAAACAAGGTGAAATAGCAATTGAAAAAGAAGTAAAATATTTAAAAGGTTTAGGTTTTGATACAATTATTATAGCAGCCATTAAAGGTTATGATGAAAAAACACCCTTTGATAGTGCAATTTTTAAAATTGACGATTCTTTTTTTGGATTTGAAAACTACTATTTTTTAAATCAAGATATTTATTATAACAGAGATTATTATACCAAGTACAAAGTATTTCATTTAGAAGTTACATTATATAATCTAACTAGTAAAAATGAAAAAGCATTGGTTTGGATTGGAACTTATGATATTGTAGATCCTAAAAAAGTAGAAGAAACCATAAAAAAATGTGTGCGTAAAATATTAAAATCACTTGAAAATGAAGAACTTATTTATGAACCTAATTAATATATCATTGTTTAATTTTATATCCATAAATATTTTTAAAGTTAATTGTATCTCCTTGTTTATTTACAGCGCTTAAATCATACCTAATAACAACTTTTGTGTTAATTGGCGCATAGTAATAAATAATCCAAGCATCGCCTTCTTTAGTTCCAATACAGCCATTTGAATAGGCCTTACTTAGTGTGATTGGATTTGTAGTTGGATGAATTAATTGTCCGTTCCTAATGCCATTAATCTCAGTTTCTATCCAAGGAATTTGAGGTAATTTAGTAAGTTTATAATCATCTCTTCTTGTTGAAAAATACTGACGACCTGTTGCTGGATTGTAATAATCAGGGTTTTTAACATGATTTATAATAATACCTACCCCCGTTTTTGTTTTTAAATCTGTTACCCTATTACCCATTTTTAAATATTTTTTTTCATTGCGTCCAACCCTAACAGGAAAATCGTATAAAATAACTGAATCCATACAAACACGAAGTTTATATTCTGGAATATTAATATCTAAAAATGTAGTATTAAAAATGGTTAAAAGTGAATCTACAGCAGTTGAATCTGGAACCAATAACTGATATCCTTTTTTTAAGACTATCATTTCTTTTTGATTGTAAACAAACGAATCTTTTTCAATCATTTTATAATAATCTGTAGCAGCTAAAGAATCAATTAGCCATGGATTAAAGCGTACAAATAGATGTTCTGTTAAATTATAATTTTCGATTTCATTGATGCTTTTTACAACTGAATCTAAATAACTAAAGTAATTTTTAACCTTTACATTTTTTGGCAGAACTACAGATTTTAAAGTTTTTAAACCTTTAGGTTTTTCAGCAATTTTAAAACTAGTATTTGTAGTGTTTCTGAAATTAAAAAATAATGTAGAAAACAATGCAAAAACAACAACAATTTTCAAAATTAACTTTGTAGGTATCATTATAAATATTCTTAAAAATCAATTTTTCACCTTTATGAAAGGTAGTTTAAAACAAATTGAAATTATATAATGAATATCATTTTTTAGTTATTTCTAATGACTAAAAGTTGAGGAATATCATTTTAATAAACTGTAAAGTATTCTAAATTTGTTAAGCGATTAACACTTCATCTATGGCTATTTCACTTAAAATAGTACAAAAAACCAAAGATTTTTTATTAGAAATTGGTGAACTTGCATATTTTGCCCAACGCTTTTTTAAAGAAGTTTTTACAAAACCATTTGAATTTAAAGAACTTCTATTACAAAGCTATAAAATGGGAAATCAATCACTGCTTTTAGTTGGTATAACTGGCTTTATTTTAGGCTTGGTTTTTACACTTCAGTCCAGACCAACATTAATGGAATTTGGAGCAGCGTCATGGATGCCTTCAATGGTAAGTATTTCAATTGTACGCGAACTTGGCCCTGTAATAATTGCGTTAATTTGTGCAGGTAAGTTAAGTTCTGGTATTGGTGCAGAATTAGGTTCAATGCGTGTAACAGAACAAATAGATGCAATGGAAGTTTCAGGCACCAATCCTTTTAAATATTTAGTTGTTACTCGTATTTTGGCTGTAACACTAACACTGCCTCTTCTTGTTATTTTTGGTGATGCAATTGCCTTATTTGGTTCTGCACTTATTGAAAATTTAAAAGGAGATGTATCTTTTCAACTCTATTTTAACAAAGTATTTAATGCACTTAAATTCTCCGATATAATACCTGCAACTATCAAAACATTATTTTTTGGTTTTGCAATTGGATTGGTTGGTTGTTTTAAAGGTTATTACTGTAAAAAAGGGACTGTAGGTGTTGGTGAGGCATCTAATACCGCAGTAGTTTACGCTTCTATGCTACTCTTTATATTAGATTTTATTGCCGTATTTATTTCCGATATTTTCTTTGAAATTTAACGATGAAAGAACAAGAAAACATAACGACAATCTTAAAAATTACGGACTTAAAAAAAAGTTTTGGGGCTAACCATGTATTAAATGGATTTACAATGAATTTATATGAAGCCGAAAACCTTGTTTTAATGGGAAAATCTGGATCTGGAAAATCTGTTATGATAAAATGTGTTGTAGGTTTAATGCAAGCAGATGCCGGAACTATTGAAATTATGGGAAAAGATATTACAACATTATCACAAAAAGAATTTAATAATTTACGTACACAAATTGGTTTTTTATTTCAAGGAAGTGCACTATATGATTCTATGACTGTAAAAGAAAATTTAGAATTTCCATTAAGAAAATTTCCAGAATATGCCAATAAAAGCAAACAATTAGTGTTAGACGCATTGGAAAGTGTTGGGCTAAAAAGTGCTATTAATTTAATGCCTGAAGAACTTTCTGGAGGTATGAAAAGAAGAATTGCTCTGGCTAGAGCCATTATTTTACGTCCTAAAATTATTATTTACGACGAGCCAACAACAGGTTTAGATCCAATAACTGCAAAAGAAATTATACAATTAATGATAGGAATTCAACAAAAATTTAAAACATCCTCGCTCATAATCACCCATGATATGGATTGTGCTAGGGTAATTTCTAACAGAATGATTTTATTAATTGATGGCATAAACTATATTGAAGGCACTTATAAAGAACTTGCTGCTTCTAAAGATAAAAAAGTACAAGAATTTTTTAAATAGCAATATTATGAAAAAATCTAATTCACAAAAAATCAGTTTAGGCTTGTTTATTATTCTAAGTACTCTATTTTTAATTACAGCGCTCTATTATATTGGAAACAGGCAAAATCTTTTTGGTAAAACATTTAAAATCAGCGCTGTATTTAACAACGTTAATGGCTTAATATTAGGTAATAATGTTAGATATTCTGGTATTAATGTGGGTACTGTTAAAACTATAAATATGATAAATGACACTACTATTTGCGTTGATATGATTATTGAAGATAAATTTTTAAAACATATTAAAAAAAATGCAGTAGCAGGTATTAGTTCCGATGGTTTGGTTGGTAGTATGGTAATAAATATTGCTCCTAAAAAAGAAAATGCACCGCCAATAACACCTGGAGATACTATAAAATCTTATAGTAAAATATCTACAAATGATATGTTGGAGACATTAAATACTACAAATGATAATATGTCTTTACTAACCTCCGATTTACTTAAAATTACTACTTCCATTAAAACTGGAAAAGGAACGTTAGGCATGTTAATTAGCGATTCTATAGTAGCAATTGGATTAAAAAATACTATCTATAACATACAAACAGCGAGTAAAAGTGCTTCAAAATCACTTAAAGAATTTAATAAAATTATAAATGCCATAGATTACGATAAAAGCTTAGCAGCTGTGCTATTAAGTGATTCCATAGCCGCTAATGAAATGAAATCTATAATACACAATTTAAATATAACTAGTAGTGAGATAGATTCGGTAATTATATCTATAGATGATTTGGTTTTAAATATAAAGAATGGAGATGGTGCATTAAATTATTTGGTAAATGATACTATTCTTGTAAATAATATTGATAAAACAACAAAGAATCTTAAAGAAGGTAGTATGCTGTTAAATGAAAACTTAGAAGCTTTAAAACATAATTTTTTCTTTAGAGGTTATTTTAAAAAACTTGAAAGACAAAAAGCCAGAGAAAAAAGAAAAGAAAAATGAAAGTGCAAAAATCAGTAATTAGGAGTTGGAAGTGTAAAAACCTGTAGATATAAACCTTCTCACATTTCACTCTTTACGTTTGACTTCAAAACTTTAACTAACAACAAATCTTCGTATCTTTACAACTTTTAACCATTAAAATAGCATCATGAAAATATATACAAAAACTGGAGACAAAGGAAAAACCTCGTTGTTTGGTGGCACAAGAGTTCCAAAATACCATTTACGCATAGAGTCTTATGGAACAGTAGATGAATTAAACTCTTATATTGGTCTAATTCGCGATCAAAAAATTGACGAGTATACTTCTCATGTACTTATAAAAATTCAGAACGAATTATTTACTTTGGGAGCAATGTTAGCCACTCCTCCAGAAAAGAAGGTTTTAAAAAGCGGTAAAGAACGCTTAAATATTAATAAAATTGATATAAAATCTGTAGAGTTATTAGAGGTTGAAATTGACAATATGAATGAAAGCCTTCCTCCTATGACTAATTTTGTATTACCTGGCGGACATACAACTGTGTCATTTTGTCATATAGCTCGTTGTATTTGTAGAAGAGCTGAACGTTTAGTAACACAATTAGACGAAGAAAGTACAATTGATGAACTAATAATTATATATTTAAATAGACTTTCTGACTACCTTTTTGTACTGGCACGAAAATTGACTATAGATAATAACGCTCAAGAAATCCCTTGGATTCCTGAGAAATTATAACAAGTTCTTTTTATTATTGAAAAAAAGTAAGAAATAGCTTGTATCTTTAAGTAAAAAAATTATTTTTGCAAAAATATTTAATACAAAAAAGTTATGTATTGGACACTAGAATTAGCATCCTATTTATCAGATGCACCATGGCCTGCAACAAAAGACGAGTTGATTGATTATGCAATAAGAACAGGAGCTCCATTAGAAGTTGTTGAAAACCTTCAAGAAATTGAAGACGCAGATGAAAATTTTGAATCTATTCTTGAGATTTGGCCAGATTATCCTTCAGAAGATGATTACCTCTGGAATGAAGATGAATATTAAAATATTAAAATTCAAAAAAAGTCTCGGTTGAGGCTTTTTTTTGGTTTTAAACTATAATTTAAACATAATTTTAAGCTTTTTAAAATTTAAATATTTTAAATTCGCTTACGAAACAATAATAAAAAAAAACCTTATTTATAAGGTTACTAAAATAAATTCATACACAAAACATGAGTATTTTAAATTCAGTATTAAAGGTATTTGTTGGAGATAAGAAAAAAAGCGATTTAAAGGTATTGCAACCTATTATAAAAAAAGTTGCAGCGTTTGAAAATGAAATGTCTAATCTAACAAACGACCAATTAAGAGCAAAAACAGGCTACTTTAAAGAAATAATTGCAAAAGCAACAAATGAGTTTACTTCTAGAATAAGTGAATTACAAGAAGAAGCACACGAGGCAAATGTTGATAGAAAAGAAGAAATTTATGCTGAAATAGATCAATTAGAAGATACTTCTTATGCAACTTTAGATAAAATTTTAACAGAAATTATGCCTGAAGCATTTGCTGTTGTTAAAGAAACCGCAAAACGTTTTAAAGAAAATGAAACTATAGCAGTTACCGCTACTCCTTTTGATAGAGAACTTTCAGCAACTAGAGATAATATTACCCTCGAAAACGAACAAGCTTTTTGGGCAAACACATGGGATGCACAAGGAAAACAAGTAACTTGGGATATGGTGCATTACGATGTGCAGCTTATTGGTGGAGCCGTTTTACATCAAGGTAAAATTGCAGAGATGATGACTGGTGAAGGTAAAACTTTGGTGTCTACACTTCCTGTATATTTAAATGCTTTGTCTGGAAAAGGTGTACACGTTGTAACTGTTAACGATTATTTAGCAAAACGTGATGCTGCTTGGATGGGTCCAATTTTTGAATTTCACGGTTTAAGCGTTGATTGTGTAGATCACCATCAACCAAATTCCGATGCAAGAAGAAAAGCTTATAATTCTGATATTACCTATGGTACAAATAACGAATTTGGTTTCGATTATTTACGTGATAATATGGCGCACTCCCCTAACGATTTAGTGCAACGCCCACATAACTACGCAATTGTAGATGAGGTGGATTCTGTATTGGTAGATGATGCACGTACACCATTAATTATTTCAGGAGCTACTGCAAATGCTGACAGACACGAGTTTAACGAGTTAAAACCAAGCATAGACAAAATAGTTTCTATACAACGCAACTATTTAACAGGAGTTTTAGCCGATGTTAAAAGATTAATAAAAGAAGGTGATACAAAAGAAGGTGGTTTTTTATTACTACGTGTATTTAGAGGACTACCAAAAAGTAAAGCTTTAATAAAGTTTTTAAGTCAAGAAGGGATAAAACAGTTACTTCAAAAAACTGAAAACTTCTACATGCAAGATAACAACCGCGAAATGCCAAAAATCGACGAGGAGTTATATTTTGTAATCGATGAAAAAAACAATTCAATAGAATTAACAGATAAAGGTATTTCTTACTTATCTGGCGATGATGGTGATGAAAACTTCTTTATTTTACCAGATTTAAGTACAGAAATTGGAGCTATTGAAGATAGCAACCTTTCTCCTGAAGAAACTACTTCTAAAAAAGAAGAATTATACCGAGACTTTAGTATTAAAAGCGAGCGAATTCATACAATGAATCAGCTATTAAAAGCATATACACTTTTTGAAAAAGATGTGGAATATGTAATAATGGATGATAAAATTAAAATTGTTGATGAACAAACTGGTCGTATAATGGATGGTCGTCGTTATTCCGACGGATTGCACCAAGCAATTGAAGCCAAAGAAAATGTAAAAATTGAAGCTGCAACACAAACTTATGCCACTGTAACACTTCAAAATTATTTTAGAATGTACCGCAAATTAAGTGGTATGACTGGTACTGCAATTACAGAAGCTGGAGAGTTCTGGGACATTTACAAATTAGATGTTGTTGAAATTCCAACAAATGTACCTTTAGTTAGAGATGATAGAGAAGATTTAATCTTTAAAACAAAAAGAGAAAAATACAATGCCGTTATAAACGAAATTGAAAAATTAGTTAATAATGGACAACCTGTTTTAGTAGGTACAACTTCAGTTGAAATTTCTGAATTATTAGGAAGAATGCTTTCTATTAGAAAAATTAATCATAATGTATTAAATGCTAAATTACATAAAAAAGAAGCCGACATTGTTGCTGAAGCTGGTAACCCAGGTGTTGTAACAATTGCAACAAATATGGCAGGTCGTGGAACAGATATTAAATTATCTGACGCTGTAAAAGCTGCAGGTGGTTTAGCTATTATTGGTACTGAACGCCATGATTCTAGACGTGTTGACCGCCAGTTACGTGGACGTGCTGGTCGTCAAGGAGATCCAGGTTCTTCTCAATTTTATGTTTCATTAGAAGATAATTTAATGCGTTTGTTTGGTTCTGAACGAATTGCAAAAATGATGGATAGAATGGGACTTCAAGAAGGTGAGGTAATTCAACATTCAATGATTACTAAATCTATTGAAAGAGCACAACGCAAAGTTGAAGAAAATAACTTTGGAGTTCGTAAACGATTGTTAGAATATGATGATGTTATGAACTCACAACGTGAAGTGGTTTACAAACGTCGTCGCCACGCATTATACGGAGAACGTTTACAAGTAGATATTGTAAATATGGTGTACGATACATGTAGCGCTTTGGTAAGAGAAAACAAACTAGCAAACGATTATCAAAATTTTGAATTCGAATTAATTCGTTTTTCATCAACATCTTCACCTTTTACTGAAGAAGAATTTAAAAACCTTTCTGAACAAGAACTTACAGATCAACTTTTTGATGTTATTTACAAACATTATAAAGAAAAACTAGAAAGAAGCGCTAAAGCTGCATATCCTGTAATTAAAGATGTTTATGAAAATCAAGGAGATAAATATGAAAGAATTGTTGTTCCTTTTACCGATGGAACCAAGGAACTAAAAGTTGTAACCAACTTAAAAGAAGCCTACGAAAGTGAAGGAAAAGGCTTGGTTACTGACTTTGAAAAAAATATTACTTTGGCTATTATTGATGATACTTGGAAAGATCATTTACGCCAAATGGATGAATTAAAACAATCTGTACAAAATGCTACTTACGAGCAAAAAGATCCTTTATTAATTTACAAATTCGAGTCTTTTGAACTGTTTAATGAAATGCTTGACAAAGTAAATAAAGAGGTGCTTTCGTTTTTATTTAAAGGAGAATTACCTTCTCAAGATGCTAATCAAGTTTCACAAGCAAGAGAACAAAAAAGAGAAAAAGTTCAGTTAAGTAAAGAAGATTATCAAAGTCCAACAGAAGGCACTCAAACCAATCAAACACAACAACCACAAGTAGTTGAAACTATTGTTCGTACAGAACGAAAAATTGGTAGAAACGAAAAAGTGACTATTAAAAATGTAATGAATGGTGAAAATAAGGAGTTAAAATATAAACAAGCCATCCCTTTAATTCAAAAAGGTGAATGGGTTATAGTTGAAGATTAAAAGAGCACATTATAACTTATAATTTCTAATAAAAAAATCCCATTTTGGGATTTTTTTTATGCTTATTAAGAAGTAAGAAATAAACTTATTATTCAAACTTAATTGACTTTACTGGATCTATTTTAGTGATTAATAATGTTGGTATAATTAACATTAACAAACACAATAAAAGTGTGCAGATATTTAATAGAATTATATACCAAAAATCTATAAAAACAGGCGCTTCATTAACATAATACGTTTCTGGGTCTAAAGTTATAAATCCAAAATATTTTTGACTAAATAATATACTTAATCCAATTAAATTTCCCCAAAAGAGTCCTTTTAAAACCAGGTAACCTGCATTGTATAAAAATATTTTTCTAATACTTACATTAGTACTTCCTAAGGCTTTTAAAATACCAATCATTTGAGTTCTTTCTAGAATTAAAACCAATAATGCAGTTATCATATTTATACCTGCAACTAATATCATAATTACAATTATAAGGTAAATATTATTGTCAAAAAGGCTTATCCATTCAAATATTCCAGGGTATTTTTCAATAATACTTTGGCTGTTTAATGTTGATGTCGTTTCTTTATAAATTTGGTTACTTTTTAAACCAATTTCATCAAAATTTGAAATTAGCACTTCAAATCCACCAACTTGCTCTTCAGTCCAGCGGTTCATTTTTTGAATATGACGAATATCTGCAATCACAAAATTCTCATCAAAATCTTGAAAACCAGAATCATATACACCTACAACTTTAACAACTCTTAACCAAGGTGCTTTTGATGGATCATCTTTTACAAACAAAATATTAAAAGTATCTCCCAAGTTTATATGTAATCTATTAGAAATTTCTTTCGAAATTAATACATCATTTGTAACATCATTATTAAAATCTGGAAACGTACCTTCAACTAAATATTCATTAAAAAATGTCCAATCATAATCACTGGCAACACCTTTTAATATAATACCTTCAAAATCAGTTTCAGTTCTAATAATACCGCCTTTTGTTGCAAAAACTTGAACATTTGTAATATTATTAATATTTTTAAATTCTGGATAAAAATCTTGATTTTTGGAAACAGGATTTAATGTTATTTCAGAATTATTATTATCGAAATTTGTTATTTGAATATGACCATTAAATCCAGATAATTTTTCACGTATTTTTTCTTGTAAGCCAAAACCTGTTGCAATAGCAATCATCATTACAATAATTCCTACTGCAATTGC
>Ga0193952_1000122_pt1 | contig 33674 bp, 28 predicted proteins | sample BB_3_MG_FD_140368 | JGI IMG/M metagenome (GOLD analysis project Ga0193952, IMG submission 140368) | Microbial mat bacterial communities from the Broadkill River, Lewes, Delaware, United States - BB_3_MG | ecosystem: Environmental > Aquatic > Freshwater > River > Microbial mats | place: USA... | reverse complement strand
TTTCTTGGATAGATAAATGATAATTCTCTTTGAAGCGTAATCTTTTTATCTTCTTTAGCCGTAGCTATTAATTTTATTTTTAATCCCGTATCTTTTGTATCAGATAAGAAAAGTCTCTTTTTAGTCTCTATAATTAAAATCTTTTTAACTCTTTTATTAGGAGCTAGAGTGAAAGACTTAAATCTTTTTATTCTAAAGTTTTCATTGTCTTCTAAACTTAAGTCATAAGTATATGGCTTATCTTGTGTATTATGGAATGTTAAAATATAGTTATTACTAACTTTAGCATCTTCTTTGATGTTATATAGTTTTGTTGTTTTGTTTACATTTAATAAAAAATACTCTTTTTCAGAAGCAAATACTCCTGCTAAAACTACACATAATAGAAGTGAAGCAAAATATGTTAGGTTTCTTTTTGTAAATAGTTTTGATATTTTTTTATTGATTACTGTGTTTGTACTTCCCCAGTTAATAAGTGATTTTTTACCAAGCTTTCCCATTACTGTTGTACAAGCATCAGAACACTCTAAACAGTTAATACATTCAACTTGTAAACCTTTTCTAATATCAATACCAGTAGGACAGATCTTTACACATGCTTCACATGTTGTACATTCTTCATTAGCGTTCCATTCTTTCATGTTAAAAATAGATTTTTCTCTATTTTCATAAACATCTCCACCTCTTGAAGTATCATAAACTACTTGTTTTGTATCATCATCATATAAAACAGATTGGATTCTAGAGTAAGGACAAACATATACACAAAAGTTTTCTTTCATAAAAACAATATCATAAACTAAAAACATTGCAATTGATAATATAAATACAATCATAAACATATGATTACTTGGGTCTTGCATATAAACAAAGAAGTCTTCAGGAGGAATAAAATACCACATAAAATTTGTTGATATCATTATTGAAATAATAACCCAAAGGATAATAGATACATATTTTTTAAGTTGATTGGATTTTTTAGAATAATTAACATCTTTTTGTTTGTTTTTAATTCTTCTGATGTCTAAAATAGTACTTTCAATTAAATCTCTATAAATAACTCTAAAGATAGTTTGAGGACATGACCAGCCACACCATACTCTTCCGAAAAGTGTAGTCATAGCAAATATCCCAATAAATAAAAACATTAATAAAAATGGCATTACATAAAGTTCATTTACATTATAAACAAATCCTAATAAGTGGAATTGTAATTTATCAAATGATAAAAGTAACATATGGTTTCCATCTATTGTAATAAATGGTAGTATTAATGTAAATGCTGTGATACAGGCATATACTAGATATCTTTTTTTAGAATAAGACATAATAACTCCTTTGTTTTAAGAAGTTTATAGGCTTTTGGTGTTCATTTGGTGGTATGAAGTGTTTTTTTGTAAAAATAAGTTTTTTAAATACTTGATGCTAATATTTTATATTCAAAAAGATGAGGATATTTATGAGATATTTAAAAAAAATGATTTCAAATCATATTGATCTAGAAGAGGATGAATGGAATAGCTTAAAAAATAGGTTCCGAAGGGTTGATATAAAAAAAGGTGAGATTATTTCTCATGCTGGAGATATTTTTAGTGATTTTTATTTTGTAAAAAAAGGTTTAGCTAGATCATATTTCACAGATTTAAATGGAAAAGATTTTACATGGCAGATTTACTTTCGTGGAGAGAGTAAATATGGCTTAAATCATTTTATGGATGATAGTGTTAGCTATTATGAGAATGAGCCTTCTATGTTAAATTTTGAAGTTTTAGAAGATAGTATGTTTTATGTAATAAGTTTAAAAGATATGGATAACTTTCTAGAAAGTGCTGATAAAAAGTGGGAACATCTAGCAAGAATTTGGCTTCATGATACTTATTTTAGCTCAACCTACAAACGTGTTATCTCTCTAATGAGTGAAAATGTTGAAGAAAAGTACGAGAGATTACTTTTAGAGTACCCTGATATATTTAAAAGAGTAAAGTCCTATCATATCTCTTCTTTTTTAGGTATTGCTCCTCAAACTTTAAGTAAATTAAAAAATGAATCTAGGTGAATGAAATAAATTTTTCTTTCTGATAAAGTTTGCCTACTTAAAAAAAGGAATACAAATGACAGATATAGAAAAATTTAGACAATTACATCATAGAGATGAAATTCTACATATAGGTAATGTATGGGATGTAAATAGTGCTTTAGTTTTTGAATCAAAGAATTATAAAGCTTTAGGTACTTCAAGTTTAGCTATTGCTAATTCTTTAGGATATGAGGATGGTGAAGAGTTAAGTTTTGATGAATTATTTTTAATTGTAAAGCAGATTATTTCAAAAGTTAATACTTTAGTTAGTGTTGATATTGAGGGAGGTTATAGCCGAGATGTTAATAAGATAGTAGAAAATATCCAAAGACTAAGTGAAATAGGAGTTGTGGGAATAAATATAGAAGACTCTATTGTTGAAAATAAACAAAGAGTTATATTAGATAAAGAGAAGTTTTCTAATATATTAAAAGAGATAAGAGCTCTTTTAGATAAGAAAAATATAGATATATTTATAAATGTAAGAATAGATTGTTTTATTTTAGGTTTACAAAACCCTCTTGAACAAACTTTAGAAAGACTTGATTTATATAAAGATTGTGGAGTAGATGGTATTTTTATTCCTACAGTTGAAAAAATTGAGCATATAATTGAGATTCAAAAAGCTACATCTTTACCTATTAATGTTATGTGTATGCCAGAACTTCCTTCAATAAAAAAGCTAGAAGATTTAGGAATAAAAAGAGTTAGTCAAGGCCCTTTTATTTATAATAAACTTATAAATACTTTTGAAAATAAATTAGATGAAATAGAAGAAGATAGTAATTATAAATCTCTGTTTTAAACTAAAAATTAGATATAATATCAATTAAGAATTTACTAAAAAAAGGTAAAAAGTGATTGAATTAACTAATCTTTATATGTTTATAGCTGCATCTTTTCTTTTATGTTTAGCTCCTGGTCCTGATAATATTTATGTATTAACTCAAGGAATGACTAAAAGTAAAAAGGCTGCTATTGTAACTACTTTAGGTCTAACATCTGGACTTATTATTCATACAAGTGCCGCAGCTTTTGGTATCTCTGTAATTTTTCAGACATCTGAAATAGCTTTTAATATTGTTAAATATGTAGGTGCTGCTTATTTACTTTATATTGCATATCAAGCCTTTAAACATAGAAATGAAAAACTTGATTTATCTGTTCAAAACTCAAGTTCTGAGCTTAAAAAGCTTTATGTAAAAGGTTTTATTATGAATATTTTAAATCCAAAAGTTTCTATTTTCTTTTTAGCCTTTTTACCACAGTTTGTAACACCAGCAAATGGAAATGTTCCAATGCAGATGATTACTTTAGGTTTAGTATTTATGGCACTTACAGTTGTAGTATTCTCTTCTATTGGAATTGCCGGAAATATGTTAAGCTCAAAGCTTTTAGAAAAGCCAAATATTGTTAAATATATGAATATTTTAACTTCATTTGTACTTGTAGGATTAGGATTAAAATTAGCACTATCACAAAGGTAAATCATGAAAATAATAGCCTCTCTTTTAATTTTTAGCTCTTTAGCATTTAGTTTTGATGTTGATGTTAGACATGAATTAATTAAGTGTTCTGATATAAAAGTACCTCAATCAAGGTTAATGTGTTTTGATGTTTTAGTTTTAAATACTAAGCCCAAAACAAATCTTGAAGTTCAAGGTAAAAAACTAACAAGAGAGTGTTCCCATTGTCATGGTGGAAGATGGGAGATTTCTACAAATGCCCAAAGATTAGTATCTGATATGAGTGAAAAAGAGATTTTAGAATCTCTTTTAGCTTATAAAACTAAAAAGATTAAATCTACTGTTATGAACTATCAAATGGCTAAATACTCAAACTCTGAGATTGAAATGATGGCTAAATACATCAAATATCAAATTAGTAGTGGAAACTACTAATTTTTTAGATAAAAGATTTAAAAATACCAATTAAGATAAAAATCAAAATAGTATATAAAATTGAAACCTTTGCTAAACGTATAAAAACTAATCCTGTAATAGTTAACAAAACATCCCCAAATGAATAAATAGCACTTGGAGCAACAGTTGATATAAAAACTGTAAATAACAAGGCTACAACACTTGCATTTACACCTGAAATAGCATTTAATACATTTGTTCGTTTACTATAGGATTCAAAATTTTTGTAAAAAGCTAATATTAGTAAAAATCCTGGTAAGAAAATAGCACTTGTTGCTAAAAGTGCCCCTAAAAGTGCATTTTCTTCTAAAGCATTTGCTCCAAGATAAGTAGCAATTGTGAACATGGGACCTGGAACTGCTTGAGCAAAAGAGTATCCCAATAAAAACTCATCTTTTGATACTAAAGAAAGTAAATTGTTTTCAAGTAAAGGAAGAACTACATGTCCTCCTCCAAATACTAAACTACCTGCTTCATAAAAAATTGAAAATAGTTTTAGCTCTTCATTATAATTTGCTAAAAATGGCAAAGTAAAGAATAAAACTATAAAAATAAGAAGTGGTAACTTTTTTGTTTTTGAAGGATTTTCTTCAACTTTCTCACTTTTGTTTTTTATAAAAATCTTACCTAAAATAGCTGCTAATATAAGTACAAAAATTTGAGTATAAGTAAAAGGTAATACAAGTAATAAAATAGCACTTAAAGCAAATATAGCCATAGTCATTTTATCTTTACAAAATGACTTAAACATTGATATTGTTGCATCTGCTACTATAACAACAGCAAAGAGCTTAAGACCTGTGATTATACCACTAACAAGTGAGTTTTCTACTTCATTAATATTTAAAATAGCTAAAATATAAAGTACTATAAACGATGGTGTTGTAAAGGCTAAGAAAGCTATAAAAGCTCCAAATACTCCACCTCTTTTAAGTCCAATTGCAAAGCCCACTTGTGAGGAACTAGGTCCTGGTAGAAATTGACTTAGTGCTAAAAGTTTTGAATATGATGATTCATCGAGCCAGTTTAATTTTTCTACAAAAGTTTTTCTAAAATAACCAATATGAGCCATTGGTCCACCAAAACTTATAAAGCCTAAAGTGAAAAATTTTAGAAAAATATCAAATAAGTTTTTCATTAAAACCTTTCTTAAAATAATTGGCGATTATATCCAATATTTAAAGAAGGTTTTGTAATGAATTTGTAACTAATTAATTTCGTCTGTGTAAACACAAACATTGAAGTCTTTTACTAATCCAGTCTCTTCTACACAGTGTGTTTGAAAAAATTCTGTGATATATGGTTTGTTGCAATGAAGTTCAAAGGCTTCATTAGAAGCCCAGATTTCATTAAAAACAATAGGATATGATTTTCCCATTGCATTTGGATGTTCATACTGCTTTGTTACGATATATTGAATACATCCATCTTCTCTTGTTGTTTTAGGCTCTAAAGCTGATAAAACTTCTAATAACTCTTTTTCTTTTCCTTCTTTTGCTTCAAATGAAGCAATACAATACACTTTCTTCGACATTCTTTTCCTATAATTTATAAATTTGATTAGTTATTTTGAGTTTGAAATAAGATAGAAAAGAGCAAAACTCTTTTCTATATAAAGGCTAAGGTTATCTTGTTTGGCCTTGCCCGTAGATTTTGAATTTAAATGTAGTTAAATCATTGATTCCCATTGGTCCTCTTGAATGAAGTTTACTAGTTGAAATACCAACTTCAGCTCCAAGTCCAAATGCTCCACCATCTGTAAATCTAGTACTTGCATTTGCATATACACAAGCTGCATCTACTTGATCTAAGAATTTATTAACTACAGTATAGTTTTCACTTAATATAGATTCAGAGTGACCAGAACCATATTTTGCAATATGTGAAATAGCCTCATCTACATTTTTAACTACTTTAATATTTAAGATATTTGCTAAATATTCTGTGTCATAGTCTTCATGTGTAGCACACTGAATATCAAGGTGTTTAGTTGTTTCTTCACAACCTTTAAGCTCAGTACCATGCTCGATGAAGGCATCATAAAGTCCTGGTAAAATATAAGGTGCTATATCTTCATGAACTAGAAGTGTTTCCATTGCATTACAAACACCTGGTCTTTGACATTTAGCATTTACAGCAATATCAATGATTTTATTATGTGCTGCGTCTTTATCAACATAAATATGGCAAAGCCCTTTATCATGTTTGATTACTGGTACAGTAGCATTTTTACTAACAAATTGAATTAGTGCTTCTCCACCTCTTGGAACGATTAAGTCTATGTATTTATCTTGTGTAATAAGATTTGCTACACCTTCTCTTGTATAATCAGGTAATAGTGAAATAGCTTGCTCAGGAAGTTTGTTTTTTGCTAAAACTTCTCTTAGAACATTTGCAATAGCTTTATTTGAATGCTCTGCTTCTTTTCCACCTTTTAAAACACAAACATTTCCACTTTTAAAACAAAGTGCTGCTGTATCTGATGTAACATTTGGTCTAGATTCATAAATAATTCCGATTACTCCAATAGGAATAGATACTTTTTGAATATTTAATCCATCTTTTGTAACCCAACCATCTAGTGTTTTACCAACAGGTTCAGTTTGATCGGCAATTTGTCTTATTGCATCTGCCATATCATTAACTCTATCACCTGTTAATAAAAGTCTATCAAGTAGTGAATCTTGTAAGTTATTTAGCTTTCCATTGCTCATATCTTTATTGTTATGGTCGATAATATAATCGCAGTGTGCGACTAATGCATCGGCCATATCATTTAGTACTTTATTTTTTGTTTTGGTACTTAGGTTAGCAATAGTTCGGCTAGTTTTTTTAGCTTCTTCTAAAAATTGTTGCATAATTTTTCCCTATGTTTTAATAATAAGACATATTATAGCAAGTTTAACTATTAAAATTTTTAATTCTCAATTTTTACTACGTATCTACCTACTGCTTTTCCTGCTAATAATAACTCATAAGCATTTTTTACTTCATCTAAAGAAATTTCATTTGTGATACTATTTAAAGTATCTATTTTCCATTTACTTGCAATTTTTTCCCAAGCAGCTTGTTTTTTCTCTAATTTACATTCAACAGAATCAATACCAATTAATCTAACTCCTCTTAAAATAAATGGGAATACATTTGTATTTAATTCATGTGATGCTGTAAGTCCACAACAAGTAGCAACACCATCATATTTAATCTCTTTTAGAGCTTTTGCTAAGATATCTCCACCAACTGTATCTACAACTGCAGCATATCTTTCACCTAACATTGGTTTTTTATTTTCTAAATCAAAATCACTTCTTAAAATAACTTCACTTGCACCAATTCTTTTTAAGTAGTCAATTCTGTCTTTTTTACCAGAAATAGCAACAACTTTAAATCCAATCTTACTTAAAATAGATACAGCAATTGAACCAACTCCACCAGTAGCTCCTGTTACTAAAACTTCACCATGTTCAGGTTTTATACCATTTTCAGTGATTTCATTTACAGATAAGGCAGCAGTTAATCCAGCTGTTCCAAAAGTCATAATCTCTTTTTCAGTGATTGCATCAGGAATTCTAGCAACCCATGAAGCAGGTACTTTTACAAATTCAGCGTGTCCACCATCACTATTCATCCCCATATCATAACCTGTAACTAAAACTTTTTCACCAGTTTTAAAAATAGATGATGTTGATTCATAGATAGTTCCAGCTACATCAATACCTGTAACGTGAGGAAACTTTCTTGTAACTCCTGGATTTCCAACAGAGCTTAGTGCATCTTTATAGTTTAGTGATGAGTATGAAACTCTAATTATTACTTCATCTTCTCCACATTTAGGAATAGATACTTCTTTTATATCAGAAATAAACTCTTTATCACCAATCTTTTCAACTACAAATGCTTTCATAAAAAATCCTTTTTCTTTTCTTTTTTTTATACTTTAGCTAAAATATAATCAAAGAGCAAGAACATACTAAAAAGATAGGTACTTACTAAAAAGATACTATGGAGTATAGAAATGACAAAAAAAATTGATAAAAATATAGAAGAAGAAATAGTAAAGTGTCCAGTAGAAACAGCACTAGATGTATTAGCTGGAAAATGGAAGATTTTAATACTTTGGTATTTAAGAGCAGAGACAAAAAGATTTAATGAATTGCAAAAGTTACTTCCTAGAACTACGCAAAAGATGTTAATACAAAAACTAAGAGAGCTAGAAGAGGATGGAATAGTTCATAGGGAAGTTTATCCCGTTGTTCCTCCAAAAGTTGAGTATTCTTTAACTGCTTATGGAGAGAGTTTAAAACCTATTTTAAAACAGCTTTATTTATGGGGTGAAGTGCATAAAGAAAAGTTTGATAAATAGCTATTTATTTTTAGGTTTACAGCCACATTTTTCATGAGGAAAGAACCAGTCTTTTATGATAAGTAAACTTGAAATAAAAGCTAAAATATTTAATATCCAGTTATTTGGTACTTCTAAATAAAAATATAAAATAGGCAAACCTAGTACTATTGGATATTTGAAAAAATAAAAAAAGAAGATAAAACTTCCATATAATTTATTCATAAGATTTTCCTTTTAATAAAAAATAAATCACTATACTAATCCCTGCAGTTGATAAAGCCATAGCCATAATCATGATTTGATATCTAACTGCAATAAGTGGATCAACACCTGATAGTATTTGTCCGGTCATCATACCAGGAAGTGCCACAAGGCCAACTGCTAAAAGTGAGTTTATTTGAGGAATCATAGCTGCTTTAAAAGATATTTGCCTAGCATTTATATACTCTGTTCTAGTTTTCTCTTTCTCAAATCTTTCCACACATAAAGAAATAGCATTCATAGTATTTGCAAATATCATTCCTGCTATTGGTATTACATACCTAGGTTCATAAAAGTGATGTATGTCTAAAACAAAAACAATGATTAAAAATAAGTGAATTAATACAGAACCAGAAATAGCAAAAAGAATAACTCCATAGTGTTTTAAACTTCTATCATTTACATTTCTAATGGTAATTTGCGAAGATACTAAAGCCATAAAGAAGATAATAAAAGCACCAACTAAAGGATGTTTATCTTCAAAGATATATAAAAGCAAGTAACCAATTGTAAGAAGTTGTACAAGCATTCTAAAGGTAGAATAAAGAATATCTTTTTTATCCCCTGTCCATTTATAATAAAAATACCAAGTTACAAGAAGTGGAATGATTAGATAAAAGAGGTTCAAAAAAGGAATAGTTTGCATTATAATACCTAAGAATTAGTCTATAGGTATTATAACGTGTTTGGTTAAATAAAGTTAAATATTTTTATTTAGAAGCTTCAATTAACTCTTTAGTATATGGATGAACTGGTTTATTAAATAGTTCACTTGTCTCATTTAATTCAAGCATAACACCTTCTTTCATAACACTTACTCTATTACAAATACCTTGGATTACTTCAAGGTCATGTGAGATGAAGATATATGTTAACTCATGGCTTTTTTGAATATCTTTTAGAAGTGCTAAGAGTTCAAACTGTACTTGTCTATCTAACGCTGAGGTAGGCTCATCTAAAATTAGTAATTTTGGTTTTAATATTAGTGCTCTAGCTACTGCAATACGTTGTCTTTGCCCTCCTGAGAATTCATGGGGAAATCTATGAATAGAATCTTCTGGCAGTTTTACAATAGCTAGTATTTTAAGAACTTCTTCTTCTTTTTCCTCTTTACTTAAATTTGTATGTATATCTAAGCCTTCACTAATGATAGAAAAGATTGACATTCTTGGATTTAGGCTATTAAAAGGGTCTTGAAAAACTATTTGCATATTTGATCTAAATTTTTGTAACTCTTTTTTGTTTAAAGCTTTTAAATTTTTATTTAAAAACCTAATATCACCTAAGCTTTCTTGTAAGATTAAAATTGCTTGTGAAAGAGTTGATTTCCCACTTCCACTCTCTCCTATAACCCCAAAACATTCCCCTTGATGTAGTTTAAAACTTATATTATCAACTGCAACAAAATGATCAACTACTTTTTTAAATATCCCTTTTGTAATAGGAAATTTTACACTTAGATTTTTTATTTCTAAAATAGTTTCTTTATTTGTTTTATCATAAGGATTAGCTTCTAAATCATTTGCTAGTAAGGCTCTTGTGTATTCTTCTTTTGGTTCTTTAAAAAGTTTTAAAGTCTCATTTTTTTCTACAATTTTTCCTTGATTTATCACATAAATAAAATCAGAATATTTTCTAACAACTGCTAAATCATGTGTAATTAGAAGTATAGACATTTTATACTCTTTTTGAAGCTTCTTTAAAAGATTTAGTATTTGATATTGAATAGTTAAATCTAGAGCTGTTGTTGGCTCATCTGCTATCAATAACTTAGGATTATTTGCAATTGCCATTGCGATCATAACTCTTTGTCTCTGACCTCCACTTAACTGGTGAGGATAGGCTTTGGCAATTTTCTCTAAGTTACCATATTTTTGAAGCTCTACTTTTTCAAGTAGTTCATAGACTCTTTTCTCTAAATCTATTTTGTTCATAGGCTTATGTATAGTAATTATTTCTGCTATTTGAACAAATACTGTATGAAGTGGATTTAAAGCGCTCATAGGCTCTTGGAAGATCATAGAAATATGATTTCCCCTAAGTCCTAGTAGTTCTCTTTCATTTAATTCTAAAATATTTTTATTATCAAATAATATTTTCCCATTTACTTCAAAGTTAGCACTTTGTGGAAGTAGTTGTAAAATACTATGGGCTGTCATAGACTTGCCACTTCCACTCTCACCTACTAAGGCAACTGTTTGTGCTTTTTGAATCTCTAAATTTATATTTTGTACAATATTTTGTTTTTCTTTTGAATTTATAAAAATATCTAAGTTTCTTAGTTCTAATACTTTACTCATTTTTGTGTAATCCTTGGATCCATAGCATCTCTAAAGGCTTCACCTATAAATACTAAAAGTGTTAGAAGTGTTGATAAAACTACAAAGGCAGTAATCCCAAGCCAAGGAGCATGCATATTTGCCTTTCCTTGAGCTAAAAGCTCTCCTAAACTTGGGCTTCCCGCTGGCAGTCCAAAACCTAAAAAGTCTAAAGAAGTAAGTGTTGTAATACTTCCACTTAAAATAAATGGCATAAACGTAAGTGTTGCTACCACTGCATTTGGCAAAATATGTTTCATCATGATATTTTTATCACTTTGCCCCAAAGCTCGTGCTGCTTTTACATATTCAAAGTTTCTAGCTCGTAAAAACTCTGCTCTTACAACTCCTACAAGTCCTGTCCATGAGAACATAAGTAAAAGTCCAAGTAGCCACCAAAATGTAGGTTGAATATAGTTTGCAAGAATTATAAGTAAATATAGAGTTGGTAAACCTCCCCAAATCTCAATAAATCTCTGTCCAAATAAATCAACTTTTCCTCCATAATACCCCTGTGTGGCGCCAACAAAAACACCAATAATAGAAGAGAAAATAGTAAGAGCAAGGCCAAATAAAACAGAAATTCTAAAACCATACATAATTCGAGCCATTACATCTCTTCCTTGATCATCTGTTCCAAGTATATTTTCACTAGATGGAGCACTTGGAAATGCTTCTTGTGAATCTGTTTTAATAGTATCAAATGAGTATCGTATTAGTGGCCAAATTATATAACCATTTTCTTGGATTAGCTCTTGAACATATTCATCCCTATAATCTGCTTCACTTTCAAAGTCTCCTCCAAAATCTTGCTCTGAGTAAGTTTTGAATATGGGAGTATAAAAATCACTTTTATATGAAATTAAAAGTGGTTTATCATTTGCAATAAATTCTGAAAAAAGTGTAAATATAAATAAAAAGCTAAAAATCCATAAAGAGTAATATCCTCTTTTATTTGCTTTAAATACAGAAATTCTTTTTTGCCTAATTGTTTGAATACTATCCATCTTAGGCCTTTTCAAAAGTAATACGAGGATCTACCCAAGTATAAACTAAATCAGAGATTAGAGAAACTACTAGTCCCATTAATGTAAAGATGTATAAAGTAGCGAACATAACTGGATAATCTCTATACATAGTTGCTTCAAAACCTAATAAGCCTATTCCATCTAAAGAGAAAATCACTTCAATAAGTAGTGAGCCTGTAAAAAACATAGAAATAAAAGCAGCAGGGAAACCTGAAATAATAATAAGCATGGCATTTCTAAATACATGTTTATATAATACTTTGTTTTCTTCTAAACCCTTTGCTCTAGCTGTTGTAACATACTGCTTTGAGATTTCATCTAGAAATGAGTTTTTTGTAAGCATAGTCAGTGTTGCAAATCCACCAATTACCATAGCTGTCAAAGGTAAAATAAGATGCCAGAAATAATCAATAATTTGTTCATACCATAGTAGTTCTGAGAAGTTTTCACTAACTAATCCACGTAGAGGAAACCAATCAAAGTAATTTCCTCCTGCAAATAAAATCACAAGTAATATTGCAAATAAAAACCCAGGAATTGCAGTTCCTATTATTACAATACTTGAAGAATAAACATCAAATTTACTTCCATGTTTTAGTGCTTTTTTAATACCTAAGGGAATGGAAATCAGATAAATTAAAAGTGTTGACCATATTCCTAAAGATATGGATACAGGTAGTTTTTCTTTTATTAGCTCAATTACAGTGGCATTTCTGAAAAAACTGTCTCCAAAATCAAAGGTAATATAGTTTTTTAGCATTAAAAAATATCTTTCATAAATAGGTTTATCAAAACCATAAAGTTTTTCAATATCTTTTATAAGTTCAGGATCTAAACCATTTGAGCCTTTATATGAACTATTTGTCTCACTAGCTAAAGATGAGGAAGCATCTAGCATGTCCCCTTGTTCACTTCCTGTGATTCTTTCTAAAGCTCCATTTTCTTCCCCATTTAATTGTAATATCATTTTCTCAACAGGTCCTCCTGGACTTGTTTGTACGATAAAAAAATTTATGGTCATAATTCCAAGTAAAGTTGGAATTATAAGAAGAAGTCTTCTTATAATATAGCTAGGCATTATTTTCTAAACTCATCTTTTATCCACCAAGTAAATATTCCTAAACCATATTTAGGAGTAATCTTTGGTTGCTCAAACTTATTCCAATAAGCTAATCTATAAGATGGTATATACCAGTTTGAAATTACGTAATAATTATGAGTTAAAACTCTATCTAAAGCTCTTGTAGCTGTTATTAACTCATCTCTTGTTTGTGCTGTTACAATATGGTCAATCATAGTATCAACAGCAGGAGAGCTAATACCAATATAGTTTTTACTTCCTTTTATATGTTTTGCTTTACTTCCCCAATAATTTGTAAGTTCATTTCCAGGAGATAAAGAAACACCAAAAACTCTAGTTGTCATATCATAATCAAAGTTTTTTAGCTTATTTGCATAAGCTACTTGATCTATGATTCTTATTTTAGCGATGATTCCTAGCTTTTTTAGATTTTTAATATATGGGTTTAAAACTTTTTCCATTGATGCTGAACCTAATAGAATTTCAAATTCAAACTTTTTACCATCTTTTACTAAAACTTTATTTTCAAACTTCCACCCAGCTTTTTTAAGTATCTTTAGAGCTGCTCGTAACTCTTTTCTAATATTCCCATCACCTTTAGTTTCATTATTCTTAAAAGCTTCACCAAATACTTCTTTTGGAAGAGTTTTTCTAAAAGGTTCTAGTAAAACTAACTCTTCTTTTGAGGGTTTTCCTTTAGGACTTAGTTCACAGTTTGCAAAATATGAATCTAGTCTTTTATATTGATTGTAGAATAGTTTTTTATTTGCCCATTGGAAGTCATATACTAAATTTAAAGCTTTTCTATTATTAATATCTTGAAAAAGAGGATTCCTTAAGTTAAATACAAAACCTTGCATTCCTTGTGCTTTTTCGTGAGGGATTTCTTTTTTGATAATCTTTTTATTATCAAAGTTTTTACCTGTATATAAAGTTGCCCAGTTTTTAGCAATACTTTCCATTCTATAGTCAAACTCACCTGCTTTAAATGCTTCAAGAGTTACAGATCTATCTTTATAATAATCATATTGGATTTTTCCAAAGTTGTTTTGACCCACATTTACATTTAAATCTTTTGCCCAATAATTTGGATCAAGTTTATATGAAATATATTTACCAAATTTATATGTATCAATTTTATAAGCACCACTTCCTAATGGAATAATAGCATCAGATTTTAAGAAGTTTTTATCTTGCCAAAAATGCTTTGGTAATATTGCTAATTGTCCTAATATTAGTGCTAATTCTTTGTTATTATTTCTCTTAAAATTAAATTGAACAGTATATTTATCAATAACAACAGCTTCTTTTACGTCAAAATAGTATCTTTTGTATTGTGGGCTTGCTTTTGTTGTTAATAAATCAAAAGAGAACTTTACATCCTGTGCAGTTACTTCTTTTCCATCTTGAAATTTTGCTTTTTTATTTATATAAAACTTCACCCAGTCATTATTTGGTGATATTTCAACTGCTTGGGCTACTAAAGGATAATATACAAAAGGCTCGTCTAAACTTGAAGTCATAAGTGTGTCATATAACATCCCGATTCCAGCAGCACTAGTTCCTTTTAGTGCAAAAGAGTTAAAAGAATCAAATGTTCCACTCGTTGCTACTTTAAAAGTACCACCTTTTTTTGCTTCTGGGTTTACATATTCGAAATGATCAAACCCTGCTTTATATTTAGGTTCTCCACTTATTGATATATATTGTTGTTTTTGGGCAAACAGGGATGTACATAAAATTGTAGTAGCAAGGGCTATTTTAACTATATTTTTCATTCTTTATTTTCCTTTGTAACAAGTAATAAATTGTTTAAATTTAGGGCATTTAGAGTATCAAGAAGTTTGATAACTCTTTCATACTTAACCTCTTTATCTATCTTTACAGTTAAAGGGGCGTCTTTTTTTAGATTTTCAAGTTTTATTTTTAATTCTTCAAAACTTAATTTTTCTGCGTTATAAGCTAATTCTTCTTTTGAGATTTCTATCATGATTTCTTTTTTCTCAACAACTTTCTGCTCACTTGCAGAATTTGGAAGTGTAAGATTTAAGATAGTTTCATTTTTTTTAAACTCACTTGCAACTATAAAAAAGATTAGAAGAAGAAACACCACATCAATAAGTGGTGTTAAATCCATAGAAATAAGTTCTCTTTTTTTAACTAACCTTTTCACGTGTAATCCTATTTACTATTAAAGCTTCATATTTTGATTCTAGCTTTGTAAAAGACCCTGATAAGTAGTTATATCCAATATAATGTGGAAGAGCTACTATAAGACCTCCAACAGTTGTAATAAGGGCTAAAGAAATACCTGAAGCAAAAGAGTTTGCACCGCTAGCAAAACCTGTTGCAGCAATAGTTTCAAAAGATGATAAAACACCAATAACAGTTCCTAACAGTCCTAAAATAGGAGCAATAGTTGCAATGATTTTAATAGTATTCATTCCATTTTCACAAGAAAGAAGATATTTTGAAGCTTTATTAAAAATTTCATCTTCCACATCTTTTAGTTTAGATGTTGAGTGTTCTTTTTGTGCTTGGTTGATAATATCAGTAACTACTCTTTGTGCTTTATTCTTTTCAAATCTTATTTGAATAAATTTCCAAAGAAGAATAGACAATCCTATAATATTTAGACCAACAAGGATATACATAACATATCCTCCTAGGTGAATATACTCTATTAGTGAGTGTTGCATCTTTGTCCTTTTTTAGTTTATTTTAAATTTTATTGGTACAGTTAAATCCATATACTCTTTGTTTATATCTTTTGTAAAGGGTTTAAATTTTGCTGTTTTTATTAAAGCTTTTAAAGCTGCTTTATCAAGTCTTTTTTTACCACTTGAAGTAATTAGTTTAATATTTTTAAAAATACCAGATTTTAAAACTCTAAAAGATACGATAACAAGTCCTTGTTCTCCTAATCTCTTAGATGCAATTGGATATTTTTTGTTTCTATCAATTGCAGCTCTTAATGTATTTTTATAATTTGTTTTAAATTTCTTAAATTGTGCTAAAGATTTAGCAAGTGTTTTTTTTGCTGCTTTTTCTTTTTTCTGTATAGGAGAAGGAGCTTTTTCTACGATTTTTTCTACTTTTTTCTCAACAGTTTTTTTAACTACTTTTTTAATAGGCTTCTTTTTAACTATCTTTTTCTTAGTGATTTTCTTTTTAGTCACTTTTTTTACTGGCTTTTTAATAGTTTTTTTCACAAGTTTTCTTTTGGCTTTCTTTTTAATAGGCTTCTTGAAAACTTGTTTTTTTGTAATAATTGGTTTTTCAATTTTGATTAATTCTTCTATTGGCTTCTCAATAGGGTTTACAATTTTTTTAATAGGTTCAGGTTTTTTTAATTGGGCAAGTTGAACAGAAACCTTTTGATATGGCGGTTTTGTAACTATAGGAGCTTTCTTTTCATAAAGAAAAGTAAGTGCCATATAGTGCGCTATAACAATAATAAGGAAACTACTAATCAATGTTAGTTTGTTCAATCCAAGCCTCTATTTGTCTAAAGTTTTAGGGTTTAATTCAGTATAAATTATATTTATTGTATCTAAATACTTATTAGCAGTATCCTTGACAATGATAGGTGTTATTGATTTATAATGATTCTTATAATTATCTATCTTACTTAAATCATCCCCATAATAATAGTGTGATCTAATTTGTCCTGACCAGAATTTAGCAGTTTTTTTACTTTGTTCTAAGCCTAATACTCTTTTTTTGATAAAGGAGTTTACATATTTAGCTTCAACCTCTTTTGTTTTTATATTCTCAATTTCTTCTTTAATATATTTAACTAATTCATCTTTTCTTGTAGGATCACAAGTAAAAGAGATAGTTATAGAGGCTTTTGAATAAGGTTCTCTTTGAAATGAATTTCTAACAGATATTCCATAAACACCTGATTTTTCTTCTCTAATTAATTCTCTTAGTTTAGTACTTAGAACATCTTTAAATGCTGATAATCTAATAGATTCTTCAAGAGAATATGGTACTTCTTTTGAGTATGATAATGAAACTGATGAAATATCTTCATTATTGAAGTTTCTAATAAATTCATGCTCTCCTTTAAGAGGTTTAATACCTCTAAAATTGAAAGTTTCTTTTCTTTTATCTGTTGGAATATTTCCTAAATAAAGTGATGTATATTTTTTAACAGATTCTTTATCTATATCACCAGTAATTATAAACATGAAATTATTTAAGTCTGAAAATCTATCTTTGTATATTTTTAGTAAATCTTCTTTATTAATTGACTCAATATCTTCTTTACTTAGGTTTGTAAATCTTTTATTTCCATTATAATAAAACTCCATAAGTTCTCTTGAGTATTTTTTAGCTGGAACTCTATTCTCTTTTTTTAGATTTGCTAAAGCAATTTGTTTTGTATTTTCAAGGATATTATCATCAAATCTATATTTTGTAGTTAATAAGTAAATTCCTTCCATTAAAAATTCGAAATCTTTAGTAATACTTGAACCATTAAGTGTCTCAGAGTATCTTCCAATTTTAGGTTGAATTCTAACAGTTTTATCAGAATATATTTTTTGAACATCTAAAATATTGTATTTATCAAGGCCTGATTTTGTGATGACATTTGTTGCATATTTTGCATTTGTTAAATCTTTTGTATCATAAATAGAATATCCACCCTTTGAAAATGCAGATAAACCTACAGAGTTTTTATTATAATCATTAAATTTATATGCAATCTTTACCCCATTTTCAAGTGTAAATTCATAAAAATCGTACTTTTTATTGTAAATCTCTTTTACTATTTTTGCAGGTTTTAAATCAGGTATTGCAATTCTTTGTGGTAAATTTGAAGTTTCTACTTCTTTTTTTACATTATTTCTAGCATTTTTTATAACTTTTTTGATTTGTTTTTTAGAAATCTCAATATTTGGGGCTACTTGATATGAAATTAACTGGCTTTTTAATAAAAGAATGCTTTTGTATAATTTATCAACTTCTGCTAGTGTTATTTGTCCTAATAATTTATCTGTTAATTCAATTCTGTATTTTTCATCAATAAAAATATCATCATAAACTGCATAGCTTGTAATTTGCCCTACATAAGAGCCTGATGTTTTATTTTCTAAACTTTTTATTGATTCTTTATTTGATTTTTTTAACTCTTTTATTGCTCTGTTAAAATCGTCTTTATTAAAACCAAATTTCTCAAGTGAATACATTAGATTTGTTAATTCTTTTAGTGCACCTATTTCTTTAAGTCCTGTATATCCAGCATAAAAAGAATAAGTTCTAAGGTTTGAGCCAACTTTTCTTGATAATAGTCTAATTGATCTAGCAGCTGGATTTCTTTTAATAAGTTGCTCACTAGCTTTTGTATTAAACAGCTTACTCATTATAGTTCTAGTAATTGCTTCTTTGTAATCTTCTTCTGTTTTAATAGATTTATAATCAGTAACAAAATCAATACTTACTTTTGAACTAGTAAGTTCTTTATCTTTTAAGAATAGCATTCTTGTTTTTTCAACTTTAGGAACAACCCTTGAGGCTTGTTGTCTTTTACTATTATTTTTAAGATAAGAAAATGTTTTTTTAATAAGTTCTTCTGTTTCTTTAACATCAATATCTCCTGCAATTACAAAGTGCATAAGCTCAGGTCTATACCAATCATTATAAAAGGCTTTTACCCTTTCAAGTTTAATATTTTTGATAATTTCTTTATCCCCAATAGGAGTTCTATCTTTATATTTACTTCCCTCATAAATTACGTCTTTTGCTTTTAGATATAGTCTAAAATTTACATCATTTCTAGCTCTCGCTTCTTCTAAAACAACGCCTCTTTCTTTATCTAATTCTTTTTGAGTAAAATTAATTCCTCCAGCCCAATCTCCGAAAATAAGCATTGCTTTTTCAAGGTTATCATTTTTTAGTGGAATCTCAAGTTTATATAATGTTTGAGTTGTACTAGTACTTGCGTTTAAATGGCTTCCAAAATTTACACCAATTGATTCTAGAAATTTAATTAAGTCATTTCCTTGGAAATTTTTAGTTCCATTAAAAGCCATATGTTCAACTAAATGAGCAACACCTTTTTGGTCATCATCTTCTTCAAGTGAACCTGCTTTTACAAGCAGTCTCATTGTAGCTCTCTCAACAGGCTTTTTATGTTTCTTAATAGTATATTTTAATCCATTTTCAAGTTCACCTGTTATTAATGATGATTCAACTGGAAGTGTTTTCGCAGATGCAAAAACAGCACAGCACCCTAATAATAGAAGTGCTTTTTTTATAAATTTCATTTTTGTCCTTTGTAAATCTAGTTACTTTTTGGGTTTAGTTGTGTGTAAATAAAATTCTTACTAGAAAAATATTCATTTGCTTTTTTCTTTATATCTTTTGCTGTTATATTCTTAAAATAAGAGTTATATTTGTTTACCTCATTTAAATCATCATTGAAATAACTATAGTTTTTTAATTGGTTCATCCAAAAAGAAGCTGTCTTTTTAGCTTCCTCAAGTTCAATTACCTTCTTTTTCTTAAATGATTGAAGATATTTATCTTCAGTTTTCTCATTTTTTATCTCTTTAATCACTTCTTTAATATAAGAGCTTAATTCCTCTTTTCTTTTTGAGTCACAAGTGAATGATATTTGAATACTTGTACTATTATAAGGTACTCTTGCAAATGAAGTGTTAACAGAAACACCGTAAACACCAGACTTTTCTTCTCTAATTAATTCTCTTAATTTTACTTTTAAAACATCTTTTAAAGCTGATGCTTCAACAATATCTTTTGGAGTAAATTTTTTTTCTAGAGTATAAAGAAATGTAATAGTTGAGATATTTCTATTCTCATAATTTTTTATAAAATTATGAGTACCATTTATTGGTTTGATATTTCTATCTAAGAAATTTTCTTCTCTTTTTTTTGTAGGAAGATTTGCTAAATATACAGAAGCTAACTCTTTTACTTCTTTGTAGTCTATGTCTCCAATTATTACATATGTGAAGTTATTTGCATCTCCAAATCTATCTTTGTATATTTCAAGAATTTTATCTTTACTTACAGTTTGAATATCTTTAACTTCTTCTTGTATAAATCTTTTATTATTTTGGTAGTAAAAGTTTTGAAACTCTTTTGAGAATTTATTTTTTGGGTCTCTATTTGCTTCTCTTAATCTATATTCACTAATTGATTTACTATTTTTCAAAATATTTTTATTTATAGTAAACTTTGAATGATAAAGATAAAGCATTTCTAAAAGTGTTTCAAAGTCTTTTCTTGAAGAATTTCCTGAAAAACCTTCTGAATATCTAGAAATATATGGTCTTAAAGTAACTCTCTTTCCTGCATAGATTCTATTTAACTGTTTAAAAGAGTATTTCCCTATCCCTGAATTGGCAATAATATTTGCAGTAAATTTAGCATTTAATAAATCTTTATCTTCTAAAAGAGAATATCCTCCATGACTATAAGAATAAAGCTCTACATTGTTTTTCTTATAATTGTTCTTCTTGAAAATTACTTTTGTTCCATTATTTAATGTAAGTTCCCAAAAATCAAATTTTTTATTGTATTTTTCCCCTTTAATAGGTTCTTTAGCTAATTTTTCTTCCAATATCTTTTCTGGTAAATTTGGATCTATTATTGGTTCTGTAACATTCTTTGCTGCTTTTTTGATAGTTTTCTTAATAGCTCTTTTAGATAATTTAATTTGTGTTGCTAAATCATAATTTATTAGCTTTGAATCAGTTTTTAAGATATTTGAAAAGGCTTTTTTTAAGTCTTCAATCTTAAGTGTAGATAGATACTCTTGTAAAAGTTTGTATTGAAACTCCTCATCTATTACAATATCATTATATAAAGCTTTCGAGGCGATTTTTGCTGCATAACTTGATGAACTTGTATCTTCTCTATTCTTAAAAGATTCATCATTAGATGAAATCAAATCTTTTTTCATAGCGTTAAATTCATAATTATCAAATCCGAACTTTTCAATAGTGTATATACTATCTACAAGTTCATTTAATACTGGAAGTTCAAGCATCCTTTGATAAGATGCATTAAAAATATATGGTTTTAAATTTTCTCCCATTCTTCTTGACATCCCTGTGATTCTTTGAGCAATTGGGTTATCTTTTGTTAAGATTGAAGAATTACTTTGATTAAATAATTTTAAAGCTAAAGTTTTAGTTAGCTCATTTTTAAAATCTTCAACACTACTTACCTTTTTATAGTTATGAAAGTAATATAGACCCAATGAACTTGATGTAAGTTCTTTATCATGAGTAAACAAAAATCTTGTATTCTTTACTTTTGGAATAATTTTTGATGGTTTTAATCTTGAGGATTTGTTCTTTAAAGATGAGAAATTATCTATAATTAATTTTTCAATTTTTTTTACATCAAAATCCCCTACTACAACAAAGTGCATAAGTTCCGGTCTATACCAGTCGTCATAAAAAGCTTTAACTCTATCTAATTTGATATTTTTTATAATATCTAAATCTCCAATAGGAGTTCTGTCTTTATATTTAGAATTTTGATACAGAGTGTCTTTTGCTTGTTTAAATATTCTAAATGGAGCATTATCTCTTGATCTAGCTTCTTCTAAAACTACACCTCTTTCTTTATCCAACTCCTTTTCATTAAAGACTACATCTCCTGCCCAATCTCTAAAGATTAGAAAGGATTTTTCTAGGTTGTCATTTTTTAAAGGAATACTTAATTGGTATTGAGTTTGATCTGTACTAGTACTTGCATTTAAGTGACTTCCAAACTCTACTCCAATTGATTCTAAGAATTTAATAATATCATTGCCTTTGAAGTGTTTAGTCCCATTAAATGCCATATGTTCAACTAAATGGGCAATACCTTTTTGATCATCATCTTCTTCTAGTGAACCAGCTTTCACAACTAGTCTTAATTCGGCTTTATTAGCAGGTTTTGAATTTTTTTTAATAGTATATTTAAATCCATTTTTTAGTTCCCCTTTTATCAAGGATTTATCCCAAGGAAGTTCTTGTGATAATCCGAATGAATAAAAAAGAATAAGCGTTAATAAAATTTTCATATTTTTTTCCTAAAGTAAAGTAGTCTTGCAAATGTAAAAATTGCGATAAGTGCATATATCCCAGCACTTAAAATTAGTATTGAATTTATGATATGTTCTGAAATTCTTCTTGATGAATATTTTATATATACTAGATATAATAGAACAATCAGAAGATTAAATATAAAAGCTTTTTCATTTATATTAGAGATTTTTGGATAATAGAAATATGAACCTTTTTTAGAAAAATAAAATTGAAATGGAAAAATTGACTCTTCAAGTTTTTTGAAAAATGATTCTTTCTCATATGGAAACTCTAAACTGTTTTTAGCAACTAATTCATAGTCTAAGTTAGTAACATAATTTGTAGTTACTTCTTTATCTTCTAAATTTGAATCCACATCAATATATCTATATAAGGGATTTGTTGAAACATATAATCTATCTGTTGTATAATCAAAATTATCAATTGGAAGTTCTACAAACTCATAATCATCATACATTAAAAGATAGGTTCTTTTATTTTCTCCTAAAACTAAACCATAGAATTCCATTCTAGAATTTTCATCTACAAGCATATATTTTATATCTATGCCATTTGTTTTTATCTCTTTAATAAAAGGTTGACCTTCTTGTTTTTTTAGATGAAAGAATTTATTGTTATTATCAACTATAAAGTATCCTTCATCAAAAGGTTTTCTTGTTACTGGCTGCCCAAAGATTTTTTTCATTGGGAAAGAAAAACCTTTTTCTTTTAAAGCTTTTGTAAAAAGTTTTGTTTGTTTGGGTTCAATTTTATTTGTTGTTGTATTAATAAACTCCATTTTGTTATTGAATCTAAAAAACTCTTCTGGAAGTTCAAGTCCTGAAAATTTTGATTGACTTTCAAAAAGTGGATATAGCCCTACCTCTTTTTTTGCAATAAGTCTATGAATAAAATATAATCTTTGTTTTGAGCTCATAATAACAGAAGTATTATTTTCAAAGGAAGCTAGTTTCTCGGGGAATGTTCCCCATCTAATTAGATCAGAAAAATATGTAAAAGGAAAAAATTCCTCAAATTTCTCTCTTGTAAATGTTGTTTTATCATCCATAGTTGAATAAATAGCTTTTCTACTAGCTCCTGCTGGATATGTAGTTTTGATAAATGTTTCTGTGACTGGTGAAAAACCAACTTTTACATAATTCCCTCTTTTTGAAAGAGCCATATCATAAAAATAAGGTAAAAAATTTGATAATACTAAAATAGTTATAATAATAATTGGATATTTTTTTAGTGAATTCATTTTACATAACCTTTTGTATAAAGTTTAAAAGAGTGAAATAATAGTAAGTAGTAAGATAAAAGAATAAAAGGGAAATAAAAATATAAATTTTGTCCCACAAAAAATCTTCCTACATGGTCTAAAAATAGTAGGCTAGTTAATATACTTAGTGTAGTAATTCCTATTTTAATCACTTTTGATGGGTTAATTAAAAAGATTGCTAAACTTAAATATAAACCTAAAGATATAAAATAAGAAATAAGAAATTTACTCTCCACTGCATAAAATATTTCTATAGGGAAAAAAGTATTAAGACTAAGAAAAACAATTACATTTGCAATTATAAAAATAAAACTTATAACACTTACTCCATAAATTGAGAAAAAGTGAATTAAAAAATTTTGTTTTAATGGCAAATGCAAATGAATTCTTAATCTAGCTTTTGAAACTTCTGAACTAAATTGAAAGAATGCTAGAAGAGGTCCAATGAAAGTTATTATATATAATAAAAAAGAAATATCTATTGTTCCTTCTTTTCTTACAATATCTTGGAAAATATCACTTGGTGCATTATGTTCTAAGGCATTACTTAATGAAAAGTAAAAATGAATTAATGAAATAGTTAATATAATCACAAAAAATATTGTAATATTTTTTGTTTTCTTCCACTCTTTTTTTATAAGTGCTTTTATCATTCGTACCGTCCTGTATATCCCATAAAGGCTTTTTCAAAATCCATAGGAAGTGATTCTATTTTTTCGTAAGATATTTCTTTTTTGTCTAAATAGTTTATTAATGTATTCTCATCTTTAAAGCTAAAGATATTTGTGTATTTACTAAATTCTTCATAGTTTGTAATAACTTCATCTTTTTCATTAATTTTTTTAGATGGCTGGTAAATAGTGAATTTCTTAAATGTATTCATAAACTCTTTTAGATTTGAGTGTAAGATTTCTTGTTCTTTATCTAAAATAATCACATCATCAACTATCTCTTCTAAATCTTGCATAATATGTGAAGTAATAAGAACAGTCTTTTTATACTTAACTACATACTCTTTTAAGTACTCAATAAATAGTGTTCTATAACCGACATCAAGACCCATAGAGTAATCATCAAGAATTAATAGTTCTGCATCTTGTGCGAAAATAAGACCTAAAACTACTTGGGATCTTTGTCCACATGAAAGGTTTTTGATTGTTTGGGAATATGGAACTTTTAGCTTATCTACTAAGTTGTAATATAATTCTTTTTTCCAAGTTTTTGGGAAAAAAGCACTATGAAATTCTTCAAGTTCTTCAATACTCATAAAATCATATTGAATATGCCCTTCATGAAGTAAGCCAATTTTTGCTTTTGTTTTAGGTGTTAATTCATATGATTTTTCCCCATAAACTAAACATTCTCCACTAGTTGGCTGTATATATCCCATAAGAATGTTAATAGTTGTGGATTTTCCAACACCATTTTTTCCTAAAAGGCCAATAATCTTACCTTTAGGAATAGAAAAAGAGAAGTTTTCAAAAACTTTTCTTTCTCCGTAATAGTGTGTAAGATTTTTACACTCTATAATATTTTCCATTGATTTCCTTTAGAATTTGTAAGCAACTTGGAACCAAAATTGTCGTCCAATGTTGTAATATTGTTTGTCAAAGTTTTCCTCTATCTTTTCATCAAATAAGTTGATAACCTCCACTGTAGTTGTAAGTTTTTGTTTTTTATACAGATTAAAATCCATTGCTAATTTTGTATCAAAAGTAAAATACCCTTTGTATTGTTTTGTTTCAAATGCACCTACTTCTATTGCATGTGATTGTTGATCTGGAGTTGTTTCTGTAGCACTTACTGTTTTTCTTAGATTATAAATACCCTTGTATTTGTCTGTATATCTTAGGTAGTTATATAGTGAAATATTTGTTGGGATACCAAAAATATCTGTTTTCATATTTTCAAATGAAAAATTTAAATTAAATGTTTGCTTTTCCTGATTTAAATCAATATCATTATAATCTACTAGCTTACCATCAAGATAAGCTTTATCTTTACTAATTGTTTTATCTTCATAATTATAATCATTAAAATTTGCTTTGTTCACTGTATTTATGTTTGTTGAGAAGTTATATGAAAAATCAAAAGCTCCAATTTTGATAGGATTATTGTTATATAAAGAAATAGTTAAAGCATTGTATTTAGTTTTACCATTATTAGTCACTTTTATTGGTTTATAATATGCTAAAGTACCGTTTGGATTCGTGAATAATCTATAGTTTTCTTTTTCTTCTAAAAATTGATTCTTACCTTCTCTAATTACATATTTAAACATTATTGTATTATCAGAAAAATTCTGACTAAGTCCAAGTACTTGTTCATCCGAATATGGTGTATCAAGAGAACTAAATAGATACTTATTATCTCCTTTATCTGCACTTGGATTCCATATACTAGGATTTATTTGTCCATTAGGGATATTACTTGAGTTAAGTTCATTTTGATAAGTGGATCTATATTCCGTTTGATATGGACTTCTAGCCTCTCTTAGTTTAAATCCTAAAAAAGATTTATCATAATATCTGTTTAATCCTCCAAAAATTTTTGTTTTTCCATTCCCAAAAATATCATAGCTTGAATTTAGTCTTGGAGCAAAATCAAAATTTTTTAAATAAGTATTGTAATCTACTCTAACTCCAGGAGTGATTTCAAATCTTTTGTATTTAAATATATCATCAATATATGTTGCAAAGCTTGAGATATCAACGTCGACATCTTCAGCTTTATATACTTGTCTATTAGTGAAATATTGACTTCCATTTTCACAATCTTGTGTTGAACCATTACATATTACATCACTATCATTTTTTGCTGTATTGTATATATAAGAGTCTTCATTTCTTTGGTAGTTACTTTGTCCAAACCTATATTGAAACCCTGTATTGATTTTATTTAGGACTTGACCTAATAAAAATTCATTTGAAGTTAAATCAAGGTTTAGATTTATATTGTTTTCAGTTTTTTCAATATTTCCATAACCACCTTCGATTGAGTACATCTCTCCTGATTCTTTTTCAACACCCCAGTCTTTGCTTCCTTGCTTACGCCATTTTTTAAAATCTTTTACACTATTTTCTCTTGAATTTTTTGATGTTCCAAGAGATAGAACGCTATCAAGTTTCCAGAAGTCGAAGTTTTTCTCGTAGTTTGCGCTTAAATTCATGCCTGATGTAATATTAGTAAATTCACTATTTTGTATATCAGCTTTAAAAAGTTGATTTTCAAAGTTTGCATATGTACCTGTTAAGTCAAGAATTGAATCATCATCAAAATAATGAGAATATTTTAATAAAAAGTTGTGGCTTTCTTGCTCTGTATTTTTAAAAGTATTAAATGTTTTTTTTGGAGTAGTAGAGTTTTTATACGAATAAGTTCCTAAAATACCATTTTTGTCATCTATTGGTGTTGAATGAGAAGCAGTGAAAAAAGTTTTTTTAAAATCTAATTTTTTTACACTTAATACATCCTTCGCATCATCATGGCTAGATACTTTTTTTAGGTGCATATTTACTAATGTATCATTAGTAGTCTTGTAAGAGATTTTACTCTCTGGTATTGCTCCTGCTCTTTTTGTTTTAGCATCTATAACCCCACCATTAAAGTTTCCAAATTTAACGGGAATTGCACTATCATATACATCTATACTTTCTATTAAGTCTAAATCTATAAACATTGCATTTTCATTACCTGGTACATCTTGAATTGCATATTTATCTGTATAAGCTGGGTCTAATGATGAATCATTTGAAACTCCATCAATTAAAAATAAATTTTGATAAAACTTTGCTCCATTAATCTCTATTTTACTAGGAGTAATATCACTAATGCTTTCTATATCATTATTTTTATCTTGAACTTTTATATTGGGATTATTTTTTAATACAGAACCAATATCTCCATTTTCTTGAAGAAATTTTTTCATCTTTTTCTGGCTTATTTTATTTACCCCAATAGATGTAGATGACTCTTTTGAGCCATCTACAATAATTGTTTCTAAAGTTTCACCAAATAGACTTATATTTATAGCTATAAGTAGTAAGGTTTTTTTCATTTATTTACCTGAATTATTAAAGTATGGTAATTCATCTATAGTGTCTAAAATACCATCTCCATCAATGTCATCATCAAGTTCAATACCTGATGCAGTTATTTGTTCTGAAGTTGCAGTTTTAGTATAGAAATCAGCTTTATTATCTCCATCTGTATCAACTGAGGCTACTGTTGAGTTAATAAATGAATCATATGCAGATAAATATTTTACAGCTTTGTATTTCGCATTATTAATTTCTTTTAATGTTTTAATTTTTGCAATAGTTGATTTTACTTTTGGTAAATTATTGATGCTGGCATAAGCTCTTGTTACTTTTACATTTTGTGCATAAGCATCTAATGAGTCTCCTAATGTATCTGTATCTTTGGCAATCATATCAACTAATTCTTCAGCTTTTTGATACTCTTTTAGTTCAACTAATGCACTTAAAATTGATTTATTATAAGAATCTGAATCTAATTTGAAATTGGCTTGGAATGTAATATCTCCAATAGCATAAGAAGCTCTTTTCTTGATATTATCTAGGTCTCCATCTACTCTTATTGGTAATGAATCAATTGCTTTTGTTATTAATACTTTTGCTTCATCTGTAGATTTATATCTATGTAAGTTTTTAGCTTGTTTAATAGCAGTTCTTAATTTGTCTAAGTATTCATCCTTAGTATTATCTAATGTTGCATTTGATACTAAAGTGCTAATTTGTGATACTAAGTCAGTAATTGTTGCTGAGTTCTCAACTTTTAACTCATTTGCTATATCTATAATTGCATGGTATGCATTTAATTTGTATATTTCATCTGTCATTGCTTTTGCAAGTGTTACAGCTTTTTGAATTGTTTCATCTCTTTTTTCTGTATTTTCTATATCATTGTAATGTTTAGCAATAATTGGTAAACCATATTTAATATTTAGTACATATTTTGACATGGCTTTATCATCTAAAGTCCAAGGTCTATTTTCCATATCTGAAATTAAAGCATCAAAAAATTCTGCCATCTTTTCAGTACTATATGCTTTTAAAATTCTTGGTGTATCTAAATATGCAGCAATATCTCTTGGTGCATAATTTCTATATATTTGATTCCCTAGATTGTATGGATCCCCTTCATAACTTTTAAATGGCCTATATTCATATAATAAATCCATTGCTTCTTGATTTTTATTATTGATAAATAATGAAGCAATTATCCCCATTTCTAATGCAGTCTCTTCATCATCTCTTTCTAATTCAATTACCCCATAATCAACTTTTGCTTTTATTCCGCCATTTTTTAGTTTATCTACTACGTTATCGACATCTCCATTTAATGCTGTAATTGCTGCAATTTCCCCTGCATATGTTGCATAACCTTTTATACTTCCTGTATAGTTTGCTGCTGTTAAAGCTGCATATGCAGTATTATAAGTTGTATCAATTTCTTTGATAGTATTAATCAATTCAGTTGTTTCATCATTTTCTTTTAATACAGGTCCTAAGTGAGCTATTAATAGAATATTTGATACTGCTGATTTTACAGTATTACTTGTATGAGGAATACTTTTAACGTAGTTTGCAGCTTTATTGAATAGATATTTAGCATCATTAACTTTATTATCTTCAATTAAATCCCAGATTAAATTTCTATATGCAACTGCTAACTTACCATATGTTGTAGGACTATTCCATACTGGGGCAACAGTTTTTTCTAAGTAATCAATTACTTCTTCACCTGTTTGAGTTTCATTTATTTGGAAATATTTATAAAATAAGTTTAATACAATCCAAGAATCATTGCTATCTAAGTTTGCATAACCTTTTTTAGTAAAATATGCTTTGATTAAATCAAAGTTCTCATCTAAAAGTTTTTTAGCATCTGCATTGTTTTTATGAGAAATTAGCACATTAGCTATTGAATTATTTGCTTCAATTTTTTCTAGTGAACCATAAATATTTTCTTTTAATATTGTAAAGGCCTCTTTATTAAAACCTTCTTTTGCAAATCCTGTAGCAATTTGTACATAAGAGGGATTAAGTAATTGATCATCATATGAGTTAGAAATTAGGTCTATAGCTTTTGCAATATGTGATTTATCTGAGAATAAATAGTACTCTATTCTTTCATCATTATTATTTCCTACAATATTTTTATAAGTAGAAGAGTCAAATAAAGTGATTCCAAAAATACCCTTTATTTTCATTTCAGAAGCAGTATTATTAGTTTTAAATGAATCTAAATCTGTTGTTAGTTTTGTATTTAGTTCATCTGTTAAGTCATTTGTATCTATTTTGAATGTTGCATTTAATCCTAAATCATATAATGCTTTTCTAATTTGATGATCTGTTGGAGAAATATATATATTCCCCTCTTTTGCTGCTTTTAATATTTCTTCTGATAAATATTCTAAATTTGTTTTATAATTTGTATCATCAGTAATTTTATATAGCTCAATCATATAATTATATATGTCAGGAGTAATCCCTTCTTTTCTCATCTCTTCAAATGAAGTATAATTTTTAACTTTTTCTAATTCTTGTTTAAATGCTAATGAATTTGGAATAACACTATCATCAATTTCAGTATTAATAAAATCTGTAAAGTTATTACTTGTAATTTCATCATCTATATCAATTAGGTTAAATCCTTTTGCAGATTTAATTGCAATTTTTGTAATTTGTTTAGTTTTTTTTGCAATATTTAAATCTTCAACTGGATTTTTTAAAATATCACCTTCATTTAAATTAAAAAATGTTCTAATTTCTGCTTTAGCTTTTGCTAAATCACTATTAACTTCATTATGATTGGCAACAACAGTTGTAAGCGGGGTAACTAACAATCCTGTTTTTGATGAGAATAATTTATAAGGTGCTTTAAGAGTTTTACCATTAAGATTATCTGCCCCATCTTTACCACCTTTTGATACAACTGTACAATTTTCTAAATTTTCATTAGATTTAATATTATTAATTGTAAATTGACCTATTGCATTAGTTGGTCTTGTTGCATTATATACATTACCATTACTACATTCTAGTGATACAATTGCATCTTTTATCTCTGGATCAACTACACTTCCTGAAATTGATTGTATACTTGGAGAAGTTGAAGTAGAATTTCCTCCTCCCCCTCCACCACAACCTGTGAATAAAACACTTGCCGCTGCTATTGATAAAATCATAATTTTTTCATTCATTTTATGTCCTTTTTCTATTTTTCTTTTGTTTTTGGAATAATAATGAATATAACTTTAAAGCAATATTAATTGTGATAATGTTTATCAATATCTTTTTAAAGCCCATAAAGTTGGGATATTTAGATGAAATCTATAATTTATTTGTTACTTAATGTTTAAAATATATAAAAAACACTATAATTATGGTAATAATTATCATTATAATGTAATTACATTGTAATTATAAAATTTAGGATAAAAATATGGAAGTTAAAATTATAAAAATTGGTTCATCAAAGGGTATAAGAATTCCATCTAAAGTTTTAAAAGATTTTGGTAATCCAGATGAGTTTAAATTAAATGTTACAGAATTTGGAATATTTTTAAAACCTATACAGAAAAACACAAGATCTGGCTGGGAAGAAGCTTACAATGAAAGTAAATCTTGTTTACTAGAAACAAGTGCTTAATAGGAATAAATTATGACAATCTCTCAATATGAGATATATGAATTTGATATATCAAAAGCAATAAAAGGCGATGAAATGCCTGAAAATATAATTCATGGTGTAATTATGTCTCCAGATGTAATGAACAAAGTTTTAAAAACTGTAATAGTTGCGCCTTTATCTAATTGTTGTGCATTAACCCCAACTACTTTTTTAATTGATGAGAATATACGAATTAGACTTGATCAAATATCCTCAATATCTAAAAAAAGAATTACAAAGTTTATTGGGAAAATAGATAAGTCTCAAATACCAAAAATCAAAGATACGTTAAATGAAATGTTAATTAAGTAAAAGATTTACTTATGATCTAAGTAAATCTTTTAGTGAATCTTGAGGACTTTTTCCATCAAGAATGAGTTTAACCTCATTTGCTATTGGAGTATATATTGTATGCTCAGCAGATAAGTTATAAATAGCTTCAGATGTCTTTACCCCTTCTGCTACTTCTCCAAGCTCTTCTAGGATAGTCTCTAAGCTTTTATTTGCTGCTAATCCTAGTCCTACTCTAAAGTTTCTACTCATAGTAGAACTTGCAGTTAAAAACAGATCTCCCGCCCCACTTAATCCTACAAATGAAGATTTTTTTGCTCCGAATTTCTTACCAAATCTTTGCATCTCTACAAGACCTCTTGATATTAGTGAAGCTTGTGCATTTTTTCCAAGATTTAAACCTTCACAAATACCTGAAGCAATTGCTAATACATTTTTATATGCACCTGCAACTTCTGCACCTATAACATCAGCACTGTAGTATGTTTTTATAAAACTTGGGAAAAATGGTTTAAAACCATTGTATAATTTTTTTGATGTAGAATTTAATACTAAAGCACAAGGTAGACCTTGTATTACCTCTGCGGCAAAAGAAGGTCCTGAGATAAAACCTATATTTTTTTCAGGTACAAAATCTGAATAAATTTCATTTAGAAATTCACCAGAACTTGCTTCTATTCCTTTTGAGGCAACAAGAATCTTTTGTCCTTTGAATATAAAGTTTGCATTTAACCATTCTCTTATTTGTTGAGCAGGTATTGCAATAACAAGATATTCACAATCCATTGCAGTTTCTAAATCAACAAAATTTTTTATATCCCTTGCTGTTCTAGAGGTGATTAAACATTTTTGTTTTTGATTTAGAGCAAAATGAAGTGCTTGACCCCATTTACCTGCTCCAATTACTGCAATAGTATTTTTATTCATAATGTCTCTTTATATTAAGATAATCTTTGTTTTAGTAATTCATTTACTTTAGCTGGGTTTGCAGCACCTTTAGATGCTTTCATAGTTTGACCTACGAAGAAACCAATAAGTTTCTCTTTCCCTGCTTTATATTGTTCTACTTTATCTTCGTTAGCTGCAAGGATTCCATCAATGATTTCTAAGATAGCACCATCATCAGATACTTGTTTTAATCCAAGTTCATCAATTACTGTATCTATATCAGTTTGAGGTTTTTCCATTAAGTAATCTAGTACTTCTTTTGCAGCTTTACCAGAAATAGTTCCATCTTCAATCTTTTTAACAATTGTTGCTAATGTTGTAGCTTGAACTGGTGAAGTTTCTAATGTTACACCTTCTCCAAGTCTAGATGGTAATTCAACTGTCAACCAAGTTGAAGCATTTTTCCCAGAAATTCCTTCTTTCATCATTTCATCAAAGAAGTTTGCAGTTTCTAAAGATGCAGTAATAACTGAAGCATCATACTCTTTAAGTCCAAACTCTTTTACAAATCTTTCTTTTTTCTCATCTGGAAGTTCAGGAATTTGTGAATATTTTTCTAACATTTCATCTGTAATAATTACTGGCAATAAATCTGGATCTGGGAAGTATCTGTAATCAGCAGCATCTTCTTTCCCTCTCATAGATCTAGTTTCACCTTTTTCAGGGTCAAATAGTCTTGTTTCTTGAACGATTTCAGTATCATGGATACCATCTTCCCAAGCTTCAATATGTCTATTTACTTCATAGTGAATTGCTTTTTCAATGAACTTAAATGAGTTCATATTTTTAATTTCACATCTAGTATTTAAATTTGTAGCACCTTTTGGTCTAATAGATACATTAACATCAGCTCTAAACGAACCTTCTTGCATATTTGCATCAGATATTCCAAGATATCTTACAATTGAGTGTAGTTTCTTAAGATATAAAACTGCTTCTTCTGCTGATCTCATATCAGGTTCAGATACGATTTCTAAAAGAGGAGTTCCTGCTCTATTTAAATCAACTTGCGATCCAGAAGCTGCATGTTTACTTTTTCCTGCATCATTTTCTAAGTGAGCACGTGTTACCCCAATAGTTTTTTGGCTTCCATCTGGGAAATCAATAACAAGTTCTCCTAGTCCCACAACTGGTACTTCGAACTGAGAAATTTGATATCCATTTGGTAAATCTGGATAGAAGTAGTTTTTTCTGTTGAAAATTGACTTTTGATTTATTTCTGATTTAAGTGCAGTTCCTAACATAATTGCTTTATGAACTGCTTCTTTATTTAATACAGGAAGTGCTCCTGGTAATCCTAAACATGTTGGACATACATTAGTATTTGGCTCTTCTCCAAAACTTGTTGCACAAGAACAAAAAAGTTTAGA
>Ga0193952_1000114_pt1 | contig 34472 bp, 38 predicted proteins | sample BB_3_MG_FD_140368 | JGI IMG/M metagenome (GOLD analysis project Ga0193952, IMG submission 140368) | Microbial mat bacterial communities from the Broadkill River, Lewes, Delaware, United States - BB_3_MG | ecosystem: Environmental > Aquatic > Freshwater > River > Microbial mats | place: USA... | reverse complement strand
TTTGATTCACAATTAGGACATATTTTTGCGTTTTTTTACAGCTCATTTTAAAAAATCCTTTTTATTCACAATGCTACCGAACTTTTCTTAGGTTTTTAAGTATCCATTTTTTCATTTAGCTCTAAAAAAGAGACTTTAGCAAATCAATCTGAAATTAATTTACTTCTTTAAGCTTTATGAGTTACTTTGGTTGATTCTTTTATTTTTTATCTGCTTATTTTAACTGATCGTTTGACAGCTACATAACTTCACTAAGAGTTTTACTCATCTTTACTCTTTTATATACATGCCCTATCATTGGCATACCTAAAATGTCTTTCATAGGTTTACTAGTAAATCTACTAGATCCCATCCTTGCTGGTATTATTGATATTATATTCATTATTTATTTTCCTTACTCAAATTACAATACTTTTTTATATTTTCATAAATTTTCTTTAGCTTTTCGTAACCTTCCATTGCTAACTCTATATTTTCTACTCTTTCATCTATACTGTATGGATATTCGTGTGATAAATTATTTCTTATTTCTCTAACCCTATCCCATTCATATACATTTTCAATTATTTGTAATTTTTCAAGAATATTTAAAATGTCCTTCATAGGCAAAGCTTCATTGTCTATCCCTTTTTCTACATATAAAAATTTTCTAAAAAGTTTTGCACCAACTTTATCTTGTATTTTTGAATAATTAAATAAAAAACTATTAACTATCCTTGTATTTTTATAGTTATCAAAAAAACCACTTGCTATTGTTTGTTGTTTTAATTCTGCATAATCAATTTCACATCCAACCATCATATTGTCAATTGACTTGATAATCTATTTTAATTCTTGCATAACAACACCCCTTTTTCTTTCGCTAAAATATCAATTAGTCTGTCTTCACCTCTATCAATCACTATATCAATTTTTTGTTCACCTATATAACTTTTGAGTTGCGCCAAGAAATTAATCTTTTTGCTTAGTAATTTTTCTCTATCTACAGGCTCTATGTATATGTCTATATCTCCACCTTTTTTTGTATCATCAATACGGCTACCAAATAGATACAATCTTCCATGTTCAAATACGTTTAGGAAAACTTTTCTAATTGTTTCAATCTCATATTTAGTAAGTCTCATTGTATCTTCTTCATTCCATTTACAGCTGCATCTCGCATAAAAAAATAGTCTATTCCGCAAGCTAAAAATGTACAGCCTTGATCTATTTTTACTTGTAATTTAGCTGGTTCAGTATCTACAACATGAAATCCTGATGGGATATTATGCTCTTTACATTTATCTAACACCTTCTGCACAGCTTCTTTTACATCTTCTTTCTCAAACCCACCTGGATATCCCATGGAACCAGACAGATCGTACCATCTATCCCTTCTACTTGCAAAATTTTATCTATATTATTTACTGCATCTATATGCTCTATCTGAGCTATGATCACTAGCTCTTCATCTACCCATTTTTTATACTCTTCAAACTTTGTACCATACCCAGAAGCTCTGTAGAGTCCAACTCCTCTTTTGAACATACCATGGGTACTATGATGCCATCTGCACCAATATCAAGAACTTTTTTTATGATAACTTCTTCATTTTTACTTACTCTTACAAGTGCTTTTATATCATTTGCTTGAATAGTTCTTATCAAATTTTCAGTTGATGAGAGGTCAAGAGAAGTATGCTCTATATCTACAACCAACCACTCGAACCCAGCCAATGCTATTACCTCTACACTCATAGCATCATTCATCATTATCTAGCTACCTAATGTAAGCTCATTATTCTTTAGTTTATTTTTTAGTGACATCTCATACTTTTCTATTTTTCTTCTAACTTAACTCTCAAAGATATATTATTTGCCTATAAATTTCCCATGCTTACTGGTACTATATTCAAGTGCTATATTATTTCTCACTTCTCTTAGTTCCAACAATCTACTTTTGTCTAACATATCTAACTTTTCTAATCTATTTAAAATATCTAAGAAAGTTTTTTTTCAACATCTTCCTCAAATAAGATTAGAATGCCTTTAATTATTTTTTCATTCAATATTTCAAACCTAGTTTCAAGTTGTGTAAATTTACCTTCGAGTACTACGACACTTGATGTAACTTCATTGAGTTTGTCATTTACTCTTTTTTTCAATATAATTTATTTTTCCAATATTTCATTAATCTTTGCTGCAATTATTTTAGCAGGATTCTCTTGAATATTCATATATTTTTCTTTTAGTTTTTTATAGTGGTTATCAACTTCTTTGTCATCAGATAAAAGTAAATTGATTCTTTCTTCAAAAGCTTGATAGCTATTGTCAGTAACTAAAGTATGTATATCATCTTCTGCGATATCTAAATCAAATAATGAACAACAATTATCATAGTTTACCCATAAAACTTTCTTATCCATACCATAAGCTTCTCGCCCAACACTAGAGTACATATTTATTATCACTTTAGACTTACTAACAAGGTCAAATGTTGACTTGCCATATGCAGAGAAAAAGTCTATATTTTTATTAGTATCAAATGACTTTCTAATACTTTTAGCTGGTTCGACTTCCATATATGTTGGTTTTGTCATGTATACCACCTTTATATCTTTATTCTTATTCAAATATTGAGTAAAGTTATCTATTAATTTTGAGTGGCTTTTTATCAATAAGTCTTGATCTAGTAAAGGCGTCCCATCTTTTAAATTGTCATTTACAGTTTGGTTAATAAACAAAATATCATATTTTAATTTATCTTTTGAATTCTTTATAAAATCATAAACTTGCAAGCTACCGATTGATTTTATAACTGAATCTTGATTAATTGATATTTTATCAATTGAATGAGTTGAATGGGCAAAATAATTATCACAATACATCAATGCTCTACCATAAAGATAATTATCTTTGTGATTATGTTGAATTAAAACTATTTTATCTATATTCTTTTTATAGTAAAAATACTTTATTGGATTCCAATAATAATCAACAGCAGAAATTATAACCTTTGAAGACACAGTGTCAACTTGTGATGAATGCATAAGCATACGTCTTAATAAACGAAGATATATATATAATAAATTGACTTTATTTGATGCCTTAAACAAGGTAACACCAAATAAATAATCATTTTTAAAAATTTTATAAACAATTTTATAGTCATAAAGTAAATTACTCATTCTAGTGTCGACTACATTATCATTCCAGCCCTCAATATTCTTAATACTTGTTTCCTTCTTTAAATTTGGCGAAGTTAACAATAAAGCAATATCTTTACTTTTTATGTGATTATATATTCCCTTATAAAATCGACTATATAAACTTCTAGAGTCCCACATTTCTTCAAATAGTATTGCATAAGCATATTTTTTTCTGAAAATACGATATACAAATAGAATTGGAAAGATTAATACCAAGAAAAGGAATATTGTATAAAATAATAATAAATTAAAAAAAAAAAAATTTTTGAAAGAAGTATTTTCATTGTATACAAACCCTGAAAGTTCATATAAAATAGAATCCTCTGCTAAAACTTTACTGAATCCATATTTATTTACTAAGTTTGTTTGTAATACACTTAATTCTGCCTGATTTTCTTTATATAAATTTTCAACTGATTTCCATTCTTCTGAATCTGAAAGATTATCAAATCTATTGCTTATCATTAGATTTCTTTTCTAGCAGTAACCATCATATTAGAGGATAGTTTATTATCAATTAAAAAATTTTGGAATTTATCACCAAGTTCTTCATATTTATTTACACAAATATCATTAATAAATAAATCTGGTTTAAATTTATTATCTAAAATTTTATTTCTAACTAAATCAACATCCATAACTCCAGGAGTTGTTATTCTAATATCTTTAAAACCTATTTCACCTAGTAATAACTCTATTGATTTTTCATTGAAATAATTTAAATGCTCATGATCTATAGTATCAGAGACCTCCATTAATGTACTTATATCAAAGCCATTATAATTAGGAAATGTCATTAATAGTAAACCATTGTCTTCCAATATATCAAAAAAGTTTATAAGTACACTTTTAGGATTAAAAATATGTTCTATGACCTCAAAAGAAACAATAACATTAAATTTTTCATCAATAACTAATTCTTCAAATATACCATTGTATACATTAAATCCTAATTCTTTAGAACGTTCATGTAATGAGTCTGAAGCTTCTACACCCATTATATTCTTAAATATGTCTTTTTTTTTCATTTCTTCTAAGAACAAACCATATCCAGCACCAATCTCTAATATACTATTTGTAGAAATTTTATTTTCTTTACACAGTTTTATAACAGTCTCTACTCTCGGTTTAAATATCTTTTCTCTTCTAATATCAATTGATGCAGGAAAGATATAATCATTGAAAAATTTATAATTTACAGAATTCGAATAAAAACTTTTTAAAATGTCAAATGTAGGTCTAGGAGTGACATATAACATTGTACAATTTTGACATTCGGTATATTTAAATCCATTTTTAGTAAATTTAATATTTTTATTTTCACTAGAGCAAACAGGACAATTAATATCAACAAAATCGTCTTTTTCTTTTAATAAATATTCTATATCTTTTTGAATATACTCAACTTGTTTTAATTGCAAGTCTAATGGTCTTATATCATTTTCTTTAAACATCATTTATTCCTCGTCCCATATATTATCTTTCATCCATATCCCTTTAATATCTTTTTCCCATACTCTTTTATCTCTAAATGTATCAGCAATTGTATCAAATTCTTCTTCACTCATATCTACATATTCTAGCCATCTATATAAATCTTTTGATCTAATATGATCCATTTTTTTAACTATTTCTATTCCCTCATCTCGTGTCATTATTCCCTCTCTAATATCTTTAATAACATGATCAGTCGCTCTTCCATACCCAAATTTGATGTATTTCATATAGTCATGTATCCCATTCTCATGCATATCATCTAAATTAGATATTTTCCTATATGTTCTTTCAAACTCCTCTTCATTTTCTTTAAAACCATATTGTTTTGCTATCCTAGCATTATTATTACCTGACCATTCTACATAGTTGGAAATGTATATACCTCTAACACCAACATCTTTTATGTCACTATCTGATGGAAACTTAAAACCTAACAATTCATTTTCTTTAATTTCATCACGACCTTTGTGTCCCATAAAGTCTTGCCAGTCATAACCTCTTAAGCAATGTTCTAATCTGTATCTTTGTGTAAACTCTACATAATCATTATATGAGTGCATTCCTCCTATATCCATAAAACCATGTTCACCATAAATAACTAATGGTATTTTTTTTTCAACAGCAACAATAAATGGATAGGTAAAAATCCCACTGTGTCCATGCCAGTTCATATCACCAGTCATTCTAAAACCTATTCTATTCATCTTCTTAAGCAAATCTATGCTAGGAGTAAAGAAAACGTGATCACATCCAAAAGCTTCTCTCATATTATGCAAGTTTTCATATCCAGTTTTTGTCCAATTATTCGCATTGTAAGTTACAAGTAGCGGGTTCATTTTGTATACATTTTTTACCATATGAACCTGAAAATAACTATCTTTGCCTCCACTAACAGGTATTATGCAGTCATAACTAGAATTATCTTTGTTTCTATATTGTTCTAACAATTTTTTAAATTGTTTTCCTCTTCTATCCCAATCAATGTCTGCTTTTTGATTTGCTGTGTTGCAACCACTACATATTCCATTATTATCAAATTCTATCGGGATGGCTGCTGATGATGGCATAACACATTTTTTACAATATTTAACTTTTCCTAAATTCATATAATTATCCTTTTAAAATATTCCATATTCTTTTCTAATATTAACTCCATCTAACTCAAGAGATTTTTTAACATGGTAATAGCTATGTTCCTTAAAGTGAAAAATATTACCAGCAGCCACAGCAGAAGGGTTTGCTTCCTCAAAACATTCATTGAAATCATAATAATCTCCTGCCCCACCTAATGCTATAACAGGTACACTGACTTCTTTTACAATTTTTTTAATTGTATCAATATCAAAACCACAACCTTTTCCATCTCTTGATATATCTTGCAATAAAATTTCACCTATCCCTTCATTTTCTAATAATTTACACCACTGAAATACTGTATATTCTGACTTATATTCACCATGATGAAAATATACTGAATTATCTTTATAATCAATACATGCAACTAAAGCTTGTGAACCAAAAATTTCAGCAGCTCTACGAAGTAAAGTCTTATCAAGATATAACCCTGTATTTAAGATAACTTTATCTGCACCTCTCTGCAATACATTACTTATATCATCTAAATCTCTAATTCCTCCACCAAAAGAAAATGGAACAAATATACTTTTTGAGATTTCACTTAATAAATCAAATTTATTATTTGATATTTTAACCATATGATCATCTCTACGATTATCATAATTAGAACTTTTAGATATATCAATATAAACAATTTCATCTACAGCCCAATCACTAAATCTTTTTACTTGACTTATAGGGTTTCCAATAATTTGGTGTACTTTGAAATCTTCACTTCTTATTATCATTCCATCTTTTAAAAACACAGATGTTATCAATCTTTTTTTCATAAGAAAGCCCTATAACATATCAAAATTTTTTAAAATACAAAGTCCATTGTTATGACTTTTTTCAGGATGAAACTGACACGCATATATATTTTTATATTGTATTGCTGTTGTCAGTTGCTCATCAGTATCTATTATCACGATATTAAAATCATTTGGTTGAACATAGTAACTATGAATATAATAAAAATCTAATACTTGCTGTTCTTTTAAACCTAAAAAATCATGTTTTACTTTGCTATCAGACCAACCAATTCTAGGTATTTTATAATTCTTTGATAATGGTAGCGCGATTACTTTACCTTTAACCAATCCCAAACCTTCTACTCCAGCTGATTCCTCACTACTATCAAAAAGCATTTGCATCCCCAAACAAATACCAAGTATAGGTTTTTGATTAACCATAACTTCTTTTCTCAATACATCAAACATATTCAGTTCTTTTAATCTAGAAATACCATTACCAAACGTTCCAACTCCTGGTAAAATTATTTTATCGCATTTGTCAAAATCATTATAATTATCAGTAATCATGTAATCAATATTCAAATACTCTAACGCATTAACAACTGATTGAAGATTTGAGTTTCCTAGATTTATTAACGCAATCAAATTAGCACTCCTATTTCCAATCTATCACCAATCATATAGTTTTTAGTAGATATTATACCCAAAATATCATTTATATATTTTGGATGAACACTATATCCTGGTCTAACACTTTTAATGTTATCCTGAGTAAATTTTTCACCTTTTTTTATCTCTTTTGACACATAAATACTTCTACAAAACTGTCTTGATTTTTTCTTTTTATCTGTCATTGTATAATCAACTTTTCCTAAAAGTTTTTCTACATTTCTTATTTCTTTAACCATATTTAAAAACTCTTTTTTGTCCATTGAAAAGTTTGCATCTGGCCCACCAATGGACTTATCAAGAATAAAATGTTTTTCAATAACTTTTGCTCCAAGTGTAACAGCAACTATAGGAGCTGTTGAGCCTAATGTATGATCTGAAAAACCAGATGTTACCCCAAAAGTTTCGGCTAAATTTGGTATAGTTTTCAGATTTGCTTCTTCTAGTGGAGCAGGATAACTGCTAGTACATTTTAGAAGTATGATATTATCATTACCCTCATTTCTACAAATTTCAACAGCATCTTGGATTTCATCAATGGTAGCAATACCAGTAGAAATAATCATGGGTTTCATCTTTGAAGCTGTATACCTTATCAGTTCATAGTCTGTGATCTCAAATGAAGCTATTTTATAAGCTGATGGATTGAATTGTTCTAAAAAGTCAACAGCACTTTTATCAAATGGAGAAGAAAATATATCTATATCTATACTTCTAGCATATTCAAATAACTCTTTATGCCATTCCCAAGGAAGATATGCCTCTTTATATAAATCATAAAGTTTTTTATCATCCCAAAGTGTTCCACCTTTGATAACGAAATCTTCATTCTCGCTGTCTAAAGTTAATGTATCAGCTGTGTATGTCTGAAGTTTAATAGCATTTGCACCTATCTCTTTTGCTGCTTTTATTGTATCTTTTGCTATCTCAATCTTTCCCCCATGATTAGCACTAAGTTCAGCAATAATATATGTACCATCTTTTTCTAAATTAAAATCACAAATCTTCATTTTTAAACTCCATATATATCAACTTATCATCTCTGTTGTACTCTTTAAAACTAAACTTTTCATATAAACCGTATGCAATCTTATTTTCAATAAATAAGTTTGCAAACAACTTTTCTAGCTTTAAATTATTTACTCCATAATCAATAATACATTCTAAAATAATTTTGCCATTACCTTTGAGTTCAGGGTTTGAGTATAGTCCTATTTCAGCTTCTTTTTTTTTATAATTTATACTAGTAAAGTCAATTACTCCTATAAGTTCACCTTTCTTTTTAAGTAAAAAATATTTACTATCAGCTTTTACTTTTAAAGATTCTATAAAATTCAAATGTTCATCTAATGATATATCATTTTGAGAATACATCCATTTTTTTACGTTTGGATGATTTCGCCAACCTAAAATCATTTTCTTAGCATCTAAAGACAATTTAGTAAAGTTAATAAGTTCAATATCTTCCATATTATTTTAGTCCTAACTTTTCTAATTTTTTAAATAGTTTATTTTTATGAAACTTTTTTATAACTAATTGTTTCTTTTTTTTAAGATACTCATACATATCCATTTGATTATCAGCTGTTTTTATTGCAATCATAGGTAAACCTAAATAATAAACTTCATTTACAGTAACACTAGGTGTTACAATAGCGAAATCACTTTTTACCATAAGCTTCGCTATTTTATTTGAATTTATATGTAAGTTTATCCAAGATTTAGTTTTACAATATTTTTTTAGATTTTTTAGATTTTGATTTGCACTTGTTGTTACTAAATTTACTTTTATATTTTTAAATTTTTTTAGCACTTTAAGTATATCTATATTGATATTACTATGGTCAGTTCCACCCATGGCAACAAAAATGTTGAATGTTGAGTTTTTAATTTTGAATGGTTTTTTATTTTTTAATCTTTTTTTTACCTGAATAAACTCATCTCTCAAAAGTGTATATTTCACTCCACATCTAAGTTCACAATTTTTTGGTACAAGTCCTTTATATTTTTTCTTATCTGCACTTATATTATGGTTTAGAAGTACATCACAATGATGTTTCTCATAAGTATCATCGAAACTCAAAATTTTCATATCTGGGTTGTTAACTTTTAATTTTTTCTCTTTACTTTCATCTATACCATAATGATCTATTACAATCATATCTATATTTAGTTTTTTTATTAGTTTATCTAACTCTTTTATATCATTTGAATTTAGTATTTCTAACTCATAGCCAGCTTCTATGATTTTATGGTTTATATTTCCTTTTAAGTCTTGAGTAGCAAATATTATATTGTCATTTGGGTATTGTTTAGCAAGGACAAGATCACGCATGATGTGACCTGTACCTATAGTAGATGATGAATCTGCACGAAAGAGGATATTTTTATTATTTGACATTTGTACCCTTTTTTGATATAATTAAATCACTTTTCGCCCTCGTTGGCATTCTTCTTCTTTTTGAAGAGGTAACTTTCATAAATTCATTTACCTTCTTTTCTAAGTTTTTGTATGTGTTTTTATTTATCTTTCCGCTTAAATACTCACTTCTTTTTATATCAAAAACTCTCATTTGGTTTAGCATAGCAATACTTGTTACACCTTTTTTATAGTTAAATGAAAAATAGTAACTTCCCTCTTTTACTTTTGAAGTAAGTGGGATCCCTACAAAAGTGGATTTACTAAGTTTTTTATACACAAGTACAGGTCTTAGGAAAAGTTCTTGTTTACCTAAAGTCTCATAGCCTATGTTTTTCCCAATAGACATAAAATATATATTTCCTTGGTAAAAATCTATAATCTCTTTTTTATTATTTAGCTGTTTTTTTAATTTATTCCAATGATCAAACTCATCTTGAAAAAGTGCTTGGTACATATACTCAGCTCTTGTCCAGTCTTCGATAGTATCTATGTCTTGGACTAAATGTCTAGGAAGTATGACAGGTATACTGATATCACTAAATACTACTTGATTTTGTGACAGTTTTTGTCTTGATCTTGCTGTCCAGTAAAACTGACCTGCATCTTGATAAGCTTCTTCTAGATCTTGACTTCTGCTCATGTAGTGTTCTGGAGTGAACATTTCACATCTTCCGTTTTCATCTAGCTTAAAAGTTCTCTGAATAGGAAACGGCATAGATGTCGCTGAAAAAGCATTTACAGCATCACTGCTCTTTAGTTTTTCATACCCTTCTCTTAAGTATTTACTTTGTAAAAAAGGTGCTGTTGCATAGATGGTGCAAATATACTCATAAGTTTCACCTTGAGACTCTAAATACTCTACTGCATGGTTTACAACATCTACAGTACCTGTAAAATCATCGCTTAACTCTTTTGGTCTTAAAAATGGTACCTCTGCACCATACTGCTTCGCTATCTTTGCTATAGTTTCATCATCTGTAGTTACAACCACTTTTTCAAAAAGTTTTGAGTGAAATGCTGCTTCTATAGAGTAGGCGATCAGTGGTTTACCAAAAAAATCTTTTATATTTTTTTTTTGTATTCTTTTACTTCCACCTCTTGCTGGGATAATAGCTATAGCATCTTTTTTTATCATCTATTTTAAAACCTCAAATAAAGTTTTAATTACATAAGTTTGTTCTTCATCACTCAGAAGTGGATACATAGGGAGTGACAAACACTCTTTATAGTAGTTGTCCATAATAGGAGTGCTTTCGTCTCCGTATCCTAAACTTTTATAGTAAGGCTGTTTGTTTATAGGTATGTAGTGTAGTTGTATACCTATGTTTTTTTCTTTTAGATATATAAATAGTTCTTCTTTTGATACTTTTAGTTTTGTAAAATCAACTTGTACTACATATAGATGATAAGAAGACTTTCCATCAAAAGTATAGAGTGGTTTTACTAAGGTGTTTTCAAATGCTTTATCATAAGCTTGTGCAATTTCAAATCTTCTTTTTAAAAAAGCATCTAACTTTGAGAGTTGAGATAGTCCAAGCGCACATTGAATATCAGTAATACGATAGTTAAATCCTAAATCTCTCATCTCATATTCCCAAGGTTTCATATCTGGTGTTTTTACCATACCATGACCTCGTAACATAAGCAGTTTTTCATATATATTTTTGTCATTTGTAGTTATCGCACCACCCTCAGCAGTAGTAAGATGTTTTACTGGATGAAAAGAAAATATGCCTATATCACTATTTATACAACTTCCAGCTTTAACATCATCATAAACTGCACCTATTGCATGAGCACAATCTTCTAGAATCTTAATATTGTAAGTCTCTTTGAGATGTTTTAGCTTCTCTTGATTGAGCATTTTTCCACTAAATGCCACTCCATAGATGGCTTTTATACTACTATCTTTTTTAAGTGCATCTTCACATAAATCTAAGTCAATATTTCCATCTTGAGTAATATCTACAAATATAGGTTTAGCACTAGCATATAAAATAGCATTTGATGTAGCTAAAAAAGAGTTTGGTGTTGTCAGGACTTTATCACCTTTTTTTAATAAACCTAAAGAAGCCAAGTGCAATGCAGCTGTACCATTTGATACTGCTACAGTGTACTTAGAACCACAGTATGAGCTTAATGCATCTTCAAACTCTTTAACTTTCGGTCCGGTTGTTAAAAAGTCTGATTTTAAAGTTTCTACTACTGTATCTACATCTTCTTGGTCTATAGATTGTTTTCCATAAGGTATAAAATTCATGTTATGCTTTATCTACCATTTCTAAAAATTGTTCGTGGCTAAACCATTGTTTATTGTTTAAAGAATCATACTCAAATCCTATGCCGACATCTTTACCTTTTTCTCCAAGTGCATTTGTAGTAAAGTCTACTTTATGTGCAAACTGAATCGTTGGAGTTATAACATAGTAATCATCAAACTCTACTACACTATCGTTTACTGTGATCATAACCTCATGCATCTTCTCACCAGGTCTTATACCTATGATCTTATGTGGAAGGTTTGGAGCTAAAGCTTTTGCTAATTCTGTCATCTTCATAGATGGAATTTTAGGAATAAATATCTCCCCTCCATGCATTCTCTCAAAATCTTTAAGCACAAAGTTAACTCCATCTTCAAGAGTAATAAGAAATCTTGTCATATCTGCATCTGTTATTGGTAATTCTGTTGCCCCATCAGCTATAAGTTTTTGAAAGAATGGTACAACAGAACCACGAGAACCTACTACGTTTCCATATCTTACAACTGCAAACCTAGTTTTCTTTTTACCGACTATATTATTTGCTGCTACAAAAAGTTTATCCGATGCAAGTTTTGTTGCACCATAAAGGTTTATAGGACCTGATGCTTTATCAGTTGAAAGCGCTATAACTTTTTCAACTTCATTTTTTATTGCTGCCTTTATCACATTTTCAGCACCATTAATATTGGTTTTAATACACTCCATTGGATTATATTCTGCTACAGGAACATGCTTTAAAGCGGCTGCATGAATAACAAAATCAACACCATCCATAGCTTCTTCTAGTCTTTTGCCATCTCTTACATCACCAATAAAATAACGCATACATGACTCATTAAAATTTTGTGCCATCTCATACTGTTTTAATTCATCTCTAGAAAAAATAATAATCTTATTTGGCTTATATTTAGAAAGTATAATTTCTGTATATTTTTTCCCAAAACTTCCTGTTCCACCAGTTATTAAAATATTTTTGTTATTAAACACTTTTTGTTTCCCTATTTTCATATTGTAATAAATTAATTTAATATGATAACTAATATTTCATCATCGAGAACTTAATTTACATTCTATATCATTAAGTTTGACTTCAAGAAAGTAATATCATGCTTTTGTTGTATAATACTTATAAAGTATTTTCCAATTATTTAAATCTTCTGTATCAGGTAATTTAATATAATTTTTTTTATACCTGTCATATTTCTCTTTATTAATATGAACATTATTAAATTTTAAAACATCATCATCTAAGTTTACATAAGTTGTATCCAGTTCCTCATGCATTGTTTTAAGTAAATGTTGGACATTTGTTTCTTTTATCTCATTCATACTTACTGAGACTATTGGTTTATTATATAAAACAGCAAAATTAATTGATGTACTTGCATGTGTGATACATAGCTGAGCATCTTTAACTAACTCTATAGTATTTCCCATTTTATACTCTCTACTATTCCAATAGTTGGGTAACCTATCATAATAAGATCTTGGATGAGCTGCTATAATAATTTCAAGTTCAAAACTTTTTTCTATATATTCAAACAATCTATTAAGTTTATTATAATAACTATCTGCAAATCCAGAATAATCTATACCTTGTCTCATGTAATCAGGATGAAAAGGAAAAAACTCATCTAGGAAAAGAGCATATTTTTTTTTAGTGCTTTTTTTAGTGCTTTTTAACTGAGTTTCTAGATAAAGATCGTAATCAAATGCGTGTCCATAAACTATTCTACTCTGTGAATATTTCTTTTCGGTATAAGTTAATGACTTTTTTCCTGAAACTATTACAAAAGAGAAACAATACTTTTTTATTAAAACCATATATATAGCTTTGCAAACTATACGTAAAATGCTTTTAGGTGTTAAAAGCTTAAGCCTTGTTAAAATGCTATTTCTTGAACTTTGAGGCAGTGAACCAGAAAATATTATTCCAAATATCTTTTCATATTTAAATAACAAATCCAATAATTTCAATGCTTTAATACTTGACTCTCCAATAAAAGATATAAAAATTGTATTTTGTGAAGTTTGTAGAATAAATTCTTTAATTTGATCATAATCACCTAACTCTACAACATAATCGAAAGATTCATTCTCATTTAATACATAATTTTTCGAAACATGTTTATCTAAATATGGAGTTACATCTAAAACAACTACATCTAAATTATAGTGCTTAAAAATATTAACTCCAAATCGTTCAGCATCCCTTTTTGTAAAAGGAGTTTGTGTTAAATAAACTACTTTTTCAATTTTCATAGTATTTCTCTTTTAACATAAATTCAGCTTTTTTTAGATCAGTATACTCATCAATATCAATTCCACGCTCATGAGGCATAATATAAAAATTTGTATTATTCTCTTGAATAAAGACTTTATTTTTTTTAAAGAACTCTGTATCAACTAGATAAACTGAGCCATTAATATAATAAAACTTGTCATTATAGTCTTGTCTCCTCGTTACAGTTACATCGGGGTTAGCTAAGTACTGCCAATCATCTTTATCTGGGTTACGAATACATTCATAAGGGTGTTCTATCATTTCATGGATAGAAACAAGACATTTTTTAGAGTCATTTACAAACAGTTCAATCGCATTGTCGATATCATCCACAATTCTTAAAGGTGAAGTGGGCTGAAGTATCATAATAGCATCAGGTATATAATTCTCATTTTTTTCAAGCCATTTTAAAGCATGTAAAACCGCTTCTACTGAGCTGGCAGTATCACTAGCAAGCTCTTTAGGTCTTATATATTCACTATAGACTCCTAATTGTTTTACAACATTAATAATTTCATGATCATCACTTGATAAAAAGACCTTATCTATTTTTTGGCTATGTTTTGCAGCTTCAACTGTATACTGAATCAGTGGCTTACCATTTAAGTCAACTATATTTTTTTTGGGGATACCTTTTGAACCACCTCTAGCCGGTATAATAGATAATACCTTCAACTATATCTCCCTTGCTATTTTTAAAAGCTTTTCAGCTATTGTCTTAATATGTTCATCGGTCATTTTGACCATAACTGGTAATGCAATAGATCTAGATAATATTTCATCAGATTTTTCCCAATGATTTTTTCCATCATTGTAAAAGTCATACTCTTTAAACATATGTCCCCAATATTTTGCAAAATGCCATTTAATAGCGTCAGGTAAGTTTTTAGTGCCTAGTCCTACTTCTCCCATTTTCTTAGCAAAACTTTGAGTTTGTTCTTTCGTTTCTAAATAAAATACAATACTATCACCTATATCGCCTTCTTCATCAGGTATTGTTCTAAACTCAAAACCAATATCTAATATTGCATTTTTTAATTTTATTTGATTCTTTTTCTGTTCTCCTAAAATATAATCTAGTTTTTTAAACTGTGCCAAGCCAAACGCAGCTTGAAGCTCACTCATCCTATAGTTAAATCCTGTACAAAGTGCATTTTCTACACCACGACCTAGAGTATCACTATATTCATGTCCATGGTCATGATAAGCCCTTGCAGTTATAAACTTATTTTCATCATCTGTAACAATCATACCACCTTCCCCACATATAACTGTTTTACCACCATCAAAGCTATATGTACCAATATCCCCTATGGTACCTAAATATTTTCCATCAAATTTTCCACCTAAACCTTGAGCAGTATCTTCTAAAATTAGAATATTGTTTCTTCTTGCTATTGAAACTATTTGATCCATCTGAGCAGTTACTCCAAGCATATGTACTGGAATCACTGCCTTTGTTTTTTTAGTTATAGCTTCTTCAAAACTTTTTGGACACATATTTAATGTTTTATCAATATCAACAATAACAGGAGTAGCCTCAATTTCTAATATTGCTTCAATAGTTGCAACAAATGTGAAAGATTGAGTTATAACCTCATCGCCTTTTTTTACACCTAGTGCTTTTAATGCAACTTTTAATGCTGAAGAGCCCGATGAAACAGCTTGAGCATAAGAAGAATTGACTTTTTTACTTACTTCTTTTTCTAAGTCTCTTACTCTAAAAATATTATTTCTCAAAGCATCAAAGCCATGAGCAAAAACTACACCATTACTTTTTTCAAATATCTCATTAACAGCTTCCTGCTCCTCTTTTCCAACTAATTCAAATCCAGGCATTAAGTATCCTTTTTCTCTAATAGCGCTAAAAGGACTCTATCTTCATTCTCGTAACTTACTATTTTATTTACAAATTTGAAACCAGTCCTTTCATTAATAAACTTTTCAAAATCTTCAAGTCCATCTATTATATCATTTCCAAAATTTTGATGATATGGAAAGTACTGATGAATTGCTAATATTCCATCGCTACTTAAAGAACCATAGAGTTTTTCAAATACTTCATCAATTGAATCTAGAAGATACCACATAACTTCAGAAATAGTAATCAAATCATATTTACTATCCAAGCTATCACTCATAATATTTTTATTTTCAAAATTTATATGTGGATATTTTTTCCTTGCTTTAAAGGTTGCAGTTTTAGAAATCTCCCATCCTGATATATTTCCACCTTTATTGTAAAAGTATAGCTTATCTGTTAGTTCACCAAGGCCACTTCCAATATCTAGTATATCAGAAAACTTTCTTTTATGAAATATAATTTCACAAAATAATTTATTATTTATAGAATCACTAAACTCTCCACACCCCCATGGATCATCTATATCTTGATACATATTTTCAAATTCACCTCTTAAAGATGATTTTTCTTTATCTAGCCAATAATCAGTACAAGTTTTATATTTCATAACTAAAAATTCTTTCTTATAAATTTTTTTGCAAACAAATCTGCAATTAAAACTACAGAAGAGTGTATATTACTTGCTACGTATCTATCAAATATACTGGCATCGCACACATACAATCCTTCTGTATTTTTAACCTTAAAATCAGAATCAACTGCGTTATGTAAACCACCTATCAAGTGATGTCCACTAAACATAGTGTCACGTATATATTTTTCAGGGTCTTTTTTTATTATCTCTTCATCTATTATTTCCAGGACATGTTCTTTTATTGGTTCTGATTTAAGTAATTCAAAACAGTAATCAAGTGCCAACTTTAAGATATCAATATCTTTAGAAGCTGATAAAAAGTTTGGATCTACAATATTTGTATCTCCATTTAATTTAATATATCCATAAGACTCTGGATGAATTGCATTAATAGAAATTGAAAAACTTGGTTCATCACTTCCAAACATTTTTCCGTCACTACAGTGTCTACCACTCTCTGCAAATTGAAGAATTTGAATTCTTGTGTCTATCTCTCCATCTTTATCCAAGTCTAAATATGCTGCCGAGGTAGCACCAGTACCCCTCATAACTGTTGGTTTTCCTGTAAAATGCTTTACAACTAAAGCTAATTTTTTAAAAAAACTTTCATAAATTTCATTTAGTGAGTCTATTTCCTTATTAGCTAAAACATTAACTCTAATATTAGTATGATCTTGTATAATTTTCCCAACAGGAATATCCCGAAAAAAATTATTTTTATTTTTTTCCCTTAGCATAAGGTCATTACTGCCTATAACCCCAGCAGACAAAATAACATAATCAGCTTCTTTTTCACCTCTGTCAGTTCTTACACCTTTTGCTTTACCACTATCATCAAAGATTATGCTTTCGACTTTTTCTTGCATGCAACTAATAAAGTTTTTCTTTTTTATTAATGATAATACTGATGTCCTAAAAAAATTTCTTACAGTATTTTGAATAACACCACATACTTCACTTTCTGAGTAACTCACATCACCATTCTTGATATTTTTCATATTAAGCGTTTCTATGAATGCATTATCAATAATATTTTGAGGTGCATGCATTAATGTCGTTTTACTTTTTTCATTTTTATCATAGGAATATGCTTTATCATTACTCTTGAGCAATTCATCATAAGATAGATTAAACCTCTCCAAGACACTTTCCCATTTTGACTTAAAACCGAACACATGAACACATCCATTCATAACAGAGGCTCCACCCAATAGATTAGACTCAAAAAAAGGTATAACACGACCATTAGACAAAATAAACTCTCTTTTTGTAATATGTCTCATTACTTTTTTTCTAAACACAAGTCCTATCATCAATGGCACTTTATAATACCAAGGATAGCTTTCATATTTACTTTTTTCATATACTATGACATCAAAATTATCTTGCAGCTGATTCGCTATCACTAGACCAGCTGTTCCAGCCCCAATAATTATAACTTTCTTTTTTGTTTTTTGCATATACATCAACCTTAATTAAAAAAATTACTATATTCATGATTAGCTTTCTCATAATCACTTAATCTACCTATATCAAGCCAATACTCTTTAATTGTATATGAAGAGCAAATCTTACCCTTATTTAACATAATCTCAAATAAAGACGGCATATCAAAAAATTCACTTTTTGGTATATAATCAAGCACTTCAGGTTCTACTAAGTAAATTCCAGCATTTAGAAAATAACTATACTTTGGTTTTTCTTTTATAGATTTTATTTTTGAGTCTCCATCTATATCTACAACACCATAAGGTATATCATACTCATATCTTCTCAAGCACATTGTAGCAAATGAACTGTTTTTAATATGATGATTTAGAAGGTGTTCAAAGTTAATATTTGTTAACAGATCTCCATTCATTACAAAAAAAGTCTCATTTGGCTTTTTTTGTAATAAACTAAGTGCTCCGGCTGTCCCCATTCTATCATCTTCATAAATATATTCAATATTTACATCGAACTTACTGCCATCACCAAAATAATCTTCTATAATATGTGATTTATAATTTACACACATTACTATATTTATAAATCCATATTTTCTAAAATTTAACACTATTGTTTCTAAAATAGGTTTATCACCAACTTTTAACATTGGTTTTGGAATATCTTCCGTGAGTGGTCTTAGTCTCGTCCCAAGCCCACCTACCATTAAAACAACTTTGTTGCTTTTTAAATGAGGTTTTATAAGTTCATCAATTTCTTCTATACCAATCACTTCGTCTTTATAGTTTAAAATAGGAACTTGCTGAATTTTTTTATTTAACAGTTTATCAATTATTTCTTGGTTGGACTCATCCTCATAACTAACAATAGGATTTGAATTATATATATCCTTTATACTATTACAAAGTTCCAAACCATTAAGTAACCCCTCTCGAATATCTCCATCTGTTACTGTACCTAATAGCTTCTTATCTTCAACTACTAAAGCTATTTTCATAGCACCATTTTTGATTGTCTGTAAAGCATCTTTAATAGTAGAATTTTCATTCAAAAGTATATTTTTTATATCCTTCATATAATTTCCTTTAGCAACATAAAACTTTCTGCATATTTACATCCACAAGTAGCACCTCTAAAAGTTGCTAACGCACGTAAATTATCCTCACTTCTAGGGAAAGGATGTTTACCTATTTCACTTTCAAACACTTTCATAATTTTAATTTTATTTTCAAAGTATTCGCTAATATCAACAAATGAGTTTGGAATAAAACTGCCTTCCTTAGTACTTGGTGCGAATTCTGTTTCACTTAATATTTCCATCATATATATCTTTTTTATATATGGATACCTAAATGATTTTGTACAGCTAAACGCTGCATCAAAAATTTTTCTATGATCACTATGAACATCACCAAAAAATGGTAAATAAACTATATTAGGCTTAATTTCACTTATTATCTTTGAAATTTTTCCTATTATATAACTCATAGTATATTCATCAACATGCATAGTATTTAAATTTAAATTATTAACACTATCAAAGTTATATAGTTCGGTTACTTTCTCTATCTCTTTTTCCCTCTTATCAAAATAACTATTATTTTTATCAATTGTTGTGCATATGAGCCAATGAAGTTCATCGCCATTTGATTTATGCTTAAGTAAACTTCCTCCACATCCTAATGTTTCATCATCAGGATGTACTGCAATGACTAATACTTTATCTAGCTTAACAATTTTTTCACATACCATTTTTTATCATCCAAATCTATTTTTTCTAAAAAATCAACAATCTTTTTATGTGCATATCCATCACCATAAGGATTATCTAAACTCTGAATATAGGTTCTATATTCTTCATCAAAAAATGCTTTTTTTATAGACTCTTTTATATCTATTTTATTATAATCCACAAATTTTACATTTCCAGCATTTAATCTTCCTTGTTGCCGATTACCAATATTTACAACTGGCAATTTATAAAAAGGTGCTTCTAATAAGCCCATACTTGAATTCCCAACTAATACCTTAGCATTTCTCATTAAATTTACAAAAATCTCTCTTGGAAGCGTTTTATAAAACTTTATATTTTGATTGACAGTTTCATCAATTACCTTTAAAATATCATATGAACCTGGATCTGTATTTGGATATATACCAACTACTTTTATATCACTTTCTTCTGAAAACTCTTCAATAGCTTCCATACTTACTTTCATTTGAAAATATGCATCATCAACCACTGAAGACATTGGATGTTTTAAAACAACAATATATTCACTATTTTCTATATCTAAATTTAAAAAATCACTAATCTCTTTTCTATCTATTTTTTTTGTAGTTAATATATTGTTTAATGCTGGATTTCCACTAAAACATATTCTAAAATCCTCTTCACCTAGTTTTTTTATATTTTCTGCATATGGCTTTGCAGTCGCAAAATGTATATGAGCTAGTTTTGTACAAGAGAACCTAACTGGATCATCCGCATTTCCATACACAGGGTCTCCTCCACCTATATGAGCTACTAAAATATCCATATAGTTACCAACAATACATGTAGCTATACTCTCTTCTCTGTCACCTATAAATACTAAAATATCTGGTTTTTCACGTTCTACAGTTTGAGTAAGTCCCTCAATTAAAAGTCCAACACCTTTAGAACGTTGAGTTTTTCTATTAGTCATTAATAAATAATCTATACATTCAATAACTTCAAAACCATCTTCTTTTATTTTATCTAAAGTAAATCCATGCCAATCTGAAAGGTGTGCACCAGTCGCAACAATTCTTAAGTCAAAGTTATCATTTTCATCCAACTCTTTCAAAACAGGGTATAAAATATCATATTCAGAACGTATACCTGTTACAGCCATTATTTTTTTCATCTTTTGCTTACCTTTCCAACAAACTTAAAGAGCCATTTTCTAAAATATATTCTCTCGCTATTTCTAATTCATTAAATAATAAATCAATAATACTTATATTTTCTATGAAACCTTTTTTATTCCAAAGTTGCTTGTATTCTTTATATGAAAAATCATATAAATATATTTTAATGTCATTATTATCAAATTTATTTAAATCCATATAATCCAAACCACCTGAACCAGAAATATACTCTCGTTCATTAGTTGCCAATATAAGGTCCAAAACTAAATCATCTTTTTTTGATGTAAAAGAAAATTCACTAGAATATCTGATCTCAGTATCTTCTACATCCATTAATTCTAAAAAAAGTAAAATTAAATCAATATTAAGATCATTCAACTTAAGATATATTTTATTTTTTATCATATCAACAATTTTTGGAAAAATTAAATCATAATATTTAGCCTTTACATAATTTGACTTAATTGTTTTTAACATTTTATCTATATATATATTGTTTTTAATTTCAACTTCATTTATTAAACTGGTTGACTTACTTACTACTGGCATAGTTAAATAGGACTCGCCTATTGGTGTCTTTATTGTATTTCTATTTTGAACACCATTTTTTTGATATTGCACATCATCCATAATTATAAATAAATCACTTTTTAATATCTTATAAAAATATGGTAACCATGGTAAAAACTGAGACTGATGAATACTAATCATTTAAACACTCAATTAAAGTATTAGATATAAACTCTGCATCATCTTCACTTATTAACATATGAATAGGCAAAGATATATGTTTTTCTGAAAGCTTTTTTCCATTTGTATATACATCTTTTTCAATATTTGAAAATAAAGGCTGTTCATGAAGTAAAGGTGAGTAAGGAGCATCTGCTTTAATTCCTTTAGAATTTAATATTTTTTTTATTTTATTCCTATTGCCATCTTCAATAAATACAATAAATCTCCAATAAGCATGTTTGTTATCCTGAGATGCATTTTGTAATCTTATTTTTCCAAGATTAATAAACTCTTTTAATTTAGTTTTATATATATTTGCAATTTTATTTCTATGAGAAGAAAATTTTGTAAGTCTGTTTAATTGATAACATCCTAAAATTGCTTGTATTTCAGTAACTCTATGATTGGAACCCAAATTAATAAAAAGTTCAGTTTTACTATTTATATCTATACCTCTACTTCTAATACTTGCACACTTTTCATAATACTTTTTATTATTAGTTGTTATCATACCACCTTCACCAGTGGTCATTATTTTAGTAGAATAAAAAGAAAAACATCCAAAGTCACCAATACTTCCTGCTTTTATACCATTTATGTGGGCACCATGTGCGTGTGCGCTATCTTCAATTAAAGCTATACTTCTATCTTGTAGATATTGTTTAATTTTAAAAATATCTTCACTAATCATTCCTGCAAAATGTACTACAATTACAGCTTTTGTTTTTTTTGTTATAACTTTTTTCAATGACTTAAAATCCAATAAAAAATTGTCATCTACATCACAAAAAACCAACTTTGCTCCTGATTTCAACACACTTGAACCTGTAGCTACAAATGTTTGAACAGGTACGATAACTTCATCTTCACTTGTTAATTCTAGTGCAGCCATACTTATTTCTAATGCTGAAGTGCAAGAGTTTACGGCAACTGCATATTTAGTGTCACAATAATTTTTAAAATTTTCTTCAAATTTTTGGACACTATTTCCCATTGTAAGCATTTCTTTCCCCTCAAGAACATCTCTTATATCAATAAGAATATTTTCAATATCTTCCTGAGGGAAATATGGATAAGCAGTATTATATATTTTCATTATTTATATCCTTTATGTACTCATAAACTCCATTTTGAATGCTTAAAGGTTCATATCCTAAAACTTCTTTTACTTTCGAAACATCAATAAACACGTCAAAGTCAGAAGTGGGAAATTTATTTACAGGTATCACTTGAGACTTACTCTTTGTTATGTTTATAATCATATTAGCAATATCTATTATTTTCATGGAGTCACTACTTCCTACTAAAAAAAGTTCATAAGATTCTAATTTATTTTTACACAAATATGCTTTATAGAGGGCTTCCACCGCACTATCTATATATACTAAATTCCTAAATCTTTTACCTTGACTAAAAACTTCAATTTTTTTTTCTTCTTTGGCTAACGTTAAAAATGTATTAATAATCCCTGTTGAATCATTACGTCCAAAAATAGAAGGAAACCTCATAATTGTAACTTGTGTTTCTTTTCCAGCCAACTCAATCGCCAAGATCTTCTCAGCAACAAATTTTGTAATTGCGTAATAGCTTAATGGATTAGGTACACTATCTTCATTAAATACAACATCTTCTTTAGGCTTTGAAAATACACTACATGTTGAACTATATATAAATTGTTGAATCTTCAATTTTTTTACCAATGAAATTATATCTAAAGTAAATTTGATGTTAGCATCATCAAACTCACGATAAAAAAGTTTTTGATTAGAAATTATTGATGCTAAATGAAAAACAGCCAAAATGTTGTATTTTTCCAAAATTTCATCATCTAATGAACTAAAGTAAATCAAGTTTTCATGGTGAAACGTTTCTAAAAAACCTTTACTTGCACGACGATATGCAAGTACAACTAAATTTTCTCGAAGTAATCTTTTTACTAAAGAACTACCAAGAAAACCTGTTCCTCCGAAGACTAAAATTGTTTTCATTTTTCTAAAACCAAATACCATCTGCCATCTTGATACTCATTTACGCCCCCTTGTATAGTATGAAGTTCACACCATTTAATCTTGAAATTTGTATCTTTAATAAATTCCTCGATTTTTTCCAGACTAAAAAGACTTTGAATTGTTCCTTTTTCATGCTCTTCCTCCACTTCTACTTCACCATCAAATACATTTTCAGATTTAACTTGTCTAAATAATTTTGCACTTTCTGTGGAGATTAAACTTAAGAAAAAATATTTTTTAGTTACTCTATCTATATCCTTAATAAGTTTCTTTGCTAATTCAAATGGCATACTATCTAATACACCTTCAGATATTGCAAAGTCAAAGAAGTGATCCTCAAAAGGTATTTTATTACCATCATATGCTTGAAAAAAACCTTCTAAATCAAAACCTAAACGTGTTGACAATTTTTTTGCTTCAACTATTGCATTTTCTGAAATATCTATACCATAGCCATTAATATTAAACTCATGTAATAATACAGTCATTCGACCTATTCCACAGCCAAAATCTAAACCTTTTAGTGGTTCTGTCACATTAGGGTTTAATATTTGAACATACTCGTCTAGTGACTTTTTCTTTTTTACAAATCTATTTAAAAATTTCACAGTCTCTTCTTTAGGATAATAAATGAAATTCTCCCCTCGACTATAGCTATCTTCCCAATTTTCTTTTTTTATATCAATCATTTTCTTCCTTCGTATAATATATTTATCAACCAAATAGTTAAAATATGGTTGTGTTCTTAAAGACTAATAGTTTTCACAAAAGCTAATAATAAACAGGTTTCTTTCCTTTTTGGACTTTGGTACCAGCACACTAAGAGTTTTACCTACTGCTGACCAAGCATAAGGTAGATTAGGAGCTAAACTAAATCCACTCTCATCGAAGTAATAGATATCCATTACGCCTTGTTTAACAAAAAACTCTAGGTGCACTTTTTATCTTTATAGAGCTTACTGTCAGGTTTCTTAGCAGGATCTCTCCTTATCCGCTTATAGCTGAAATTGAGTGCTTTTTTAAAAATCTTTTGAAGGTATTATAACTGACTGTAGTACTAATTTTTTCTAATATTAAGGCATATGCTTTTTTAGGTTGATGGGGATTACCCTCAATATGTTTTTGCATAATCTCTAAATCTTCATCTTCTGAGAGTGATAATAAGATGAAGACTATAAAAAGAGAAATTTCTACTGTTATGGCTACTGTGAACCCTTAAATAATTTTAGTATTTAAAAATATATTTACTAAAACAGCACTCAAAATTATTAAAGTCTACCCCACGGCAGTGGATTTATCAAAAGCTACGCCAAAACTAACGAATAGCGGTTTTGCAAGGCAAAAAGTTTCCTCAAAAAAAGCTGACTCTGTTATTTCGACATATTCAAGGTAACAACTTTAGTGATAAAAAGGCTAAGTATTTAATAAAGCTTGCCAAATCTTCCATCTATGCTGGTCGTGCCAATGATTCAAGAGCTTTAGTGATTCAGACTAATGTTAAGATATTAGAGCTTTTAAGTCAAGAAAAGCTTGAAATTGAAGCTAAAATAAATGCCTTAATCAAATCTATATATCTAAAGATGAAAATCTTAAATCCATCCCTGGTGTAGCTGATAAAACTATTCCAGCTATAGATTTAAGAAGGTTTTCACCTGCTAAAACCCTTATTGGTTATCTTGGTCTTTATCCCACTCAGTATCAATCTGGAAACTCTTTATCTGTTGGTAGACTTGCAAAGCGAGGTATGCCAATAGCCAAACATGCACTTTACATGGCAGTTGTATCTTCTGTACTTCATAATGATGAACTTAGAAAAGTATTCCGAGATAAAGTATCATCTGGTAAAAGTAAAAAAGAAGCATTGATAATTATTTCTAAGAAAATAGCAACAATTATGTACTCAATTTTTAAATATAACACACATTATAATTCTAAGAGAGTTCTAGTCTCTAAATAATATTTAAATGGTTAGTTTTAACACTTGTGAAAACAATGAGTTTTTAAGGAACACAACCAAATAATATAAGCTTTCTTGTTAGTGCTTATACCTTTGTATTTGATCATATGAATATTTAGATATCTCTAAATACTCAAATAATAAAACACATTATTTATAGGATGGTTTCTTAGTTTTAAATATTTCGTCCATAACATAGTTTTTACTAGCGACTGTACCAATCAATTCATCCCATAACATTGGGCTTATTCCATCTCCAGGTCTTTTTATTGCTAAATTATTTTCATTTAATATGTCCCCTTTATTTATAGCCTTTTTTGCAACTATAGATTTCCTAGCAATATTTTTATTTTTTCTTTCACTCGGACTCGGTTTTTTAACTTTACTTCCTAAGGCTATTTCAATATTTCTAATCCCATTAACCATCGCAATTAATTCATCTGGTTCTAAACTTGCTTTATGATCGGGACCTTCCATACTTTTATCTAAAGTAAAATGTTTTTCAATACAAACAGCTCCCATAGCAACTGCCGCTATATCTACCTCTATACCTAAAGTGTGATCACTATATCCAAATTTACAATCAAAACTATTCCCTATAGTTACCATAGCCCTTAAATTAACATCTTCCATAGGGGTAGGATACATAGAATTTGCGTGGAGAATTGTGATATTATCTTTTTTTGCACCAGCTTCAAACAATATGTCTAAAGCATCTTCTATCTCTCCAATATCAGACATTCCAGTAGATAAAATAATCCTTTTTCCTAAAGAACCTATTTTTCTTAAATATGGCAGGTTTGTTATCTCTCCGCTTGGTATTTTAAATATTTCAAGGCCTAAGTCATTTAGAAGATCTATGCTGTCATGATCAAATGGGGTTGACAGAAACATAATATTTTTACTATTGCAGTAAGAAATAAGCTCTTTATGAGTGTTAATATCAAGCTCAAGTTTTTTGAGCATATCAAATTGCGACTCACTTTTACTAGTTGTCTTTTTTTGATACTCTGCTTTTTGTGCACTTCTGCTAGCTATATTTGCAGCCTTAAAAGTTTGAAACTTTACTGCATCAGCTCCTGCATCTACTGCTGCATCGATTAGCTTTTTTGCCAGTTCGATACTTCCATTATGATTTACTCCTGCTTCTGCTATTATAAATACTTTACTCATTTTATTACACTCCCTGCTTTTATATATCCATGTACTTCTATTAGTTGCTTTGAGGTAGCATTACTTCCGAAAAATGTATTTTCTTTTACTATTACTCCACCATTTAGTACACTTGCTGTTGAGATATGACAGTTGTCTTCTACCACACAGTCATGCTCTAAAAGTGCTTTTGTGTTTATGATGCAGTTTTTACCTACTTTTGCATTTGTATTTATTAGTGCATGGTGCATCACAACTGTTCCTTTTTCTACACTTGCATGTTTAGATACATAAGCAAGCGGTGAGATTATAGTTGGAAAATCAAATCCTATCTCTTTTGCTTTGTTGTATAGTTTTTTTCTTAATTCATTTGATTTGATATGACCTACTGTAATACATGCATTTTTACAGATTTGAAATATAGTTTCTAAGTCATCATCACATCCAATGATTTTGTATCCTAAAACATCATTATCGATGTTTTCTTTTGTATCAATAATTCCAATAATATCATATATTTTTTCTTGCTCTATCACATCTATAACACTATGGCAATGACCACCACCACCTATTAGAAGTATTTTTGGGTTGGTGGTTAGAGGGCCTTGCATATTTTATACTCTCACACTACTTGGAATGTTGACAACTCTTGCTTCAAGATATTTTGCATTATTTAACTCACTACATTGAGAATTTTTGAACATCTCTAACTCATTCATGAGTTTCCAAATAGGTCTTGTCATTACACCATTTTCATTTGTAAACTCTAAAAAATCATCTCTTTGTTGCTTATCTTGAAAAAGTAATGCTTGAAGCCAATAATTTGATTTTGAATTGTTTGGTTCTTCTATAAATTCTATTTTTTCATTTGCGAAAAACTCTTTATATCTATGAGCTAGTTCTCTTTTTGAATTCAAAAAAGCACCAAGGTTCTCAAGTTGTGCAACAAGCAAGGCAGCATTAATATTTGGCAATCTATAGTTATACCCTATTTGATCATGTACATATTCATACTTATGTGGAACTTTTGCTGTAGTTGTAAGATATTTTGCTTTTTTTGCTAATGTTTCATCATTCGTGACTATTACTCCACCACCACCTGAAGTAATGATTTTATTTCCATTAAATGAAAATGCTCCTACTTTTCCAAAAGTTCCAGTATGTTTATCTTTATAATAGCTTCCTAAACTTTCGGCTGCATCCTCAACCAATACTATATGCCACTTATCGCAAATATATTTTATCTCGTCAATTTTACAAGGATGTCCAAAAGTATGCATAGGTACACAAGCTTTTATTGTCTTACCTGTTGTCTTGTTTACACACATATTTTCAATAATTTCACAATTATTTTCTAAAAAGTTTTTTAGTGACTCTGGACTTAAACCCATAGTACCAAGATCAACATCTACAAATACAGGATTAGCTCCAATATAACTAATAGCATTGCAAGTAGCTACAAAAGTAAGTGGTTGAGTAATAACTTCATCATCTTTTTTTACATCTGCTAAGATTAGAGAGATATGTAGAGCAGCTGTACCATTTACAGTAGCTATTGCATACTTGGAATCAACTTTTTTAGCAAACTCTTTTTCAAGCCTGTCCACATATTTCCCAACACTTGATACAAATGTAGAATCTATGCAATCATTTAAATATTTTTTTTCATTACCTATAAATCTAGGTTCATGTAATGGTATAAATTCTTTTGTAGCATAAATATCTTGAATAAACTCAACTATGTTTTGCATTGATAATCTCTATATATTTTTATATTTGGAGCTATCTGGATCATTTATAAAGCCATCTTGAATAACTTTAATAAAATCTCTTATACCGTCTGGGACTTTTTTTGTTACTTTAAAATTGAGCTCTTTTTTAATTTTTTCAAATGAAACTCTATAGTCTCTCGGATCTTCATCTTTTTTTACATATTTTATTTTAGCATCTGGTAATTGCTTTTTAATCTCATCAACGATCATTTGTTTTTGGTAGTTCTCTGTTGTATCACCTACATTATAAACATTAAATGCTACAATATCATCATCTGACTCTATTGCTGCAATAACACCTCTAGACAAATCAACAACATGACAATAAGGTCTCCAAAACTGTTCTCCAAACACTACTAACTCTTTTCCCATAGCTAAATCTTTTGTAAATTCATTAACTGTTAAATCAAATCTAATTCTTGGAGAGAGTCCATATACTGTAGAAAATCTTAAACAAGTTGGTTTTGCAGTATTACTTTTACTTTGAGATAACAAATACTTTTCAAACTCTACTTTAGTTTCGGCATATAAAGAAACTGGTTTTAACTCAGATTCTTCATCTACATATGAACTTGGATCTGCCATTTTCCCATAATTACTACATGTTGATGCAAATATAAACTTCTTTATACCCATTTCATTTGCCACTTGATATGTTAGTTTTGCTCCAACTATATTAATATCTTTTGTTAATTCTGGGTCAATTGCACAAGCAGGATCACCAACTATTGAAGCTAAATGTGCTACATAATCTATATCTTTCATTGCTTTTTCTAAATCTTGCCTATTTCTAATATCACCCTTTATAAAATCAAACATATTATTATTTAAAAGTTCCACTATTGCTTCCCCTCCAAATGACAAGTTATCTAATACTCTAACAAAGTACCCTTTATCCAACAATAATTTTACTAACACACTTCCTATATAGCCAGCACCACCAGTAACTAAAACTTTTTTCATTTAATTTTTCCTTTGTTTTTATAAATTTCATCAACAATATATTCAGCAAAAGCAAAACTGCATGTAAATGCAGGACTTACTGCATTTAATATATGTGTCGAATTATTGTTGTGCTCAATTACAAAATCTTGAACTAATTCATTCGTTTTTGTATTTAAAAGCTGTGCTCTAATGCCAGGTGGAATTGATTCAAAATCATCCCCTATACTTTTAACCATGTTTTTTGCTTTTTTAAAAAAAACACTTTTATTATAATTTTTCATCTCATTTATAGCTAAACTTCTAAAGTTAAATGAGTTTAAAAAGAACAATTTAATTTCATAGTATAATATCTCTAGCGTTTCAAATAAATTAAAATTACTAATTCCTTTGTAATTCTCTCTCCAAAATGCAGGTATAGCTGTTGGACCTATTTTAATAGTTCCATCTGATGTTACAGTGTAGTGGACACCTAAGAAAGGATTGTTTAAGTTTGGCACTGGATAAATATTAGTTTTTACATCACTTTTATTTGTCTTATATTTTAAATATATACCCTTAAATGGCAACAAAGTATAATTTTTAGCTAATCCAAAGTTTTGCGCTATTTTATCAGCATATACTCCGGCACAGTTAATAAGATATTTATGTTCATGCTTATTGTCTTTTAGTTTAGTATTGAAATAAAATATAACACCCATATCCTTTAAAACATCTCTTAATTTATAACAAACTTCTTTTGGATCTACACTCGCTGTTGATGGTGAATATAGTGCTTTTTTATATGTTTTAATATTTTCATCGATTTTAACTATCTCATCTTCACTTACTATGCTTGTATTTACACCATTTTTCTCTGATCTTCTTTGTAATTCAAATAAACCTTCAAGCTCTGATTCATCTTTTGCTACGACTATTTTTTTCGTATCTTTTACAAAAATATTATTTTCCTCGCAAAACATCTTCATAAGACTATTGCCTTTCAAAGTCAGTTTTGCTTTTAAACTATCTGCACTATAATAAAACCCTGCGTGTAAAACACCACTATTTCTTCCACTAGCATGCTTTGCTACATCATCTTCTTTATCAATAATTTTTATAACTAAACTTGAATCTCTTTTTTTCAACTCATATGCTATAGTCATACCTATAATACCGGCACCAACTATCAAGTAATCACATTTCTTTTTTACACTCAAATCTGTTTTCACTATAACCTAACTTGTTGTAAGCTTATCATTATTTACAATGTTCCCATTTTCTAATTTATATATTTTATTACACCTATCAACTGTACTTAACCTATGAGCGATTATAATAAGTGTCTTGTTTGAACTAACCTTATATATCTCATCCATTATTTTACTTTCGGTGTCATTATCCAAAGCACTGGTTGCTTCATCTAGAACTAATAGTTCTGGTTCTCCATATATAGCACGTGCAATTGCTATACGCTGCTTTTGACCACCACTTAACATAACACCACCCTCACCAACTTTTGTATATATCCCATTTTTGCTTTGTAAAAAATGATACATATTTGCTTGTTTTAGAGATTCAACTATTTTTCCTTCATCATATTCTCTACCAAAAACTATATTATCAGCAACAGTTCCATCAAATAAATAGACACTTTGTGGAATATAACCTACCTTTTTTCTCCATGATTTTATATTAGAATCATCTAAAACTTTTTCATCTACTTTTATATTTCCATTTTTAGGTTTATACAAACCTATAACAAGATCTACTAAAGTAGATTTTCCACTTCCACTCTCGCCTACAAAAGCTATCTTTTCACCTTTCTGTATATCAATATTAATGTCTTTTAGTACTTGTTTATCCTCTTCATACTCAAAAGATAAATTTGTAACAGCAATAGTACTTAAAAAATCAATTTTTTCTTCTCTAAGTTCTTCTACATCATACACAAGATCATTGTGTACTATGTCTAGTGCTCTGTAGTTAAACATAATGTTATTATAACTATTCATTATTCTGTTAACTGATGGCATAAGCCTATAAAGTGCTAAAACAAACATTGTAATTACAGAAAGTGCACTAGATATGTTGTCTTCATATTTCCAAACGAGGTATGTTACTATAAAAGCTATTAATCCAAAACCTATTGCTTCAAGAAAAAGTCTTGGAAACTGTTGCAATGTTTGTGCTTTTATATTTGCTTTTGCATATCCCATGCTAGATTGCCCAAACTCACTTAAAAGTTTTTGTTCCTCTCCTCGCAATTTAAGCAACTTAAAATTTCCAAAAGATTTGTTTATGATCTCAAAAAACTTCTCTTGCATATCTGCTCTTACTGCCCCTGCTTTTTTTATACGAGTAGAAACTGTCTTAGTTAAAAATATTGCATTTAAAACAAGGATAGCTGATAAGAGTATTGTGATTTTATAGTTTACATATAACATCATAGAATACAAAAAAATTACAATAAAAACTTCACTCATCATAAAAAGTAAACTTTGTATGAGCTGTGTGAGATTTGATGCTTCATTTATTATAGACTTCGTAAGTGCAGAGCTATTTTTTTTTATAAAATTTTTATAGCTCATACCCATATAATTTTCAAAGAGTCTGTAAGCTAATAAATGGTATCTTCCTTGAGAAAATCGGTTAAGAAAGTAAAAATACAATAAATTAATAAAACTTCGGAAAATATAAAAAAATATTAAGAACACACCAAAAGCAATAACAAAATCTTTTGCTTCAGGAAAATCAAAAAAATTGTATATATAACTATAATATTTATTAGATTCTACTAGTGAAAAGTCTGTAGCTATAGATATAAATGGCATTATTATAGATATACCGGCTGTTTCAATTATAGATATTAATATAGAAAATCCCAAAAGAAAGAACAGATACTGCTTATCTTTTTTTGTTAGGATTACTCTTAATTTATTGATCATTTATCTTATAACCTTTATGCATTTATTATGTTTTGAGATTCTATCTAAAATAAACTAACACTTACTTAGCACCTACTTTACTTAAAACAACTTTTATCGTTTTCATAAATATTACAAAATCCATCCATAAAGACCAATTCTGTATATACCATTTGTCAAGTTCTATACGCTCCCTAAAAGAAAGCTCATTTCGACCGAATACTTGCCAAAGGCCTGTTATACCTGGTTTTACTTTTAGTATAATCTCTTCATTATTTTGACCTATTTTTTCACGTTCACTGAGCATATATGGTCTAGGGTTCATATCTCAACGAAGTATATTATAAAACTGTGGAAATTTATCTAAAGATATAGTACATAACAGCTTTCTTGTGGGTATTATTTAACATAGTTTTCGATCTCATCAGGGTTCCCCAAAAGATATTTTTTTTAAAATTTGTTCACCATCTATGTACATTATTCTATATTTATAGCAACTAAAAACTTTCCCGTATTTTCTAAAATGCTTATGTAAAATTATCAAAAAAGGAAATATTAACAAAACTAAAATCTTTTCACTTACAGTATTTAGCACTATATTTTCAATATTTCAAAGTCTGTTTTCTATGTGTATGACTGCAAGATATACATTAAATATATCTACAATAATTGCATGTGAAAAATCCAGAAAATGCATATATTGTATGACATATATGTCTTTTGCATACTTAGAGTATTTTTTTTTAATCTGTTTTAATTTTTGTGGATCAAAATTTTAGAAGAGAGTAATAGTGTGTCATAATTGAGTTCCTTGATTGCATAACCTAAATACTAATTATCTTTAATCTCATTTTTTAGATATCCCCATGATTAGAGTTTGACACTACTTTAACGTTAAGTTTAAAAACATAAAAATAAAAAAGCTAATCTTTTCAATATAAGTATAAAAAAATTACACTTATGAAAAATAATATTAAAAAAGAACGTGAGTATTCATTTGGCACCTTTGTCAAAGAGATTACCATGAAAACTGCTAAAACATCTTCCCTATCAAAAATAGAATATAAAAGAGTGTAAAAAAATTTTATTGCGGAAGATAAATGCCAAAAAAACAACTTAAAGCTTTTAGATGAACCTTTTCTATACTCATGAAAAACTTCTCATCAAACCAAACAAGTTTTTCAAATACATCAGTTTTAAAAACTATAAAGCAAGCATGTTCAAAAAGTATTTCTGATACTGAATTAAGCTGTCGAGTTTGGAATTATCCACTATGTTCAACTCTTTGTTAAACTTTAAAGATAAAAACATTTAATAATACATTCTAAAGTCTCTTCTTTTTCATTTTAAACAACTATATTAGCACTTATTTTCATAATTTTAGATACTAACCTTTATCTTACTACAAACCAAGGATTAAGTAGATCTTTTTTGTTGTAAGTAACAGGCTTATCTGAATCAAACTGATAAGTCATCTTTCCAGTAGCTCTAACTACTGCATCAGCTGCAGCTGTGTCCCACTCCATTGTAGGAGCTAAGCGAGGATATATGTCTGCCTCTCCTGCTGCTACCATACAGAGTTTTAGACTAGAACCTTTTGAAACTTGTTCTACTATATTTGTATCTAACTTATCTATGAATTCTTGAGTCTCTTTTGAAAGATGAGATTTACTTGTAACTACACAAAGCTTTTCTTTAGGGTTTTCATTTATTTTTAGTGGTAGCTTTTGTCCGTTTTTGTACGAAGTGCTACCATCACTATAATATAGATCATCTAATGCCGGAGCATATACAACACCAATTACAGGAGTGTCTTTATGTACAAGTGCTATATTAACCGTAAACTCACCATTTTTTTTTATAAACTCTTTTGTTCCGTCTATTGGATCTATACACCAGTAGTATTCCCATTTTTTTCTTACTTCATAATCTGTTTGTTTATTTTCTTCACTCATTATTGGAATATTCGGATATA